>JABAHQ010009784.1_pt1 | contig 41714 bp, 86 predicted proteins | sample 7062091 | NCBI WGS metagenome assembly JABAHQ01 (sample SAMN14534359, study PRJNA622989) | marine sediment metagenome | biome: marine biome [ENVO:00000428]; feature: marine pelagic biome [ENVO:01000023]; material: deep marine sediment [ENVO:00002113] | place: India: Gulf of Kutch | collected... | reverse complement strand
CTATCCCAGCCGAGCCGCCCAACAACCTCCATCGAATAACCCTGCTCCGCCGCCCAGCCTTCAATCCCGTCAATATGATCGAACCAGGTGTCCAGATCATAACCGGAGCAAAGTTCAAACTGACAGTATCCGCTCTTATAAACCCTGGTTACCGCCACGCCTTTGATTTCAGGATACTTTCCGCCTTCCGCAGCCAGCCAAAGCTGCCTGTGTCCGCTTTTCAAATCCCGTTCCAATTCACCTTCAGAATATCTGTCGCCCGCCACTTCGATGGCCCGGTCAATGGCTTTCGAAACCAGCGGGTAAACCGCGTTCATTTCAGCTTTTGGGACTGCGAATAAATGAGTCATGCCACCACGCTCCCGAACCTGGAAATAATAGGCCCTGCCCTTAATTGTCTTTGAGCCGCCTGGTTTACGCCGTCCCTGGCCGCTGCATATAATTGGGTCCACACCGGAAGCCGTTCGTCGTTCATGATATAGGGCGCTCCCGCCACCAAAGCCCCGTAAAGGTAAAGCCCCGGAGCGCGAGAAAGAATATTGTTAGACGAATTTGTATCGGAAAGCGCGGTTTCCGCCTTGTAATAGATAACTTCCCCGGAATAACTCTGATCCGTATCTATATCAAATTCAAACTGGGCATGGGTTGTAAAATACAGGGGCTTCCCCGTGCCGGTGCGCCTGTAATTCGTAATGACGTGGGGGGAAAGATATTCAAGAACCGTCACCGGATCGGTCAAAAGGCGAAGTTCAAGAGCCTCCAAATACCCGGAGGGCAAAGAAACATACCTATCGTTTACGGTCAGGGCATCCCGGTTCAGCATTTCCTGAATCCTGACCTCGTTTTTGTGCCGTTCTTCGGCTAATTGAATGAAAGTGTCAATTTTGCCTTCAAGGTTATAGCTTTCAAGGTGATCGGCTATCTCTTGACGTAAATCGCTAACATCACTGATCGCCATTTACGCCCCCTGGAGCTTTCGGAAATCTCTTCCCTCTGTAAGTGTTCTCAAAACGCCTTGGGCGCGGTCCGTTTTAGACTGCGTTATTTCCCGATAGGCTTCATGTTTTTTAACGCCCCAGTGAGCCGCCGCAAGTTTGCTGGCCTCTTCCATGACATTAAGCGGGATGGAAGCCTTAAACTTCAGTTCGCCCCTGGGCATGGTGGTTTCCTTTAAAATCTTGGCGCGCTTAAAAACAGGTTCCACATCCTCTGATTGGTGTACCGTAATCGCCTTGTTCCCATAGCTATCCCAGTGCTGGCTATAGGTCGTAACGCGATTTCCGTTTTTAAATTTGCCAAGTGTTTTCATAAAGTATAACCCGCCATATTCAGCTTACCGGCAATCCCGGCACCGCCAGCCGCCAACTTAAGAATTAAAGGCGCTCTGGCTACACCGTTCAGCGGCGAATGCAAGGCCACCTCCAGATGGTCGTAAACAGGGAAAGACTTGGAAAGCGGCAGGATTAATGCTTCGGTTGCAAAGTTAGCCTGGGTTCCGCTCATATCAATAGCACCACCGCCAACCGAGGACTCAAGCTGAAAGTCATCCCCCGAAACCCCCACCACAAAATAAGTGTTGCCGCTCGTCAAGCCAGTGGGCGCTGTTCCGCCAAGAGTATGAAAAACAACCTTGTCAGCGTTCGCCAAGCCGTGGCCCGATACCGTGAAGGTATCGGCTGTCAAGTCCAGAACTGCCGTGTCCGTTAAATCCATCGGCCCGACTTTTGAAAGGCCGTAAAGATCAAGGGCGGCGTTGGCCGTGTCGTCAAACCCCGCGCTCAAAAACGTTAACTTGTGACGGCGATCAGCAGCGCCAGCAGAATGTTCAAGGGTTGCTTCTGCATTGTCGCTACCGGTTGCCGTTTCTGCCCAGTCACTTGCTCTTGGTGTCATTACTTGTCAACTTGTGCGAAGATGTAATCAGCGTCAATGTTCGCGGATGCAGCGGTTCTGGTAAAGCCTGCAACAACAGGGCTTAACAACACATCAGCTTTAACAGCATCTACCATTGCCGTTCCGACCTGTGAGCCGTCGATAAAGAACTTGGCTCCGCCTACCGTGTCAACTTCAATTCTAAACGTCTGGTAGGTTGCCGCCGTGGGCGCAGTCCCGGAATCCTGGTGCGTTGCATCGGTTCCATTGTCAACCCCTACAAGCCACCAATTATCGTCGTCCATGCTCGTATCGAACATAAAGCCGACCGCATCGGTGGCGTTCGTAGTGATTGTGTTAGCCGAACCAGCAGAAGTAATGGGAGCTTCCAGCGAACCAACCTGGTCGGTAAACCCGACGAACACGCTGATATTCGTGATTGCCGAAAGTTTGACCCGGGCCTCAAATACCATGCCGCCTTTATCGGATTGGAACGTAAGGGCGTTACTGATTTGAGTGCCGTTGGCCGCCATTGTCCCGGCAGCCCCAGCGCCAGTAACGCCTCTTACAGCGCCGCCAGCCTGTGCGTTAAAGACCGGATCAGCAGCAGTGCCGTCAGAACCAGAAGCTACCGCCCACAAGCTTGTGGACAACGTGGGTTCGATAAAGTCGTCGGCTACTGTCTGTTTCGCTCCGAAAGAAGATGCGGGAGAAGCTTTTTCAATAACAACAAAGTTGTCATTGTTGTCAATTTGAAAAACCTGATTTCCTGTTCGCTGGTTTTCAAACCCTACCGAGCCGTCTGCATTTTGTACGAGTGAGAATCTACTCATTTTTTTCTCCTAATTAAAGGGCGGGGGCGTTAGCCCCCTTTACCCTTACGAGGTTGTCAGATCGGCAACAACGCCAGAAGCCGCTTCGTTGCGGGCTTCAAGCGTGCCTTCGATAAGAATCTGCTTGGCATCCGAATCCCCCGTTTTCGAGAGATCAAATGAAAGCATATTCCTACCCGGCAAAGTAGCCAGAGCGAACTTGTCCATTTCCAGAACAAAGGCATCCCGCGCAGGCGAAAACCTGTTAGGAATAACCCTCAAGTCACCGAAATCAGACTGATAAACATCAATCGCAGTGTGAAGGGTGCCGTCCTCTGATTTCTGCATGAACGTGTTGCCGCCGGTAAATTCAGAAAGCTTCTGCTTGTTAAAAGACCCGACCATAATAACGTCAGGGTTTCCGCCTTCATCCCAGCAAGACCGCAACACCGTCCGCAAAAGGTCCTCCGTGAAAGCCCTTTGCGTGCCGTTCGTAGCCGCGTCAGTGCCGTCACCAGTGGGATCGGACCCGCCAGTGCCGCGTGACGTGTTCGTGGCTAACCAGGCCGGAAGTCCGGCCATTTCAGAAGCCGTTGTCGCGTTGCCAGTTACCTTGGCATTGTTCTGGGTAAGGTTAACTTCCCAGTCGCGCTTCAGTTCTTCACCGCGAAGCATAACCTGATAATCAAGTTCATCCGCGCGGCCAGCCGTATCAACCGACCGACCAGTGCCGGACACTCTCGCGTCCTTCGTGGCAATCATGGTGCGGTTGCCAAGCCTCGTGGTAGCTGTAGCTGAATCCTGCGGCGCGTCGTCACCCTGGATTGCTTTGTTTTCCGCAGCAGCGGCCAGCGTGTCGGTCTGCCATTCGTGATTTGTGCTTGATGCCTCGACATGGGGAATACCGTTGCCGAAAGGCGTGTCTGTGGGAGCGATGTTCCAGATAATATCTGACAAATCCTCCCTGATACCGATTTGTGCAAAGGTATCAAAGGTTCCAGTGGGCTGAGCCATTCAGTCCTCCTATGTTAAATGCCCGCGCACCATGCGCGTGCTTCTACTGGCTCATCTATGGATGGATGTGGCCTCACCGGGAATCCGTCCGGCACGGCGTCTAATGGGATGTAAGACCCTTACATAATATTAAATTTTGCAAGCGATGTAAACAGGAAAGTTTTAAACTTAAACTAACCCTTCGCCGCCCGCTTCGCTTTTAGCAATTCAAGCGCGGACCGGGGGCTGTGCTTTTGAGCGTGCAAGGCCTGTGCGGTTTTCAGTTTTTTGGATTTCAACTGATCCGTTGACTTCGCGGCTCCCGGCTTCATGGTTTTGGGAACGGCGGCAATTTTCTTTTTCTTGGCCGGACCTTCCGCCTTCATCTTATCGAATTCATAGGCTTTTTTGGCAAAAACCCAAAACCTGTGGTCAAAGGCGTTCTTAATCTCGTTTTCGTTAAACCCGCTGGGGTGTTTCAAAAGATAGTTAGTGATCTCCGCGCCTTCTTTCTTGGCAACAGAATCATCCTTCCATTCAGGCATTGCTTTATAAAGCGCCTCCTGTTGAACCCCGACATATTCATCGAATTTTTTCTTGTTCGCTTCGGACATTTCCTGCTGGGATTTTTGATAATCTTCCCTCGCGGCGGCCAGCCTTCCATCCAAAGCCTTTTCAGCGTCCTCGAATTCCGCCCTTTTAACCGCGTAGCTTGTGGGATCGTCAACTTTCAGTTTTTCCCAGTCAACCCCGTCCTTCTTTCGTTGCAGGGCCTTTCTTTCGTCCTCGATCAACCTCGCGGCCACGCCTAACTGTTCGTTAGCGGCCTGTTGCTGTTTTTGGGCCTCGGCCTGTATATCTGCAGCCTTGGTTTTGGCCTGTTCGAGTTCTTCCCTGGCGGCTTCTAGCGTCTGGTTTGTTTCCAGAAGTTCGGAAACAGTAACTTCGCTTTCCTGGCCGTTTATTTTGCGCTTCAATTTCAGGTTTTTAAGAGTTTCGTCCTCCCAGCCTAGCCTATCGGCCAACTGGTCAAAGGTTTCGACAACATCATCGCCCTCGGGTTCCTCTTGAGGCTCCTCGTCGGGTTCTTCTTCTGCTTTCTGCTCTTCTTCGGGCTCTTCTTCTGGTTCCTGCTCGGGAGCGGCTTCAGGTTCCTCCTGCGGCTCTTCTTCTGGCTTTTCTTCCGGGATTTCACCGGCAAACTTGTCGCCCATGCCTTGCTTGGCAAGCTTGGCAAGATGGGCCTTGCGTTCTTCGCTCGTTTTTTCTGCTGTAATCTTTTCTTCGTCAGCCATTTAGCTTCTCCTTCATTTTTTGCCACGCGGTCGGGTCCTTAATCCTTAAAAGTTCGTCCTCCGCAATATTGCCGGTCCTAACCGCGAATTCAAACTGGTCCTTGAATCTTTGCAGAAGCTTTATAGACAAATAAACCCGTTCCCGGCCTTCAGTGTCGTTCGGGTCGCTTCTTTTCCAGGTTTCGTTAAGTGCGTTTTCTATTTTAGAAAAAGCATCTTTCACCAGCTCATTGTCAAGCACGTCCTGGGCTTGTTTGCCTCGCTGGGCTTCCATCCTTAGCTTGTTTTCGTTCATACCTTGCTCCCTGGCACATCCTTGCCAAATTTAAGCTCGAATTCAGTTAACTGGTTCGCCAGTTTTTCAAGTTCAATCATGACAGTATTTTTCTCTTTTTCTTTGGCCTGATTAAGCTTTTGAACCTCTATAGCAAAATCGGCCTTGGCTTTTTCGGTTTCCAGCCGTTGTTTCTGGGCGTTTATGGCCTGGCGTTCCGCGTCAAGCTTCTGTTTTTCGGCTTGCAACTGCAAGGCCTGTTTTTGCAAGGCCATCTGCTCGTTGGAAGGCGGCGGGGCCGGAGTATCGCCCGGATCAGTAAAAAATTCCTCCGGTTGCTTGAAATTCGCGTTTTTAACAAGTTCCTTCGCGGTATTGTAGATGTTTTTGCCTGAAACAATCCATCCCAAGCCACCGGCATCCACAATCGCCTGCTGAAGCTCCCGAATCGCTTGTATGTGCAACAAATTTTGTTCTCTGGTGCCGATTCCAAGCCCAATATTAACCGTCATGTTTTCCCTTGTCCGCCATTCAGTCGGATCAACCTCAACCCACTTGTTTCTAAGCTCGATAGTTTGTGGAATGTCCTGGTGTTTCCTCAAAAGTTCGTGGATATGCAGGAAAAGAGACTTAAACCCGGTTTCAACGTAAATCCTGGCAACAGCCTCCTGCTTCATTTTGCTGGGATCGGTGGCTTGAGCAAAAACATTTTGCTGAATGTGCTTCATGTCCTCGGGCTTCAAGCCTTCAACATTGAGGCTGGTCCCGGTGCGCTCTTGCTTAACCTTGTCATAATGTTGCATCATGGCTAGGGAATTCGGGGCCGTAAATGGGCGCTGGGGTTCAAATACATTTTCCTGCGGATTCCCCCTAACCCTGACGTTCACCCCAGGCCTGACCGTCAACAAATCGTCCATAGTGTGATCGCCCATGCCGAATTCGTTAACAAAGGTCCGGGGCATATTGGAATGATAGGTGTTGTCAAGGGCTTGGCGGGTCAAAACGGTTTTAACGTCCTGAATGTCCTTTGTTTTGTCCGCAAAAGCTTGACCGAAATGTTTATGGGGGAGCGGATAAGGGCAAATAACATGGAAGGGTTGACGATCAACAACTTCTTTCGACAAAACCTGCCCGCCTGCGGTAAAAATCTGCAACAATTCGGCCTTGCCATCCCCGTCCGCGTCTATTCTCAAATAAGCTTCCCGCAAAAGAATTTCGTCCTGTGATTTGTCCTGCGGACCGCCGGTTGTCTCGTCCGATTTGTCCCGCCGCGCAATATCCTCCGGGCTGGTCGGCAACTCACCGTGCGCGGGCAAATCCTCAACAATTGTGGCATCAAAGCCCATTTCAATCAATTCGTGGCGCTTTTTCTCTGATTCCTGCCCCACAAATCTGGCATCGGAAGGATCAAGGGACCGCGCATCCGATGAAATCCGGTATTCTTCCGGCGGAACGTTTTCAATCCGAACCCGGCCCCGGCTAGCCAGACGTTTTGCGGCAATGTCAAAAACCGTTACTTCTACACCCTCGATAATTTCAGTGCGGTCGTTTTGTTCTGTGACCTCAAGCTCTTCGTCTGAAAGAATATCGTTAAAAAGCTGATTTTCGGTCAAACCCTTGTAAGTTTCCGGGGTTATTTTTTCGCTTTTATCCCACCACGCCTTTACAATGCCGTTTTTTTGGATACCAGCGTCCATGAACCAATTATAGGTAAGTATAAATGACGGGTTTTGCTTGAAAAACACATAGTTGACATAGTCGGATTCTTGTTCTGCCGCTGGTTCGTCGTCCGCATCAACCGCTTCAAAGGAAACTAGGTTTTCCTGCGTTGTAAAAATCCGCAACAGGGACGGCATCATGCCATCAATCACGTCCGCGACATCGGATGTAATAACCTGGCTTTGCCCGGCTATCGTGTTTTTGGGTTTTTTGCGTAAATAATAATCGTAGTTTTCAGCACGATCTGTCGAAATTTCCCCACCGTCAACCCCCAAAGACGATTCAAATTCGGCATCGACAATCGAGCCTAGTTGATCGAGATCAAGCTTATCGGCCATCAGATGATGCTCACTTCAGGGTAGGGGGAGCGCCTAACGTGGGGAGTGTCGCTCCTGCGCGCAAACTTAACGCCCGCTACGGCATGGTTGGTAGCGGCCATTAATGGAAAGGCCTTAATTGGGATTTTGGCATCGTGGCGGTGAAATTCGTTAAATTCCTTAAGCCACTCCTTTTGCCCCGCGTCGACCTTAAATCGTCCTGTTTTCATGCGCTCCCTTATGTTTTTCGATGTGACTTCAATAAATTCCGGCTTTTCGCTCACCGCTTCCGGTAACATATTGCAGCCGTACTCTTCTTTAAGCCGGTCGGCCATTTCCTTGTTCGCCCAGGCGATGGGTATGTGCCGTCCCCTTACGTTTATGCCGTGCGCCAAAATCGCCAAGTCCCCTTCTTCAAACACCAGCGCATCGTACAGGTGAAGGGTATCAACCTTTTTATCGTGCGCCAGCCATACAAGCCCGATAACCCCGTCCTCTTGAACCTGCATACCCGCGATACAACCCCATTCGGGGGCAATCATTTCTTTTTGGCCCTTTTCTTGGCAACTCGCTTTGGTTTCGGTTCTGGCTCGGGTTGGGGCGGGTTGTTTATGTTCGCGCAAGCGGCTTCGGCTTCGGCGCGACTCCCATACTCTTCCCCGATTGCGTTGCCGTTATCGTCAACAACAAACCAGTGGTTTGTAAACTGTTCTCTGCGATTTTGTACCCAAGCCATTCATTTTCTCCTTTTGATAATTGCGCCCCTGGCCTTTGCCTTGGAAAGCGCGATTGCAGCCTCTTGCCGTGTCGCCGCCTTTTTCCCTTTCTTTCTTCGTGTCGCCCTTACCCGTTTCGGCGGATTTTTTTTAACTTCACGAAAGGCGGCGTTAATAAGCCGCCTGGATTTCGTCATTTTAGGCATTAAGGTTTTCCAAAATGCTTTCCTTGTTCACCGGGTAAACCCGAGCCTCGTGTTGTTCCTCGGAAGCTATGGCACAAGCCATTGTCAGGGCCACAAGCCCATCAATTCTGCCGCGCGAACGGCGTTTGTCCAATTTTCTGTTACCAGCTTCATCAGATTTTATTGTAGCGTTTTGCGCGCACATGGTCAATACGGGGTGTGCGCCATGTTTCAGTCTGCCGTTCAATAAAAGGGATTCTGTCGTACGCCACGCGGGGGACATGGAAACAAACCCCTGCCCGAAATCCACAAACCTCGAATCCACGAAAGATTCAGCGAGCCCCGCCTTGATAAGCCACGGCCTCAAAAACCTCATGTTATACCGGTCGAACGCTATCCGCTTGACGTTCTTTTCCTTAAAGAGTTTCACAAGGTGCTGGGCAATGTAAGAATAATCGACCGATTTCCCCGGCGTGGTTTCCAAAAACCCCTTTTTGTGCCAAACATCATAGGGGACGCGATCTTTCCTTGACCTTTCACCTAATTCGTATTCGGGGAGCCAGAACGTGGGATAAACCGACCAGTCGTTCGATACCAGCACCAGGGCGGTCAAGTCGTTAACTTCCGAAAGGTCCAGGCCTCCATAAAGAATTCTCTCGCCTCTGGGTTCGGAATCGTTTTGCATCCACACCGCTTTTGTAACGGCAGGGGCCGCCGTTTCCACCCTTTGGTTCAGTGTAAAATTGCGGTATTCGTTTTCATAAGACGGCATCCGCTTGGCCTTGGCCGCCTGCCCCCTTAGTTCCTTGGCGTTCAAAAAATCATTATAAGCCGGGTTCGCCTGCTTTAAAGCCTTGACCGAAAACGGGTCCACATCATCGTCGGCAGAGTGCATAATCAAAACAACGTGCGGGTCTTTCCCGGTTTTCGCATCGTCGATTAAAATTGAAAGCAAATCATTATCGGTCGGGGCCTGGGTTGAAATAACAATAGACATGGGTTCCTCATGCGCGCCCATTGCGTTTTCAATGGCGTTGTAAAGGGAAGAGTTCGGCCCCTTGACTTGGCCCAGTTCATCGTGAATCGCCAAAACGGTCGATTTACCGTGCGCCGTGCTAGCATCGGCAGAAAGCGCCCTGTAGAACGTCCCCAGCTTTTCACACCGCAAACTCTTTGCGGAATCGCCGGGAATAACGTGTTTTTTTAAAGTAGGGGACAGCCTGATGATCTTGGCGGCCAGCTCAAAGATAACCGCCGCCTGGTCCCGCGAAAGCGCCGTACTATGGATTTGGGAATTTTTGCGATGTTCAGGGCCGCATAGATGGAGCAAAAGAATAAACGCGACAAAAGAGGTTTTCCCATTCTTTTTTCCTATCGTGATTATGGCCGTCCGCGTGCCGTGGGGGTTGTCGTAAATTTCCTTGACCCATTTTTTTTGCCAAGGTCTTAACTCGACTTTTTTGCCCACGTCCCTCCCCTCGGGAATCCTGCAATGCTTCTGAATCCAGATTATATTGCGTTCGGCCCTAGTCATTGCTAGCCAAATCTAAACCCACCTGTTCGGCTTTCTTGGTTTCTTCGATGAACATATCGGGCTGCTTGTAGGCTTCCTCAATGCGCTTACAGGCTATGTCGAAATACTTTTCTTCGATTTCAATGCCGATGAATTTGCGGCCTAGTTTTACGCAAGCAACACCAGTGGTGCCAGAGCCCATGAAGGGGTCGAGGATGGTTTCGTTTTTATTTGTCCAAGAATAAACGTGGTCTTGTGCCAGCTGTTCAGGGAAAATCGCCGGATGGTCAAAAACATACGAGTCCTTGGCCGACTTCATAAATCCAACATCATAAATCCAAATGTTTTCTAAATTTCTTTCCGCTTTGCCCATTGCGGATTTCATGGGCGTTGTTGTGCCGTCGGCGTTTCGCTGGCGTGAAGATGATTTTACCCTATTGTGTACTTTCGTGGGGACCTTAATAATGTTAGTGGTTTTCGGTTTGCCTAAAGATAAAATAAACATATATTCAAAAACCTGCGCATATCTGGTTTTGTCAGGAAAAGGAAAGGCATATTTCCAATAAATCATAGTGTCGTGGATATTCATTCCAATTTCCTTAAAATATAGCGCCTGAAAAAACGAACTTCCCGTTTCCGAACCTTCCTTAACCTGGTCCCCCACGACCCAAACGCAAACTCCTCCAGGTTTTATAATTTTTTTTATATGCTGTGCAGTGCCCTCAAAGTCCCAAGAAAATGATTTCCCATATTCTCTTAAATTATCATAGGGAGGGCTTGTAATCACAGCATCAACCTTCGGAAGATGGGGCATAATGTCGAGACAATCTCCTAAAAATAGTTGGCAATCGCCTATGACAGCCGTGGGTTTAATCATTCCAGGGCTCATCGCCTTCGTTCCGATTCTTCGCTTTCCTTCGGTCGTAGGTCGCTAAGTGGGTCAACCGCATTTTCGTGGCAAGAGATGCGATAGCTCGGGTCTGTTCTTCTTCCGATCTGCACAAATCGCGGTAGACCTTGATCTCGTCTTTATCGAGCTTTTTTTGCGATTCCATTTTATTGACAAGGTATGAAAAATGCCGCGCCCTCGAAACGTGACGGCAATACTGCGTCAAAATAGGGAACGTTTCTTCAGTGAAATAATCCGCCGCCAGACTTTCAACAACATCCTGCCAAATGTCAGACTGCTCCGGCGTTAGTTCGCTGGGCGGCGCGGGACGCTCGACAACTTCAACCCCGTCCTTCTTTGCGCCCCCCACAACCGTTAATTCCGCTCTCGATTTTCTGCCGCGTTTTCCCATTTTTTTCCTTAATTAAAATTAGTTTAAGCCAAAACCTTTTTTGTTACCGTTATTCACAGATCAGTCCCCCCGCCGTTCCCCAGCAAACTTCTCAAAATCAGGACCCCCCTCCCCGCCTTCTTTTTCGTGTGGGCGTATTACTGTTTCTTTGTCTCTTGGGGTGTATTCGTTATGCCACCGTCACGCTTCGTCCTTTTCTGTTTCATCCAGTGGTAGGCCCCAGCCTTCGTCGATCTTGTCATAGGCTTCGTCCACCTTCTCTTGAAGTTTCTTTTTGCGGCGGTATTCGTCGAGTTCTATGATGTTGTTCATGCCCTGTGCTTTCTTGTCTTTGTTCTGTCTTGTTCGGGGTCTACAAGCCTTTTTGACCAAGTGTCGAAAGGTTGGGCCAGGGCATCCCTTCCAACCATCTCAATAGTATCCCCCTTCTCCTTAAATGGCGTGTCAATTGGCTCTATATCATAAAGCAAGTCGTTCAGGTATGGATATTCATACCAGGGGAAATAAAGATCAAATACCCGACGGCCCAGCCAAGCAAAAACATGACCGCGATCGAAATGGATATAAACCTTGCGCACAAAGGGTTGGTAGCTCAAATAAATCTCTACCCCAAAGCATTTAATTTGTTTCCTTCTCGCCTCAGCTTTTTGCATTGCTTTGTGTATATCCGAACTACTTATCATTCTTCATCGTCTTATAGACAGCGGGCAAATCTGCCACGATTGAATGGTGATGGCTATCGTGCCGGTAGGGCACCGATAATAACATATCTTGTTCATGCCGCTGGTCCGTTGGCCCGTCTTAAAGCAAGTCTGGGTAGCTTGGACCGTAAACCACGGCGCAAAGAACATGGCTATAATCGCGGCCTTAATAATACCTTTGAATAAACGGCTGGATTTCATCGGTTAGCTCCTTTACCTGTTGGCTGGGGGTAATGTCTCTCCATATCAAAGCCCAATTGCCTATGCTATTCGTAACCGGCCATTCGCTGGTTAGTTCAAGTTTAAGCTTTTTGCCCGCGTCTTTCAAGTGCTTGTCTCTTTGGGGGGAATCAACGGGGACAACAATGGGGTCTAGATTGGCAAGAACCCTGAATCCTTCACACATTTCGGTTGTGTCTTTATCCCGCTTGCGCCACGATATTTCGGTAACGTGGGGGTGGCGCAGGGGCGAAACAATCGGGCAATCAAATCTTTCCGCCAAATAAGCATCCATAACGTGGCCGTGATGTATCCCCTCTTGCGGCTCCGCTAAAGTCCAGTCCGGCAAGCCCGTGGCCTTCAGGATGTTCAGCAACAAATTGGTGCCAGTGTGCGGTATGGATACCATAAAGATATTCATTCAAGATTCCAGTGGTGTTCTTCGTCCTCGGGCATCCCGCTTTCATCGCAACCCGGCCAAACCCCCGTCTTTTCAAACTTCTGCTTCGCTCCGGAGTGACACTCGCGGGTTAGCGATTGCAGGTTTTGTACCGACCAAAAAAGTCTAGGATCGCCGCGATGAGGCTTGATATGGTCCACCGTGTCTGCCTTAATTTTCTTGTTTCGATGTCTCGGGCACTGGCAATAAGGGTGGCGGCGAAGCTGATTGCTCCTCATGCTTTGCCACCGCGTTGAGCGATACCACTTCTTTACCTTTGCGAAATAGTCACTCATAAATCCCTAGCTTCTTTGCTTTGTAATATTTGTCAGAGCAGTTGTTGCGCTTGTCTTTTAAGCGCCGATCGTCGTTCCTTAAAAACGTCACCACATCGCCATCTACAATTACAAACTTGCCACCGTGTATCTTAAGTCCGCAGGCCCCTTGCTTTATGGCTGTTCTTAAAAGCTTTTTTAATTTCTGCCGTTCTTTCTTCATGCTGTACTCGCTGGGCTTGAGGCCGTGCATCCTTTGCATATACCTATGAACCGCGTGGTCGGTTATCATAAAAACTCCTCATTCTTTGTCCTTGGTGATTAGCTTTGCTTCCCCGTCCTTAAACTCAAAAGTGCCAACTCCCGGGACCACGGCCACGTCAACAACAGGCTCGTCCGTCTCAAAGCTTAAATTATTGATATAAACAACCTTCTGCTTAGCCATCCTGTTTCTCCTTGGTGATTAGGGATTTGAGGCGATCAAAAGAAACTTTGTATGATTTACTCACTCCGGTTTGCGCATGGGTTTCTGCAAATTCAAGAAGGTGTTTTGCCCCCCTTAAAACAATTTCCAAATCCAGAGATGGCACAATAACCGCCTTGTCCTCTATGAGAGATTGAATTTCGTCGGGATCAATTTTCTTAACCTTCAATTTCTTAAAAAGGTCGTGGCCTATTGGTGCGATGCTTTCGCCATTCCCGTTCCCAAAATAAATATGATCCTGATAGACGTGGCCGGAATAAATAGCCCCCTGCTTGCTTGATACCAAAATCTTATCGCCGTCGTTTAACTTATCGCTCATCCTGTTTCTCCTTGGTTAGGGCTTGAATCATGGCTTTGTAGACGTGCTTAGCGAGAGTCCTTTGGGGGACAAGCCTTATTTCGCCTTCATAAAGCTCTTTCCCACCAACCTTGACCATTTCCTCCGTAGGTTCTTTCGGCACAATAACCGCCCTGTCCTCTATGAGGGCTTGGGCTTGGGCGAGGGGGATTTCCTTACCTTGCAAGTTTTCTAGGGTGGCGGTATCCCTAATCATAACTTGACTAATTTTATTTTGAGTTTTTTCAATTTTAGTGCCCCACTCCTCGTTAAGTATGGCGGCGGCCCTGTTCTTAATTTCTATAATGTCCTTATCCACCTGTTTGTGATTGTACTCCCTGTAAAATGGACCCCTAATTTCCCCTATCAAGCTCGCAAGCTCGTCCCTTTGGCAAACAGCATCCTCCGGGTAACACCAAGGCAAACCCTCGCGGCCCTTAAATCCTTCGTCCTCGGACCATATATCCGTTATCCATTTCGGCTTTTTTAAATACTTGTCGTAAAGAAGATATGGTCGGTTGGGTTCGGGGTGGCAATTTTCTGAAAATAGTTTCATCTCTGCTCTCCTTCTTTTCTCTCCTTGGTTTGCCCGGAAAACTTTACGCTTCCCGATGTCACCCCCTCTTTGCCCTCCGATAAAACAAAATAAATCCCGTTTCTGTCTCCCCTTACATGAATGGACCTGCCGCAGGAAAAATGCCCCTCAACGTCAAATTCCCCCTCTTCTATGCAAACAAAGGCATCTAGTTTTTTATTCATCTTCCCCGTCCTTGGTTTGCGAGGTAGGCACTAATTTTATTTGCTTTCTAAGGTGTTCCGCCCTGATGAGGGTTTTGGGTTTTGACCATTCGGGACTCAACGTTTCCCAAATTGTAAGCTCTGGACCGGTTGCCATATCAACACCAACCCACTTCATTCTCTTTCTCCCTTGGTTTGCTTGGGTTCGTACTCAAGGTATGGATACCTCTTCTCCGCGTACCTTTCCCTGTAATCACAAAATTCATTCGTGCAATGACTTGGGTACATAGGTGGATTGGACGTTAGGACAAAGCCATCGTTTCGCATTTTGCCTTCGCCGCACTCCGGACAGGTTTTATCAACCTGTATAACCTTCATTTCCACTCTTGTTTCGGTCATCTCTAGCTTTCTCCCTTCGTCTACAAAATGGGACCTGAAAAGCTTTTAATCTTTCTCGGGTCGTGCATTTTGCCGTATTGCTTGGTGTACCATTGTTCCCTTGACCCTTGCCAAAAACAGACACGGGGTAGCTTCCCAAATTCGCATAAATAATAACCATCATCTTCCGGCCACGTTGATTGATCGTCGAGGTCAAACTTGCGGGGGATGGAGTTAAGGGCCATTTGGCAAACAGCATCTAACCGCTCTTCATCGCCAACAAGATAGCCGCGCAAATCGTCCCTGAATTTAAAAATCTGTTCCGGTGTCATTATGTGCCTCCATAAGCGTGTTTTTGAAACGGCTTTAAACAAACCGTGTGGCCCGTGCCGGTCCATTGAATTTCCTCCAGAGCGTCCGCTAATCCCTGCCCTTCACATCGGCGATCAAGACACGGCAGACAAAGCACGTCCGCCCCTACGCCCCATCGCTTCCAAAACGTCGCTTTCACCCTGTAGTCGAATCTAGGAACCTTACCGCAATCAATGCAGGGGAGAGTTAAACCGTCCGATATGCCTTCAGGCCACATCTATCTTCCCTTCTCATTGGGCCCATAAATCCATCTCCGAATAACTCGGGTGGTCTTTTAAAACGACATTTACGGCTGCCTCTTTGCTTTCGGCCCAAACGTATTCAATTAAAACCCCATCCTGATTGTAAACCGAGTAAGCTTTTTTATCTGCCATCTACTTCTCTCCCTTCTCATTGGGTTAAAGCCACTTTGTTTTGTGTGGAAATCCGTTCATTACGGGGGCCTTCCCCGCTTCGATATTTTTCTTGCATAGTTTGCAATCACCCCTTGTTCCCGGCGACCCACGGAATATACTTAAGGCGTTCCCGTTTGAACGATTCCAGCCGTACCCGCACATCGGAAAAATCCCTTCGTCGGTTTCGGCGTAGGTATGGATTGTTGCTTTGGGTTCGTTTCTGTCTTGACCCGAACGGTAATATTGTAGCTTCATCTACTTCTCTCCCTTTGTTTGTGCCAAATCGGCGCGGATATACTCGACCTCGCAATTTTGAACCTGATCCTCGCACCAAGTAATCCCCTCCCGGGATGGCGGGAATGCTTCGTTAAAATCGTTAAGGTCGTCGCTAATCTGTAGCCAAATTCTTTCCGGCGCTGTTTTGATAGCCTTCTTCTTACCCATTTTTCTTCTCCTCGATCCATTTCAGTGCCTCACGACCGCCCTTGCGTTTGCCGTCCTCAAACTGAACATAAGCCTCCCTTTCGTTGCCGTGCCCACAACAGGCATTGTTGACCCCAGGAAGCGTCCCCAAACAGCCATCATGGCCCTCTGGTGTGTCGGGCCGCCCGCAATAACCGCAGGGCCTTGGGTTCATCTCGGTCGGCTCCCCGGTGTCAAAATAAACCCACCGCGAACCATCCCATTTGATCGGGTGTCCTTTTAGGTGACCAGCTACCGTCATTTTTTCCTCTTTTTGGCAATCGGGGCAGGGTTTAAAGATGTTTTCGGTTACATCCACAGTCCCTTTATGATTAGCTGGTTCTTTTGTAACCAGTTCCGTCCCGTTGCACGTCTTACAGGTCATTGGATAACTCTTGGTTTTCGGGGGTAAATGCCCACCGGCCCCATGCACTCTTCGCAAATCGCCATAATTAAATTAAAGCTTGGGTTAACATTCGGTTTGTTTTCAATTTCCCAAATGTAGCTTTTCGATGTGCCCACGCGATCGGCAAGTTCTTGAAGCGTCCATTCATGGTCTCGACGCATATGTCTTACCCACTGTCCAATTGTAAATTGTTTGCCAACGGCGATGTCGAGGCCAGGTTCAAAACATAGCGTTTCCTTTGTCATTTTCTTTCCTTTCTTGCTCATTGGGGGGTTCCTTTGATTTGAGATTTCATCAGCACCCGCCAGCACTCAGCCACCTGGACCCGGGCCTCCTTCAAATCGGATCTGATTTTGGATATGAGTTGGTCAGCGGTCATTCACCGCCTCCGCCAAATCTAAATCCACCTGTTTAGCTTTCTTGGTTTCTTCGATAAATAGATCGGGTTGTTTGTAGGCCTCCTCGATACGCTTGCACGCTATGTCGAAGTATTTTTCATCAATTTCGATTCCGATAAATTTTCTGCCGAGCTTTACACAGGCAACACCAGTGGTGCCAGAACCCATGAAGGGGTCCAGGATGGTGTCTCCACCTAATGACGATCTCGAAATTAGCCACCTAGCCCAATCGAGAGATTTGGGGCATGGGTGTCCGTTTTTTCCATCTGACGGCACAGCATAAAAATAATCGTGGTATTGTGTTCCTTTGCGCTTGCCATAAACTAGGTGCGGTTCCCAATCATTAAAACCCACAAAAGAACGGTGGCCAGGGCTCCCCTTAAACCAACATATTAGCCAATCTGGAGGGACTTCTTTATAAATCCACTTGAGTTGCCTAATTTGGCAAGATGGTAAAATTGTCGTTTGACTATTGGCCCTACCCCATGTCACCAATTTTTTCATTAATTTGCGCCAGGAAAATAAATTATCGTCGTAATTTTCGTATTCAAACCCTATCCCATAAGGCGGGTCAGTCACCACAGCATCGACCTTGGGTAAATGGGGCATGATTTCCAGACAATCGCCTAGATATAATTCACAATCGCCTATGACAGCCGTGGGTTTCATGCAAAAAGTCTCCTAACGAAAAGCTGGCGAGCAAAACTAGCCGCTGTATAAACCGCTGTGATAGAAAGGCTTTGGGCCGGGCTGGGCTCCAAGCCCCAAAGCGGAAGTGCGTAAAAGGTTATTAACCAAGAAACCAAAAGCCCGATTAAAACGCTTGTCATCGTTTCAACTGCCGAAGCCTTAAACGCCTGTTTCATTGACTCACCCTTGTTCATTCACCACCTCGATTCCACCCTGCTTGGCCCAATACTTTTCGAGGCAAAGAGCCGAAAAATGGGCATCGCTGTCAAACACCGAATCAAGGAAGCTTTTTGCCAAATTATCCAGATCAGGCGTTTGCCGGTGCGGCTGGCCGTCCATTTCCGATTTCTTTTTCTTCGACCAGGATTTTGGCATCGGCAAATAGAAAATAATCTCGGCACCGTTCTCGACCCGCGGCTTCAAAAGCCTGATATGGTCCCTGAACGCCCGGTATTTCTGTACCATCGGTCGGGGTTTCCACTTGTCGCTCCTGACCTGCCTCGGGGCCGGTACTGGGCAAACGGGATACAAAACCCCGCCCATCGGCCCCCGGATAACGCTGTGGTCAGTCCATATCATAACGCCTCCAGTTCTTTTTGAAATTCGCTGTTGCCTTCATCTTTCAAAATTTCCGCCGTCCACCTGTCTTGGTTTAACCAAGTCGTCGGGTGAGGAATAAACCTTTTCTCGACCCCCGTTTCATCCCAGTGCTCGCAAGCCTCTTTCCACTTGGCAAGGATTGTGTTTGCTTTCTCACGCTTACAAGCTTTCAAAAAAGCCTTTTCACTCTGGGCCTTACCAGCATCCTTGCGAGGACAAATAGGCCAAAACTCATTTTCGAACTTTTCTTTTAATATTTTCTTTTCTTTCTTTATAGATATGGTTCTGGTTCTGGATGCTAGACTTTTGCTAGACTTTTGCTTTAGCAAATCTTTAGCTTTGCTAGACGTTTTTTTCTTATATTTCATTGCCTTAGCCTTACCCCCCTTACTTCCGGCTCTTTTTCTCGCCTGAATTGTTTCATTTTTGCTACGCCATTCTGACCGCTGTCTTTTCTGGAAATATCTGCCTTTTTGTAGCTGGAAAAATTCATCAAGAATCGCCTTTATTTTATCCCAGTCCCGGCACCGCATTTGGCGGCAAATCCATTTTTCATCTGCCGGGATTGAGCATCCTGGTGTGCGCCAGCACAATCTTAAAAGACGGATGTAAATGCCATCCTCCTCAACTGTTAAATGGGCTGTTGCCGCCTCGTAATCGTCAACAAAGAGGGGCATAAAGGGAAGGTCCCCCATGTAGTGCTCCTATTTTGCTGTAACTTCACGATCAGCTTCCAAGCCCTTAGCAATCAAAAACTGCGCCTCTTTGGACATGGACCGAAAATTTTGCTTAGCCCTTTTCTCAAGTAGCGCGGATGTTTCTTTGTCGAGATAAATTGCAAGCTGTTTCATATCTTTCCTTTTACCATGTGTTGTTATAATGTGTAAAGCCCTTTAGCGCATTTTTCTATTGGTATCTAGTCAAAAAATTTCGTTATTTTCCCGTTAAACCCAAGCACCACTGATCCGGTTTGCCCGTGGCGGCGCTTGGCAAAAATAATTTCGGCCTTGTCTTTCCATTTTTCCATTTTCTTAGACCATTTCTTATAATCCTTTGAATGAACGTCGTCGGGCTTCTTTTTTTCCAAATAATATTCGGGGCGATATAGAAAAATCACTTCGTCGGCGTGTTGTTCGATGGCCCCGGATTCCCTCAAATCGGAAAGAAGTGGGCGCTTGTCAAGCCTTGCGTCTACTGCCCTAGACAACTGCGCCAGGGCCAGAACAGGTATGTCCAGTTCCTTGGCGATGTTCTTTAAACCTTGTGTAATGTCGTTAATTTCCCGCTCCCGCGTGTCCTTTGTGAAGCCCCGCGCAAGCTGTAAATAGTCCACCACCAAAAGTCCGATGTTTCTCAATCTTTTAAGCCTGCGGGCCTTTGTGCGGATGTCGGTTATGGTCATGCCTGGTGTTTGATCTATATAAAATTCCCTTTCTCTTAATTTTTCTTCCGACCTGATGACTTCCCGCATTTCGGTTTGGTTCAGTTCCCCCCGGCGCAAGCGTTCAGAGGAAATCCCCGACATCTGTCCGATAATCCGGTTGGCTATTTGTTCGTGTGACATTTCAAGAGAAAAGAAGCCTACCGGCACGGGGGCGGCTAAAGCAATGTTTGTCGCCAAAGCTGTTTTGCCCATCGAAGTACATCCCGCCAAAATAATCAAATCGGACTTGTGTAAGCCCCCAGAAAGGCGATCAAGGGCTCCAAGGCCGGTTGATACCCCGGAAACGTGACTTGGCGATTTACGGGCGGTTTTAATGGCTTCTAGGGCATGTTTAGTGGCTTTCCCAAGTGGAACGGCTTCTTTTTGGCCGTCCTCGTCTCCTAAAGCGTATAATTTCTGTTCGATTGTCCTGATTTGATCTTGGGCCGAAAGGTCCACCGGTGAATCATAGGCTGTTTGAATAACATCCTGCCCGACGCCTATAAGTTCGCGGCGAATCGCTAAATCCTTAATGGCCTCGGCATAATCTTCTGGGTTAAAAACCGTGGGGGCCGACCCCGCAAGGCGCACAAAATACTTCCAACCTTCCACCTGTTCTAAGGCCTCGTCGTTCTTAAAATAAGGTTTCAGCTTTAAGGGGTCTATGGCTTGGCCCCGGTTGTACATTTTTTGCATAACTTCAAAAATACGGCCATGCAACGGCTCGTAAAAATGAGAAGGCTTTAGGTTTATTTTTTCAAAGGCGGTGTTGTTAATCAGAATACACCCGAGCAAGCTTTGTTCCAATTCCGGGCTGGAGGGAAGTTGCCTGTAATCTTCGCCGCTAAGTGTTTTAACGTTACCCATTCGGCCACCTTTTTTCGTCCGGCCATTTCATAAATTTATAGCCCCCCATTGGAATTGGCTTAAAGGCCGTAAACCCCGCAAGTATATCGTTTTTAAATTTCCCTCTTAGGTATCCAAGCGCGATAAGTTCAAAAATTGTTTGCCTAACAGGGCCAGTACCTGGATATTTTAGCCTAGATCGTAATTCGTTTATCGTGGGGCGGCGGTTGTGCTTTAGTTCAAAGCGCTTGATGCAATTGAGGGTTTTTAGTTGGCGTGGTGTCATAATTGCCCCCATCTTTTGAGCCTGTCGTATTTAACAAATTCTAAAAGCTCTACCTCTTTGCCGTAGGTGGTTTTGGAGCCGAAACGGTGTATCCAGTCGTCCTTGTCCTCCCCAATTATAATTAGGTTTTGTAAATCTATTTCCCCCTCCTCGATCATTCTTGTTACTTCCCGTAAAAGTTCAATCGGGCTCACCTTTTTGGAATTTTTGGCGCGTTTGATTTTTTCCTTGTTAAAATTGGAAATAGTCATATTACATCCTCAAACTTAACCGGCTGGCCCGTCAAGGCCCGGCTTCTGCATTTCTTTTCCCAGGCCTCGTTTTGTGCTTGGCAATAGGCGCGTGGGTTTCGGCCCCATTGTATGTTTCCGTTTTCTCGAAAGCTGATGCTTGGAGCCGTCAGCATCCGGTTAAGGCGCTTGCGGTCCTTGTTTGTCCATTTCATGGTTTTTCTCTATTTCCCCGAGGGCTTTTTGCACCCGATTGATTCTGTCTAGGGGGTCGATCCGCCCGGTTTTCCAGTTAAACCAGGTGCGGTAAGTGATCCCCGCCCGGCTAAGAACCGCCTCAATATCCGACCCGGCGGCCTTTGCCCTTTGCTCTATTTTGCGGTAATTTACGGTTAGCATTTTTCCTTTTTAAACTAGTGCGAAATATTTTTCAAGATATTTCTTGACGGCGAAATATTTTTCAATTAAAAAGGAAGAACAAATCAGGGAGATATTCATGACGAAATTCACGCTGACCGATTTCCGCAAGACTGACCCGAACCCTGATCAGCTTAGGGCGTTTGAGAAAAACATGGACGGCAAAAAAATCACCGAAGAAATTTGCGTTTCAAATGCCGAGTTATTCTCATGGTCCTTGGTCGCGCAAGCGTTTCTGCCCCCGAAGGGGTTTGAGGCCTTTGTAATAAAGGGCACCAGACTTTGGGAAGCGTGGACGGAAAAATTTAACGAGGGCTGGGCGGCAACCCCAGAGGATCGGCTGGAGTACAAAAAGGATTTGGCGCGCCTATTCTTTTCCGAATTTCAAAAAAACGGAGCCCGCTCATGATTCATTTTGAAAAAACCGAAGCCGATGTCCGGCGCGAGGCCTTGCGGGGCCGGTTTGCAGAGCGGGGTCTTGAGTGGTCTAAGTACGGGATTATCGCGGCGACGGCTTTTCTGGCGGGCGTGTTCTCTTTTCCCTATTTAATTCCCATCCTGATGGAGTGGTGGTGATGGTACAGCCCTTTAATGATTTTGCGGCAGAAAGCGCGGCTTTTGATGATGAGGTGAAAGCCACCGCCGCCAAGTTGGTCCGAGAGGGCACTCCCCCTTACAACGCCCTAGCAAAGGCTCGTGAAATAGTTTCTCAACGCAGAAGGCAAAGGGCTCTCGAAAAAAGAATACGGGAAACCAAATGATAACCAAAAAACAATTTATTGAGAAAAAGGAATAAGCAATGGCTTACAGATATTGGGACTACGATAAATATATTCATGACACCACGACATCAGGAACCAGCACCGATGCATCTTGGTATGCAAGCGCAACATCTTGTACCGCAGATACCTATTCTAACAGCGCCCCACTAACATCTGACTTTTATAGGGTTGTCAGGCGTATTTTGGTAACGGTTCCAGAAATTTGGAAGGATTTGGAGCGCGCCCTTTTTACCAAGCTGGTCAACAAAGAAACCAATACGGGCTGGCGGATAGAAATGTGGATAAGTGGCGATATTGATATTGTTGACCCCAATGTTGAAGTAAGAGCCTTAAAGGAATTTATTCCCCTCCTTAAAGAACGGGCCACCCCAGAAGACTGTGCAATTATTGATAAGTTTTTTGAAGAAATTCCCATAGAAGACCCCCCAAAGAAAAAGGGAAAGAAATGATAACCAAAAAACAATTTATTGAGTGGCTGGAAAGCAAGAAGCCTTTGGCGCGGGTGGGTAAGCCCGCCAGTTCAACACAATGTGTGTTTTGCAATTATCTTAAAGAGTCAAGAAAGGACCCATCGCCATTATTTTTGGGAAGAAAAGTGCACGGATACAAATATTTCGAGGGGTTTGGCTTCAGAAAAAGTCTTTTCTGGTTTGAGATATATAGCGCCCCCTTTTGCAATGAGTGGCAAAATAACTTTCAGCGCAAAGCCAGTTCTTGGGTAAACGACGACAACACCAAACAAATCACCGCCAAAACCTGCCTGAAAATAATGAGGGGATTATGATCGAGAAATCAGAAAGGAAACCAATGCCTGATTATTCAAGAAAAACAAAGGACGAGATTATTAAGCTTTTAAACGAGGCCAACGAAGAACTTGAGTTGTGCGAAGGCACGGTGGAGGAACTTCAGGAACAGGTTGGCACTCTTCAGGAGGAAAATCAAAAACTCCAGCGCAAGCTTGATTTTGAAAAACAGCATTTCCGCGAAATGGCAATCATCGCCGGACGTTTAAATAAAACGGCACGAATTGATGCCCAAAAGGCCAAGGAAACCGAATGGAAGTCTTTAGGGCAATGGAAATACGCAGTCATGGTTAAGAACAAAGATGACATGGCCTTAAAGGAGTCCGCATGATTGCCCAAGAATACCCTACGGGGTCCCTCCCCCAAACGCCCCCTGGCTCCAGCGTTCGCGCGCGCGGTCAGGGGGCAGGAGGTGCCCGATGAACTTCTGGCCTGTTTATCTGTTCGGCTTTTTTTCGGGCTTCATTGCCGCAACCCTAATCTTATCGGCGTACATCCATTTTACTTAGGAGAAACCATGCTTTTTAAGGCCCCGCCCTCATACCGTAACCCCGACGAGGCGTACGAAAAGATGAACAATGATTACAAGATATTGCAGGAAGCCAAGAACTTGCTGGCGGTTGCGGGGAGCGGGCTGTGGAGACTGGCACAGGATTGCGAAACCCACGAGCTAAACGAGGAACTTATGAATTTGCACGGGCATTTCGAGGACGATTTGCAGGGACTGATTCACGATCTTTCAAACGAGGTCAGCGCAAGGATGGATTTAATCAGATGAAAGAGGTTGCGACCAGCCGGGACGGTGGAAAGGGGACGCCCGAAGACCCGCTGTCCCGGCTAAACATTTAGGAGAGAAGAAGTGAAAATAGAAAAGAACATCCCGATACCAAAGACGCAGGGAGCGCCGCTGAAATATCCTTGGAATAAAATGAATGTTGGAGACAGCATCCTTTTCCCCGAGGTTAAATCCACTAGTTGCCCACCCGCACAAAGCGCGAGGAAATACGGGGAGAATAACAAAAAACGATTTATTGCCCGCACCGTAAGGGGCGGCATAAGAATTTGGAGGACCAAATGAACGGCGAAAGAATTTTCTGGTTGGCAATCCGCAACATGAGTGCAGAAGAATTGTTAAGCGTTGGGGACCGGCTTTCAAGTTGTTTTCTTACCGAAAACAACGGGAGCAAGATTTTTTCCTCGGGTCCGGGCCTTAGCGAATATCTTTTTACCTTGGCGGAAGCCCGCCTTGATGAACTCGACCAAGATTAACGGAGAAAATGACCTTTAAAGATTACATGAAGGCCGTAGCGAAGGGCGACTTTAAAACCGCCGACCGGACTTTAAGAAAGTGGGCGACAAAGGCAAAGGAGAAAAGAAATGAAAACGGAATATAGCTTCAACATTGAAAAGGAAACCAGTGGCAACGGCTATTGGCTATCGGCACGGTTCTCAAAAAGAGAGGACGAGAGAGAACGTGAAAGCCGTTATAAAAAGGAGCGTCTGTACGGCAGGGTATTTGATGAGGACCCGAATGATCAAATAGAAGAGTGCATTTTCTGCAAAACCCCAAAAGACCTCAACAAGAAAATAGCTACCTTTATCAAGAACAACCAATAATGCCAAAGGAGTTAAGCGATCTTGAACCAGGATACTATAAAACCCGCCTTTATTCACGAGGCCCTTTCGTGCCGGTGGAGGTCGGGTACGACGAGGAATTTACCCGCATACATGACGGCAGGATTGTCTCGGTCGGGGAATATTGGTGCCGGTGGTGGCCGGAACTTAACAACCCTTTTTACTGGTGCGCCGTTGACCCGTTTGAGGAAACGGGCTGGGGGCACCGCTCCGATTATTTTGAACCTATAGACAAGGATGAGTTTGAATGGATGCTGCTTCTGAAAAGCGTATAGAAGGACACCGGGCCGAGGGCTTTCCAAGCATGCCGAAATCCGTGGCGGAAGCCGTGGTGACGGTTATGGACAAGCTGGGAACGCTTGGGAAAGATAACAAAAACTCTTTTGATAACTACAAATATGCCTCGATTGACGATTTTTTAAATTTCGTTCACGGGAAATGCGCAAGCGCGGGCCTTTTTATTATTCCCCAGGAGGCCCGGGAGCCTTCTTTGAAAGAAACCCGCACCAAAGACGGCAAGCCCCTAATGCAATGGCATGCTTGTTTTGGGTTTATTCTTGGGCACAAGGACGGCTCCCTTTACGGCCCGATTTACAAAACCGTCATGGTTCAGGCCAACGGCGCTCAAGCGGCAGGTTCAGCACAATCCTATGCCCTCAAACAATTAATGCGCGGGCTGTTTTTAATCCCGACTGGTGACGAGGACGACCCCGACACCAAAGGAACGGCGGAACTTACAATGTCGCCGGAGAAAACAGCTGAAAGCGATTTCCAAGCAAAGGCGAATAAAATTTACCAGGCGTTGGGCCGGGCAAAGAACATCGATGCCCTTATCGAAATCTGGGAGAAAAATGCGCTTTTTACAGAGGAGTTGAACGAGGCAGACGAGGGCTCCCTGAAAAAGAAAGCTTACACATATCTCAGAAACAAATTTGAAAGCCGGAAGAAAGACCTTGAGCAAGCCGATTGACATGACAGGCCTTGCCATCCCCAAGCAGGGCGGGGTGAAGCGAAACCGGGCTTATAAAACCCGGCTGGTGGCGTTCCATATCGAACGGGTTGTCGGTATGGGGTGCCTGGTTTGCGGGCGTCCGGCTCAATACCATCATTCGCTTTTATACAAGCCCCGGCGAGAGGACAGGGGCTATCCGCTTTGTTCGGCCCACCATACTGATACGCGGGATTCCGTTCACCAGATGGGCGAGCGTAAATTCTTGGCCGAATACTTTATCCCGCTGACATGGGCGCGGGACGAGTGGAATAAAAGCCAGAGACTGTTTGAGGAAAAATAATGGATCATGCGTGGGTTGAATACAAGGTAACGATTGGGCGGCGGACCTGGCCTAAATATTGGTTTGCCAATGACGAAGCCTACATCCGGCGGCAGGTGGCCCGGCAAAAAGGGATTTCTGAAGACGAGGTGGAGGTGAAAAGAATTGATTAAATGATTTTCTGTACAGGCATAAAAGTTTCTGATTTGGCCTCCAAGGGGGTGACAGCCCAAACCGTGGTTTTCGTCCCCGCCGATTCCGATGCCGAGGAAAAAATGCGGAAATGCGAGGGTAAGACTTTCGGGGTTGATTATCGCCGCGGCCGCTCCCTGCCCCAACACAGGCTGTTCTTTGTGGCGTTAAGGAAGGTTTTCGAGAACCAAAACCAATTCAGGTCCGAAGATGATTTGCGCGAAGCCACCTTGATTGAAATAGGATTCTGCGAATTGCGGGAACGATTTAACGGTGAACGGTACAAAGTCGCCCGGTCGATGGATTTCCGGCTTTCACAAGACGAATTCCAGGAAAAGGTTTTTGACCCGGCTGTCCGGGCCTGGGAAGACCATTTCGGTTACCAGCCGGGGGAGCTGTTAAATGCCTAAGCCCATTGAAACACTGGACCAGGTGAGCCGGATCCGCCGCATCCCCAAGCGGTCCCGATATAACCACGGGGAATATATGCCGGTCCGCGAGGTGCCGGAACGGGAGTTTAACCGGATTGTGAATTCACTGGAACGGCTGATCAGACTCAACAAAAAGGATTGAAGGCTTAGCTATGGATTTTACAAGCAGAGAACGGGCAATGATTATCACCGCACTTGAGCAATTCAAGGTTAACCAAAGTGACGGGCTAAAGTTTTTCGCCACTGACATTCACGCCGGGAAAATTCGGGACGAAATGCGCGAAAATGCCAAACAAGCCGACAAGCTAATTCAAAAAATACACCATAACCCCTAAAGGAGAAGGATAATGGAAAACATTTTTAAAGAAATAAAGGCGGAACGCAAAGCCCAAGCCAAACACTGCGCCAAATTAGAAAAGGATTTGGAAATAACGCAGGACGGCCTGACACATTTCAAAGTAGCCTACGAAAGAACAATCAAAGAAAGGGATGCCGTTGTAAGGATTATTGGGGGTCTTAGAAAAGACCAAGCTAGAGTGGGCCCGATGGGCGCAATACACAAGGCAGAAACCGCACTCAAAAAGGAAATGAAAACATGGGGAGAGAAATATGAGTAGCCTAGAAGAACCCGGAGACTATAAAGCGAATAAGAAAACGGTTGAGTATATTTCCGACCTCCAAGCCCGCCTCGCCGCCGCAGAAAAGATTGCAATAGCCGCCTTAGAATACTGCGACAGTCTTTTAAATGATGGGGCAATGGACGGCGTCTATGAATACATGATGCACAAAGGGAAACCATACGATCCGAAGGGCATTCATCTACAAGAATGGATCGACGAAAATCTCAAAGCCCTCAAGGGAGAGAAGAAATGAAGCCGGATGAGATTGATAAGCTTGACGATTTGCCGCAAGAAACCTTGGACTTATTTATAAATTATGTCCAAAGCATTTGCATTAGCAACATTGATGCGGATTTGAGCGAGTGCCTAGAAACCGCAAGGGCTTCTGGTGCGATTGGATGCCTTATTCAAAACGCAAAAGACGAATATGCCGCCAAACGCTGTGCCGTAGTTAAAGAGGAAAACAAACGTCTGAAAAAACGTGTCAAAAATCTAGAGCCCTTGGGGGCAAAACTAATAAGATCACAAAATCAGACTAACAGGGTTCAAGCCCAAAGGGATGAGTTGCGGGTTTTGACCGATTATGTGCTTGAGCGCATACAGCACATGAGTTTGTCGGAAAACACCGATGAGGACACTATTCAAGCGGAAATAATCGCAGAAATTAAAAAGGTGAAAACATGGGATTAAAGACAGAAGAAGAATTGAAATATCTTCACAGCCCGATTTGGGCGCGGCTTGATGACAAAACCGCCCTCAAGGCCCTTGATGAATTGTGCGACCAAGCCCTTCTCGCCCACGACCTTCAGGACAGGATTAACAGGGTTTTGGGTATGAAGCCAGATAACCGGGAAGAAGAATGGACTGATGCTGATGATTTGCTTGAAGAAATCCAAGCCATTTTACGGGGAGAGAAAGATGACTGATGAATACAAAGACCTGACCCTCCAAGCCCGCCTCGCCGCCGCAGAGAAACGTGTGGAGACTTTGAGGGGGGCGCTAAAAGAGGTATCTTGGAAAGTAAGGACGTTCGCCGATACCCCACACACAAGGCAAGACCTATACGAGATCGTTAATTACTGCGACCGAGCCCTCAAGGGAGAGAAGAAATGAAGCCGGATGAGATTGACAGGAAAATAGCCAAAATAAAGGATTTGGTTGAGGACAGCATGAACGAAGATGAGGAAAGCTGGCTTAAAGCAGATGCGTGGCTTGATGAAATTGGAGCCCAAGCCAAACGCTGTGCCGAATTACAGGACAGGATTAACAGGGTTTTGGGTATGAAGAAATACCCCCGCAAGGTTCTTAAAAGATATTGGGGGCAATCAGTCCAAGATGCGTATGATGCTGGGAGAAAAGTCTACAACTCTGCACTCAAAGAAATCCAAGCCATCCTAAAGGGAGAGAAAAAATGATTAAAACCCTACACGGACTCTGGTGCTTGATTGCATCTCTATTGTTTTTGACTGTGGCTTTTCTTTTTATCTGGGCGGTCGGGGCCGTGGTTTTTGATAACTTCGACGTCTTTGCCGTGATTATACTCGGGCTGGTTTTATATTTTATGATTGCGAAATGAAAGGAATGAATGATGAAGAAAAAGTTGGTTGGATATTTTTTCGGCCCGGAGGGAACACAACCGATTTATGAAACCTCCTCAAAACGGATCGGAAGAGTGTCTGATATAAAATTCTGGCCCGAGGCCTTTGACCTAACCAAGAAGAGTGTTCGAAAGAAACTCAAAGCCATTGAAAAATGAAATGCTCTCATTGCCGGGAAGAAATAGAACAATGGGAAATAGATTTAGGGAAGTTTGTTTACCTTCTTTCGAAAGAATATTTACATGACAGGTGTTATAGGGAAAGGTTTAAATAAGATGAAATGGAAAAAAATCGGCAACAAGTGTCCGTTCAAGCCTTTTGAGAAATATTTGGTTTCGGACGGGGAACGGGTGGCTATAGTTTCGGCGCATGAACACGAGTGTTTTGGGTTTGACGTTGAAGATTGCCCAAAATGGATGTGGATTAAGTACGATGATGATATTATTGCGCCAGACTTTTACGACGAGAACAAACCCGAACATCATGGCGTTTGGGGATTTGACGATGAATTGTCCGACTATGACGAAATGTACGGCAAAGATCAGATTGATTTCATTCCGAAATATTGGGCCGAGTGGCCGCCGCCAGCACCTAAGGAGTAAGTGATATGAAGAAACTGTGCGCTTTAATTTTGCTGGCTTTGGTGGGGTGTTCTAATCCCGACCCAGAATTTTACGTTGATGGAAATTTTCTCGTTATTGAAGATAAGGTAATTTACATCCCCGCTATTGAATTCATTGATTGTAAGACATTTTTGCGAGACAGAATTATAATTAAAACGTCAGCTTGGGCGGCGACTTATCAGAACTGGATGTCCTTCAAAGACTGTATGATTTTGCGGGATAATATTGTGCGAGAAGTTGCCCAACAAAGGAGTAAGTTATATGGAAAAGGAAAAAAGTGATGTGGGCGTGAGATGGGGGAAAATAGATAAGTGGATTGATTCAATGAACGCCGGACGGTTTGGCGGAGGCTGGGAGAGGGCCGAAAAGGTTTTCTCTGGTCAAGAACTGGAAATAGCAAAGAGAATTGAACGCGCCTATTGGATCGGGGACGAAAAAGGTGGCAACAACGCAATGGTTGATTACTAACCCAACATCCGAGGATTGACTGTATTCCTTGCTACCTCTCCATAGTCTTTATGATCTTTCTTCCAATTCCCCCTGCAAAGCGGTATAACCGCAATCGTCAATAATATTGTCCCTAGATTTCTTCATTCTAAACCGAGCTTTTTTCAAAAGTGACATCATGGCGCAAGCATCCGCCGGTGTTATAGTTCCTTCAGGCAAATCAAGATAGGCTTCCCACAATCTGGCGACCCGGCGCATTGTTATAGAAGCTTTGCCGTGTTCTTTTGCCTTGTCCTCATTGATTAATTTGTCGGCGGCCGAAAGTATCTCTGATCGCAGTTTATTCATAGAGCCGCCCCTCTTCTGGTGACCCAAGGTAAAGCTTGGAAGTGGTTGTAATGCCGTGGCGCGGGTGAACCTTGAAATACCATTGGCTCGGGGGATGGGGCTTGGCCCTCATAATGGAACGGGAATATTCGGAAGGACCGGGAACGCAACCGTTAGCCAAGCCGTATTCAAGATCAAGCGCGGTGTGAAAGTGCCCCAGAAGAACCTTGTAAACGTACCTGTGTTGCGATGAAAATTCCTCGATGACTTTTTTCATGCCCCGGATAATGGGCGCGGCTGGCCCCAAAAATCCCATGCCCCCCCTAGCCCCGATTCTGTCCCCGTGCGTTAGCAAAAACCAGAAATCGAAAATGTTGAAATAGGCGTCCCCGGATTGCGGGGTGTGGAAAATAACGTTTTTATTACCTATAAACTGGTTTTCCAGCATTTTAGCTAAAAGATAATCATAATTCAGGGCGGAATACCTTTTTGTCCTTGGCCGCCGGGTGGTTCTGCCGTGGTTCCCGGCCACACTGTAAACTATTACTTTACACCCGGTTTCCTGCTGGATCAGGTCAATGCCTCTTTTTTCAATCGCGGCCATTTCCAAAATGGACTCAATGGATGTTTTCTCGTCGGTTTCCGCCAACTCGTCATGTATCCCGCCAGAAATGTGATCCCCGCCGCGCAAATAAAAGAACGTATCGGGCTTCGGCCCGGCCCAGTGTTCGGTTGTAAATTCTATGGATTTTTGAAACATTCTCTGCATGCGCTTTTCGCAAATATTAGCGTCAAAAGAATTAAGCCCATCCATATCTTCCAGATTAATAACCTCGCCGTATTGGGTATCGGAATGGAAAAGGACTGGAATCTCGGGGGCCGAAATGCCCCCTTCATGCTTGAATTTAAATGTTTTGGCCGGAGGTTTTTTGGCGAAAGAATCGTTTATAAAATCGTCAAGAAAGGCTTTTTCGTTTAATTGTCTCAAAAGAGAACGGTTCTCACGAATTAAACGGGCGTTTTCGTCCTGCAACTTAACCCGTTTCCGCGCCAGTTCGCTGTCTGGAATTTTCTTTTCAACATGAATATCCTTCAATCGACACCAATCTCTTATCGTGGAGCGGGGTATTCCCGTTTCCTTGGAAACAAAAGTGAAGTTTCCTGTTTCCTTGTAAAGGGCCAGGGCGTTTTCGATCTGCTTTTCGGTATATTTCGACTTCACAGGGCCCCCAGAAGCGCACCAGGGCGCAAGTCGGGTTTTTTGTATAGAAAGTACCCGGAGGAGGAGATGTTAATCCTGGGGCTTCTGAGGGCGGGAATCATTTCCTAAACCGCTTGGGAAATTTCTTCCGGAATCGTTCCAATAACCTTTTTAGCAAACCATCGGTATCGGGTTTGCGCGGTTTTCGAGGCTCTTTAAATTTATTCATCACCGCCGCCAAGATCGGGGGCAGGGTTAAGCGCGTCGATAATGGCTTCCGTTAAACCAGGGATAACCTCGCCCATGACTTCGAGCTGGGCTTCGTCAACCTGACCTCGGATGCGCTGGCCTTCAAAGGCTTTTTCTTCGGCGGCTTCGTACTCGAACCCAGTCCCATCGGGAGTCACTAGCGCGAAAGAGACATCGCTTCTTTCCTTGCCGTCTATAATTTCGATATTACACGGCGACCATAAGGCGGGAAGCGCGGAAATCACGTTACTGACTTGATCCGAATTAATCCCGTCCACCTTGTCGGCTATGGAAATAGAAAGAGCCTCTTCCTCGTGGCAGTATTTGACCTCGACAAAGTTAATCCCGGCGTACTGCTGTTTGGATGCGAGAAAACCCGGCTGGGTACACGCGCTCACAAATAAGGCGGTTGTTGCTAGTAAAATCGTTTTCATGGTTTACTCCTCGTTTTTAAATTGCCAGATGATGTAGCCGATAATGCTGGCCGCGCCGACCGCCACACCACCTTGTTCAATGGCGTTTAGCTGGTCAGCGTCCACAAATCCCATGGCCCCAGCCAAAGCAAGTGCGCTGGCGAGGAATCCGTTAACGGCTTTCCTGATTTCCGATAGTTTCATGTTCTTCTCCTCTTAAAAGCGTAGCAACCCTTTTTGCGCGGGCGGGCGTTTGCTTGGCCCACTTTGAATCCAAGGCCTCTTTCGCGGCATTATAGTAGTCTTTGGCCTTTAATGCTACCAACATTCGCTGAAATTTCAATAGTCCTGTTACACCAAGCTGGTAGCTCATGTTTAAAAGAGCCCGTTGTCTGTCCGCGTCCAGGTCCCGCCACCATGGCAATCTTTGATCCAGTTCCTTCTTTCTGCCGTTTAAAATATCCAGAAGCCAAAGCATGGCTACATTTTTGGGCATGGGCACCCGGCCTTTGTGTTCGGGGTCAATTAAAAACCCTATCCCGATGGTCAGGTAGCCCTCCGAATCCCGGTAGGCATAGGGCCGGAATCCTTCGTCGCGGATAAGATCGTCAACGATCATTTGAGAAGCCCCTTAATCTCCCCGAATTTGAGAGTTAAAATCGCAAAAACCAAAGCCGCCACATATTTAGCGGTTTTAACAAGCTTTCTGCGAAACGCAGAATCCATTTTCAGTTCACCGACATCATTTTCAATCTTGTCAAGCCTTGTGGAAACCTCTTCTTTGTGTTCTTTCATGTTAACGCTTAATGAATCGATTGATTTCTTGATATACCCTATGTCCTCGGCATATTTACTCATGGCAACCCTCCCACCTGTAATCCAGTTGCTTCAAAATGTTCTGAAATTCGATTTCGTCTTTTACTGTCAAGCCCCCGCCGTGGCACTTTTTTTTCTCAAGATATTCAAATTTTCTTAAAAGCCGGTCGAGCGTGTTTGCTTCGGTTTGCTGGGTCCACGGCTCCATTTCCTGCTGGTGAGATTGCATGGCGAAAACCAGGTCGGTTTCTGTTACAACGTATTTATCGGCTTGTTCCCAAAACGCAAAGACCGCTGTCCCCAGCCCTAAAATCCCGGCCAAGGAAATGCCTGTTATTTTGTGTGCCGTTTTCATCGCTGGGCTATGTGCAAAAATCCTGACCGTTGAAGCTTTCGGCCAGCCGAGTTTTCTCCCGTTAATGTTATAAGAATCTTTGTTCCGTCCCCATCCCATGCCGTATTGGATTGCTGGCCTGCGGAAATCGAAGGCCTGAAAGTAATTTGCGATGTGTTGCTAACAGCCACATCGTTAAGGGTAAGGCCCAGCCCCGTTGTGGCCGTATGGGTTGCCGTTGGGTTTGTCAGCGTCCCCGTTGTCCCGATAATGTTTATAAAATCAATGCCATAGGTTTGGCGGTCGTCAGTCGGGTCCATCGGTTGATCGTTTATCACTTTTGCAAAGTTAGCCATCACTTCACCTTTATAATCGTTCTTTCTTCATCCAGGGTTAATGTTGTCCGTTCCTCCGGCAACGTCAGTATAAGCCTTTCTGGGTCTAAAGTTAAGAGAATGGGAACTATTTCCTCAAGAATTAGGGCCAGGGCGGTACTGGTTTCGCTCGGTAGCCCCAAACTGTACAACTTCGCCGTTGATACGGCTAAGGCGGAGGCTGTCTCGCTTGGAAGCCCCAGATTGTAGATTTTCTCAATCGTGGTTGCGAGAGCAGAGGCTGTTTCCGTCGGGATTCCGACACTCATTGCCTTTGAATGAGTTAGCGAAAAAACAGAATCCGTCTCGGACGGGAGCCCCAGATTAATTACTCTCCCAAGAGCCACCGAAAGGGCGGAATCCGTTTCGCTTGGAAGGCCCAAACCAACCTGCTTGGAATGAGTAGCGGCCAGCGCAGAATCGGTTTCCGAGGGAATCCCGACATTCATTGTTATTGCGCTACTTTCCGTAACCTCCAAATAAAAAGAACAAAGAGAGTTATCGTTACCCCCATCGCCCAAATCAACGGTTACATCTGCGGCTGAGGAGTTATAGATTTTGCGGTAAAAATCTATATCGGTGTTCGCTACTGAACCGTCCTCAGCGGGACTAAAACTAATTCCAGTTTGATTGCCCCCTCTTTCTCCAAAGGATGCTAAAACAATAAGGGGTTCGGTTCCGACGCTTGCGTTAGCCGTTTGAGAGGCGGGATCGCCGTCTGTTATTTCCCCAGCCAAATCTTGCGGAGCAACACTGTCTGCCGCATTATCGGGACGAAAAACGAAAACGATTTTCCAGTCTCCGTTGGCCCCATCCATACCCGTAACAGATGAAGAGGCATCCCCGGCTTCCGCAATTTTATACTTATGGGAAACACGAATCGCGGCACCGTCATCTACATTGACTGCGGCCCCTACATCCGTCCATCCAGTGGGGGTGACGTCAGACGGCGGACCGCCGAAGTTAGTTTGCGCCCTTTGACAAAGGACCATAACATCCCCGGCCTGAACGTCAGAGGGAAGGGTTATGGTGTCTGCTGTCGAGGTTGCGGAAGATTGAAACGTGAGGGCCATTTGCGTCCCCTAGTTCGTTTGGCGCTTCATAACACCGTCCATTTCCATATTGTCCAGCGTTACATCGGTTCCTGAAATCAAATCAAAGCGCGTGTGAGACTCAAAACTCGCCCCCGTATTATCGTCAAATTGGTCAACAAAAACCTTTGTTCCTTCGGGAAGGTTTCTCGTTATTTTAACCTCATCAAAGCTTCGATTTGTCAGGATTGTTATTAATTTAAGCGCCATCTAAGCCGCCCTGAAAAAGCCAGCCGAGTTAAAACTAAGGGTCAAATCGGAACCGTCGGTGGTTGCGCTTACGTCGTAATGGCAAAGCGGGATAATATTTGCATCCGTACCCGCGCCCGTATCCGAGTCATAACACATCAAAGCCTTAACCAGCGTGTTGTTCGTGCCGTTGCCAGCCGAAGTCCAGGTCTGGTCAGGGGCGTCAACGTCGTATCTATTGTTCGTATCATCGGGGGCAGGTAAAGCCGCCAGTTCCGCATCGGTTATTGTTTTGCGGGCGTAATTTGTAAAATCAGCCTCGGTATTCCCGGCGGCTCCTAATAGGGCCGAAAGATCGTCGTAATCTTCCAGCGTTGCATCAGCTTCCGCCGCCTTTAACAGAACAACAATAAACGCCGAGTTGGTGGGGTCGTTGCTTTCGACACGATTGTAGAATTCGACAATCCTGCCCTTTGCTATATTCATTACTCCATCAGCCATTTATTTTCTCCTTTTTCTGTTTAAACCCCTTCGCGCCGGGTTATCCCAATACGGGTGCGAAGGCGGGTCCTCTCCGGTCAATGCCTTGTGTAACGCACCACGCGTCACTGGCTTGCCATTAAGCTCTTTCCCTTTCCGGTACATCCCCTCCAGACATCCCGTACAAAGGCGCTGGTGCCCTTCTGTAAGGCTTTCAGGGAGGTTTTGTACGTCAACCGTCATATCCTTTCTTACTTCCAGTCGGCATCCGGGGCATTTCATGATACCGTTTCCTCGATCCCGTTAGAGATCAGAATTGTTATAGGTTGTTCCCCGTTCCCAGGCGTCATGCTTTGCGTTGTCGCCCCGGTGCCCCCGTGCGTATATTTTACGTTGTCAAAAGCCTGCAAATTCCCGCTGCCGGACTTAACCCTTGTTCTAAAGGCCGCGTCCGCACCAAGCCCGTCAACAACAACATCCTTGACCTCGTCTAAAAAGTTTTTAACCGCCGTGGTGTCCTCGTTCTGATAAGTGTGGGTTGCCCTTTCAGTCCACGCCCCGCCGGAAGTCGTCCGGGTATCAAGCGCAATCGTAACCGTTTTGGGCAAAACAACATCTTCGCCTTCAATCCGTTTCGTGGTGGCTTGATCCACTTGCACGTCAAACTGAAGCGAGTAGGTGTTATCGTTGTCCTCCTGAGTTGCCGATTTTTCGATAACCCACGCGGTTGTCCCGCCAGTCGCCCCGGTATCGGTTACATTCGTCGGGCCGGAAGCCGCAATTTTAAACTTGGCTGACAAGTCAAATCCCGATGTGGAAGAGTTTTCGGCCTTAACCTCTTTATACCAGCTTCCGGTTTCTGCCGTCCCCGTGGGCTGACCAGCCCCGCCGCCCACAAAAACAATCCCCGGAATTTCACCACGCGCCGGGTTAAACGTAATGGAATCGCCATCATTTGCCTGTGCAATGGCAATCCCCTGCCCCACGCGCCTTTTGCTGGCGTCACCAACCTCGAATTGTTGCACATCGGCGTTTAAAGTTCCTTGATTAGCCAAGGCCCCAAACCCTTTCCAGCCGCCCGAATCCAAGCCCCGGACTTCAAGTTTTCTTAATTCCCCGCCAGCGGTTCCCGTATCCCAAATTTTAAACGTGTTATCCCCCGTGGTTAAATTTGTCACCGCCGCTTCGTAATTGATTTCCGCCGTGGTATCAGTGTTGCTCAAGGTCGTAGTCAAGGTAACGTCATTAATAGCAAGTTTCGCCCCTTGAAATCCTACGCCAGCCACCAAAAGGCTCCCATTCCCCGTTACAGGAGAATCGAAAAAAAAGGTCGTTACATCGGTCGATGAAACCGTGGCCGATGTTGCAATGTTCAAACATCCATCGTCCCAGGTAAAAAAACCGGGGTTGGTAAGGTTTCGGATGGCTTCGTTAAAAGCCGTCGAAACGTCCCTTGACCACCTTTCAATAGCGGCAGGGCTCGTGTCCCTAAGAGGGGGGATGTTAAGTTCTTTTACCATTGCGTTTCGCTTCTACATCTATTCCTGTTATTTCTGTCCATGCTTCAGTGGGCCTTAATTCAAAGCGATGGTACTTGCCGTTCGCCCTTAAAAGCACCTTACCGTTTTCGCTCGAATTGTTCTGGACTTCTTCAGTCGCGCCGAAATGCCGCTTTGTGCCGACATAAACATCGTGATCGGCATCCACCAGCCCCCTGGCCGAAAGCACCGTTGCATTAAATCCGGGGAAAAGTTCAATTTCGCCAGTGGAAAGTATAGCACTTAAAGCCGCACCGGTGAACTGCACAAGATCATTACTGGAATCAAACCCGCCGATTTGTGTGCTGGTTTCCTGCGAAGTGTGCAGGCAAGTCAAAATCTGGTCAGAATCCGCCCACCTGTTGCTCGCATAATTGTAAAGCAGAAGCTTGCGGGTCGAGGACGTGGGGTAAGACCATATAATTATCGAATTTTTGGGATCGAGCCCAACCGACATCGTGTCTATATTAGCCCGGTCCAGTTCGTCAAAAAACGTTTCGGTTATCCGGTCGGTTGAAATATTGACGCTTTCGGCCCCGTTGAAAACCTGGAAGCCCTCCTCCGAAAGATAAAACGTTCTGCCCTTGTGTTCGACAATCGACCCTCCGGCAATGCACCCTATCGCGCCTTCTACTCTGTCAAAGGTAAACCGCAAATTCCCGCCGACAAAATTCATGCGGGTTATGGCGTGTTCCTGAAGGATGGTCCCGAACTCCCCCCCGGTCCCGCCGACAATAGGGCCGCCATCAGGCACCGGCTGGGTTCCGCCACCGCAAGCTTGAGTCCACTTTTCGGAATCATTCACCGCTGAAAAAGTGATGTCGTCGGTCGTATTTAACCCGACCAGAACGTCCCGAACCACAATAAACGCATCCGCAACCGGCGCGTTGGTAAGGGCCGCAAAATCCGTATCCGTTCCAAGGTCGAATTTTTGCGTAGCGTCTATCCCGTTGGCGGCCACAACCCTGGAGCCGAAAAGCGTAAACCGCCAGTTCGTGGTTGCCGAATAATCGCCGCCGGATGTTCTGGTAACTTCATCCCAGGCAGGATCAGTAAATTTATAAAGCTTTGTGGAGGTCCCGGCGAACGTATCAACCGTCCCGTCCACTCTTTTAACCGAAAATGCCCCCTTGCAAGCCGCTGCAAGCGCGTCAGATATGGAAGTCGGGGTTTTAAGGGGTTTATACCCCCGGCCCTGCGGAATAACGTTTCTGGCCGTTATACAGGGGTTGCCCAGATTCGGGAGATCAGGAGAATATGCGCCAAAATTAACAATCATAAATCCCCTACCCTTTTTTGGAAATCCGGGGATTCTTCCATCAAGCGGTTGACCTCCTTGATAAACGCATCCTTTTTGTCGCTCATAATTGCCCGGCCCAGCGAATTAACTTGGTTCCTGTTAAAGAAATCGGGGTTGCTGACGAGCTTATCTAAAACCCTTTGGGGCAAAACGTCACCCTCCTGGCGGGCTTGGGACATTTGTGCCACAAGGGAGAAAACGCTGTTTCTCGGAACCGCCGTCAATGCATCAAAGAACACCGGGAATTTTTCAGCTTGCGGACCGCGAACACGTCCCAATCCAATCGTCGCCGCGCTCAACCCCAGAATAAAGGCGGCAAGGGTTTTTTCTGTCGCGAAATCCGCAGATTCAAATATATTTTGTTCATCAGGGCCGACAGCATCAAACATCCTTGAAGCAATAAAAGCCGTACCGAAAAATGACGACAAACCAGCAAGGGGCTTGCTTAAAAGGGTGAGAGAAGCACTCCCAACGGCTTGCGTACCGGCCCCAAAAGCCGCAAGCTGTATCGGGTTGGGGTCGCCTTGAAGAAACCCGGCAGCCAACCCCTCTAAGCCAGCCTCGGCAACCCTGCCAGCACCACGCCCGATTGTCGTTTTAACCCTGGGGAGTTTTTCAATGACATAGTTGGTAACGATGTCGTTAAGTTTTCTTTCGTGCGGGCCGATGGGACGCGGGGGTTTTATGTCAAGCCTTCTCGCTTTCAAGCGCTTAGCCTTGAGGCGGGGGTTTCTACCCCGAACAACGGGCGCGCGCCCAGCTAGCACTCCCAGCGCCGTCCCGGTAACCTCACCAGCCCCAGTGGAAAACGGCCTTACAGCTTCATTCGCCCGGCCCTGTACCTCGTTCAAAAATTGAGCCTGGTTAAATCTCTCCCCCAAGGTGCCTGTAAGGAGGGTTTCGTTCCCGATGGCTTCTCTCGCCGCCGAAAGCCCAGCGTCAAATCCAGATTGCAAATCAACAGCATCAACACGAGGGGCGTTTATCAGCGCCGAGGCTGGCAACTGATCGCGCTGTTCCTCAAGGTTCTGGCTAAACCTAGCTCCGAAATCCCCTTCTTTAAAGGGCGTCTCGGCTGCTGTTTGCAGACCAGCGCCCCCGAACGCCAAAGCACTACCAAGCGCCTGAGGGGCACCTAAAACCGCATCAACAAACCCCTTGCCGATATTGTTTAAAAAGTTCAACACATCGCTTTTGTTAGTGTCTTTGGCCTGTTCTACTAAAAAGTTTGCGTTTCTGATAAATCTCCCAACGCCAGGGTCCACCCCCTCAAGGTTTTCCCCGGCTTGACCAGGGGGAGAAGGATTTGATGCTATCCCCAGTTCTCTCTGGATTTCTTCATCAGTCATTTCCTCGGGGGCCTTCATAAAATACCTCTTTTTTGCGCTTCAACCATTAAATCCGCTTCGCGGATCATTTTTTCCAAACCGCCGGTATCAATCGGCAATCTCTTTCTCCTAATAATGGCCAAAAGCTCACGCCCTTGGGATGCCAAAATCTTTGCGTTTGTAAACGGGTTTGTCCCGAACCCAGCCAAGGCCTGCTTAATGCTTCTAAGCTTTTGATCGGTTAATTGGCCAAGAGAGTTAAGGGTTTCAAATGTATCAATAAGAACATTCGCGGCACCCTTTTTGAGGTTGTCTCTGGCAATCTGTATATCTTGTGCGTCATCAATGCCAAAAAAGTTGCCAATAGTCGGGAATTCCGATGCAAGCCTAATCCCAAAATCCCTCACATCTTGAAATTCACGACCAGGTTCACCAACGGTCCCCTGTAAATCTCGATTTGCCTGGAACACATCGTTAAGATTTTGTATCCCAGACACAATAGCATCTGAGGTTTCTCTTGTTTTTTCTTCTGCTGCTAAATTCTTTTCGCGTAGCTCCCTTGTCTCTTTTTCCCGCGCCCTAATTTTCTCGTCTGCATCAAGGCGTTTGAGCAGTTCGTCTATCCCGCCAGCCTTATCTATATTCGCAGCGGCCAAAACCTCATCTTCAGTCAATTTGCGGCCAAGCTTACGTTCGATTACTGCTATTTTTTCAGGGAGATTTAGCCTTCCCTGTTGCTGTTGCGGGAAGAGACTGTTGACCGCTACGCCCGCCACGGCTTCCGGCGCTACCGTCCCCAAAAGGCCAAAAAGGTTTCTTTCCCTCGACCTATCAACACCGGGGGAAGTTTGGGTGTTTAAAATCCTGTTAGCGGAATCGCCAAGGTCGAGATTGGCCGTGGCTCTTTCCGTTCCGCCCGGTGTTACCGTTGAAGGGACATCGGGGAAAAGCGTTTCGCCCAAAAGCCCCAACGCCTCGCTACGCCTTTTCCGGGCTTCCAATTCCTGCCTTCTTTCGCGCAATTCCGCCCGCAAAAGCGGGGGCGCAAACCCTTCTTCAAGGGCCTGCCCAAATCTTGCGAGATCATCAAAAAAAGCCATCAGAACTGTTGCCTCCCAAACGTTCTTAAAAGGGGCGGACTAATCCCAGGAGCCCCGAACAGGGGCGGCTCAAGAACCGCATTGGGTTCTTGGGGCAAATTCGCAATCGGAGGTATATTTAAGCCTGGGATTAAATGGTTAAACACACCCTGCGCCCTGCCCTTCAAAAGCCGGTCGTTCACATTCCCAAGATTCAAGTCAACGCCCTGCGAAGTCGTAGGCTGGGCGGCAATGATTTCCTGCGGCGATACCGACCCCTGTACGTCCTGCGGGGGCAAAGCCAAATTGGAGGTTCCCGAAACCTGGTTATCCTGCAGATTAGCCAAGAACGCATCAATAAGTTCGTTCACGTCCTGTTGCTTGGTTTGTTCTTCCGGGGTTATCTGTTGCAACGCCCCGCCGAAATCTTTTAGAAAATCCGCAAACCCGCCGCCGGATTGTTCAACCACCTGTGTATCGCTGCCTCCGAGTATGCTATTCATCGAAAAACTCCTTTTTAATGGCTTTAAACCCGTTAATTTCCATAACCATTTCGGGATAAAGTTCTTCAACCTCATGCGCCATCGGGCCGACGAAAGTCCCGGTAACGCCAAGTTCGGGGATATATTCGAAATTGTACATCATAACGCCCTTAAAGGTTTCGCCCGTAGGCTTGACGTTTTGTTTCAGTCGAATGTCGCAAAACAACCCGCCAAGCGAACCCAGAATCCCACCGATACCGGAAGCAATCTGGGCACCCGAAGCGTTTTTGCTAACGTTGCTGGAAATCGGGAAGCCGCCAGCCGCCGCAAGTAGCGGATTAAGGAAAAATTCAAAGCTCTGCAACGGTTCTGTGAGCGTGGCTTGATTCTGTTGCTGGATCGCGGACCCGACATCGAACAGCCTGCGGGCTTGCGAGTCCTGAACCCCCTCCACGGTCGGCAACAACGACAATCCTGCAATTTGGCGCTGACGTTCATTCTGGAAAGCCCCTTGCTGTCGCGCGAGATCGTTTTCAAAGGCGGAAAATTCAAACGGGGCCAACGCTTGAGTAATCGCCTTTGAAGTCGTCGCGGCTTGCGCTTGCGACCCCGTGCGGCCCGCGAGGCTAAACTGGTCCTCAACCTGTTGCCCCACTTGCTCTGCGATAGCGTCCCTTGCCCCTTGAAGCGCAGGATTAAACCCAGCAAGGGAAGGGTCAGCACCAAAGAAATCCCCGCCCAGAGTTGCGTTTAAATTCTGTTCGGCGGTAGGAATAAATGTCGATTGCGGCCTGTCCTGTAACCGCTGAAGCCCGGCAACCTGGGCCGCGTCAAAAGGCTGCACGAACGGCGGGTTTTGCATCTGGAGCCCTTGGGTTTGCGAAATAATGCTTTGCAATACTTGCTGGGCAACAGGGTCAAGCTGTTGTACCGTTGTGGTGCTTCCGCCGCCGAAAAAGTTGCTCATTCTTTTCTCCAGATCATCGCCACCGGCTTGTAGCCTTTGGCTTTCAATTTC
>JABAHQ010000135.1_pt1 | contig 41725 bp, 43 predicted proteins | sample 7062091 | NCBI WGS metagenome assembly JABAHQ01 (sample SAMN14534359, study PRJNA622989) | marine sediment metagenome | biome: marine biome [ENVO:00000428]; feature: marine pelagic biome [ENVO:01000023]; material: deep marine sediment [ENVO:00002113] | place: India: Gulf of Kutch | collected... | reverse complement strand
TGGAGAACTCGCTATGACCTTCTTCCCCTTAAAAACGGAGAAGAGAGATCTTTGGATTACCGCTATCTCCGATCCTGACGACCCGAAAACGGCAACTAAAGAATGCGTAGATGAGATCACAGCTGAGATCAAAGATTTACTCCTCGCAATGGCCCCCTCTGATGGGTTTGTCTTTGAAAGCAAGGAGCTTACAGATTACGCTAACAAAAAAATTGATGCGGTCGTGAAAACGTATAGAAAACGCCTTGAAGAGATTAGAACCTCTCCAATTAAGTCCNNACGCCTTGAAGACATTAGAACCTCTCCAAGTAAATCCTTAGCCTTAGGTTTACCGATTACTATGCTCATTTCCTTCTTTTGCTTCTGGTTTGCCACCTTATTATCGTTTTACCTCTCGTACGGTAACGCCGCTGTCCAAAATCTCCTTTTCTATCTCTTACTGTCATCTCTAGGTATCTTTTACGGGTATAACGGTGGGATCCTTGCAGGTAATCAGCGTGGAGGAGCCTTGACTGGCTATTTTTCCACCTTCCTTACTGGCATCATCTTCTTGTACTTGTTTTCCCCTCCTACTGCTACACGTTATGAATTAATTATACAAATTCCTGTATACGCGTACACGGCAGGATTTCACGGTCTAGCTGGCTGGTACGGTGGAAAAAGTATTGCGGAACACCGAATTTATCCACCACGTGGTCTGGGACAGTCGGAAGAGGTAACTATAGAAGCAAAAGGGGATGCCTAACGGAATCACCTGCTTTTAACACCCTCCCTGTTAAAGAAAAAAGAAGTGAGGAAAATAAGAAACCTCGTGTACTAGAGCGGGAGATTTTCGGGTTTGGAGGGTTTGAGAAGAACTTCTCGAATTCGTGCATTGAATAAATCCTTACTATTACTTGAACGAATGAGCAATGCGGTATCCGCCCCCCTTCCTGTTCCTGCTACACTTATCACCTCTTTACCAGCATCAATTAGCCCAGCATCACACGCCATTAACACGCATTCCAGCGCCACCTTTGTTCCCTGACCGAAAAGCCTCAAAACGTCTGCTACAAGGTTAAGGGCGGAGAAGCCTGTTTGTTCACCTATGGCCGAGTTAATATTGTGAAAGATCATGGGCCCCACGAATACTCGTCCCCCTAACTCCTTTATGTGCTGAAGGTTTTCCTCCGAGAACTCCTGCTCGTTCGGTGCTCGAAATCCCGTGGAATGTGCGACCACCACTAAGTTAACGTTGCTCCCTTCAAATAGCTTTGCTGCTTTCAGACCTGTTGTTCCACTGGTCGAAGCGACGACAATATCCTTGATGTTCCGCTCTTCGGCAAACGTTTTACCTTTTGTGAGGATCTCAGACGTGTCCATCTCATCGCTACTGATCATGTTTCTTCCCTCATACCTGTTGCCTGTTAAGCAAACATCTTGGTTTATAAAAGGCAATCCCAAAAAATGTGTCAGTGACCAAATACCCTTGTGCGTTCTATTTTAATCCGACGAACTGGGTGATTACGGCAAAGTCGGGAATGTAGTTCCACGATCGAGGAGTCGAATACCATTCCTGAAGCATTTTCGCAGAAGCCCCAAGATGGAGTGTCGCTAGGGATCAACGGATAGGCTTACCTTTTAAACTGGCGGGCATACTTTCTTCTTCAAGATCGTAGTATTTAAAAAATGTCTGGACTATAAACGAGTAAGGAGAAGTTCTCGACCCAGGGGGTCACGTTGGAAGGCTTTCCTCTATCACCAGAAAAGCAGTGGAGAACGTGGTTGTCCGTAGGTTTCTTCATCTTTGGAGGAGTAGTGCTTATCTACTCGTTGCATTTTCCATTTTTAGTTTCTTCCTTGGAAGGAGAGTTGACACCTACTANNGCCTTCCGTTTCTTTTACCACGGAGTGCTTCCTACATTGAAATAAAGTTTCCTTGTGAGTATCCTCTTGGATTCTATCCTGATCCGTGGGGTGGTGAAACATTTCAGGTACAAGGAGGAATTTGTTGGTTCCTTGCGGGTACACTTCTCCTCACGGGAGGGATGTTACTCAAACACTCTATATCTGCGGTTATAAAGATAAAAAAGGTTATTAGAAAGCAAGGAATCTTCGCAGGAGGCCTCTTGATTCAAGAAGTTAGTTTCTTCATGTTTTTTAATTATCTTCCTTTTCCTGGCCCTGTTGGCCATTTTTTTACGTTTCACCAACCTCAGATTTGGCTTGCTCTTCTTGCTTTTCCGCTTTTTGTGTACGGATTTTGTGAGAAAGATCGACGCGCGCATGCATATGGATTGATGTTTAGCGCACTTTTTGCTTTTACTGGCTATATAGTTCCAAGGTTTTATGTTCTACTATCAAGTTACTTAGTTATGGGACATCCTTCTATAGCAGTTTCAGGGATGGCATTTTCGGGGGTGTACGTGTATTCGTTTAGCACATGCTTACTTGGCATTTCCTTTTTTCTGCACACTATTTTTAGGAGAAACCATTTGCAACAAACGATTGTAGAACATAGTGATGCCATCCTCTCTGTATATTTTTTTATCGTTTTTCTTTTCAGTACTACAGAACCCTGGCTAGATTTTGTGGGGCGTAACTGTGTCCTTGCGCGAGGGTTACGATTCCTCTTTTCCCCCTTGGTATTTTTCGTAATATTGTGTCTCATAGCAATAGGGAAAGGGGTTTCGATGAATAAATGCAAGCTACCACCTTCTAAAGAGAGGATGATACACAGTTTCCTCCCTTGGCTTGGGGTGATGTTTCTTTCCCTACATTCTTTTTTAAATCTTATTCCGATTACTACACGGTTTCCCTATCTACAAATTAATCTAAAAAATATTGGAGATCCTCTTGATATTCTTTTCCCCATCTCGCTGTTCCTAACATTTCTCGTCGTAGAAAAGGCCATAATCTTAATCGTGTATGCATCAAAAAGAAGGTAAAGAAGAGTAATTCGACGCGATGAGATTAGAAGTACATCTTTAACTTCAGCAATTGCCTTTGCCTAATGTTTGGGTCCTTCCCGGTTTTCTCCTTAGCTACCCTTATTTAAGCACGTTTTTGTATGTTGGAAAGGGGGCCAAACATGTTTTAGAAGAAAAGGAAAAAACGTAAGGCAATAGAAGTGAGTCTAAAGGTTATTGGGCAAGGAATTGCTACTGCTGGGAGTTTAGAACTCTTTAGACTGTTGGTATGTTGGCGAATTTTGATAGGAGTTGGGTGTGGAGTGTTAGGTTCGTTACTATGGTTTTATGGAGATATCATCATAACCCAAGCTGAAAAAATTGAATCAAAACTAAAGGAACCATCATAACCTCCAGACTACGCTTCGAATTCTTATCAAGATGCCCCCCAACTTTGCTTAAATAGGGGGTGCAATCACCAGCCCCTCAATCCGATTTTTTCATTCAAGTCTACCTGTTATGCAGGCAAGGCCACCTCCTCCCTTTCGTATCTCACTAATGTCGAGGGTGTCAACTTCAATCCCATGGTGTTCGTAGAGGTTCTCTGTATTGGGGCAGTCATTCGGCATGATGATCCTCATCGATTCATAGGGGACAATGTTAAATGCCTGCTTTTCTACCACTTCATTCGTTTCACCTACCTTCAACACGGTTGAGAATGTCCTTGAGAAGACTGCTAGGGCATCATTCGAAAGCTTCTCATGCCGTACAGCTACCATCTCTTCAGACAGAACTCGCACCGCTCCCATCAAATGTTGAATATCGTCTGGAAGTTCTATGACAGTGCACGGAACGGAAAAGTGATCTTTTAACCGTTGAATTGCCTTCGCATTGGTTCGATGCCCCTTCCCAATGAAAACTCTGTCGTGGGTGTACAGTAAGTCGCTCGCTTCCATGATTTCACCTACGCCGAAAATGCTCATGGGATTTAGGTTCAAGCTATGGAAGAAGGCATACACAAATGGTTCCTCCAGTTTCCGAATATCGGTTGCCATGCGAGAGAGATACACGTTTCCTTTGAAGCTGAAAAATGTGTCGCTTGCATAGAGTACGTTGGGGAGGAAGTGTTCAAATACCTTGAGGTAAACCGTTACCCCCTTTCGTTCCAAAAGCTTTTTATAGTTAAGCACTTCCTCTTGGACGTTTCGTAGATTGAGGTGTTCCAAGTGTAAAAGTTGATCTGGGTCCGCCTTATCGAGAAGCGTTTGAAGTTTGGGATGAAGTGAAAAGAGCACAACCTTGTGGAGCTCGTAAGGCGTTTGGTAAAAGACTTTAGTAGTTTCACGTCTGCGTTTAAACTGTGGGCCATGATAGGTGGCGGAATTTTCTAGTTTCATGTTCTTTCCCTTCTAATACTTAAAATACTGTTTGTGATGACGTCTATCTTTTTTTGTCCTTTTAGAAATAAAAGGCCTATGAACTTGATTAAAGATCCTTCCACCCACTGGAGGAGAAGGGGCTTCCGTTCGACCATTGCGTATGCTAAATTCTTTAGATAGTGATTACCCTTTTTTGAATCAAGTAAACGGAGTGAGAAACGAGGTAATAAAGTTACCTTGTGTTTTGGTGAGGTAGTAGATAAGCATGACTAAGAAACCCTCTCTGGTTAAACTGTTACACAAGATCTACCCTCGTAAGAATCCATGGATTGTAGTTGCATTCATCGAAATTCTATGGCCTACTCTTTTTACCTTGGCTAAAATGACAAAAATACCCGTGTTAGGGAAGATGCTTGGTGAGTTACTTTACTCCAAAGACGACAAATTGATATACTTGCCAAAACGTGCAGCAGTAACGAGGCGGGAAGTAGTGGAAGTGATGCAACCTTTGAAGCCTCCTGAAAACATCGTTCTCCCCTCGATCGTCGTTGAATACTTCATAAAAAAGGCAAAACACCATTTCATTATGGATTTCTGTATCTGTCGGAAATCTAACCAGTGCGAAGAGTATCCCATCAATCTAGGGTGCCTCTTCCTCGGAGAAGCCTCAAGAAACTTGCCTTCTGAGTTCGGACGATCGGTCACGGAAAATGAAGCCCTCGAACATGTAGAAGAATGTAAGGAAGCAGGATTGGTGCACTTAATTGGTAGACATAGAGTGGACAGTATTTGGTTGAACGCTCCTCCCGAGGAGAAGTTACTCACCATCTGCAATTGCTGCCCCTGTTGCTGTCTCCATCGAACGATACCCTTCCTTCATCCTAGCCTTGGAGCAAAGGTGAAGCGAATGCCTGGCCTTACCGTTGAAGTTACGGACGAATGTATAGGCTGTGGGACCTGCGCTGACATTTGTTTCGTTAATGCCATAGACGTAAGAAACGGGAAGGCGGACATAGGAGACGTGTGTAAGGGGTGTGGACGGTGTGTAGAGGTGTGCCCCGAAGGAGCTATCAACCTCACCATTGAACGTTCAGATTTCCTCGAGAAGACGATAAGCGAAATCGAACACGTGGTTGATGTTTCCTAACGATCCTTAAAGGTTTTCGCCACAGGACATCCGAAGTATGGAAAAGAGAGAAATGAAAAATGAGGGCTTGATTAAGAGCACTCACGAAGTTGAAATAAATAAAAACAGTTTACCCCAGGGGAAAATAACACCACCTAAGGGAACAACATGAAATATAGGAAATTCGGAGAACTCGAGTGGAAACCTTCTGCACTTGGTTTTGGAATGATGCGCCTGCCAACGGTCAAAGAGGGATACTCAGCGACGATTGATAGAGAGCAAGCGACTAACATGGCGCATTACGCCTTTGACCATGGCCTCAATTACGTAGATACCGCATGGCCCTACCATAGTGGCACCAGTGAGCAATTCGTGGCAGACGTGCTGGAAGACTATCGGGATCAGGCTCGCCTTGCGACCAAAATGCCATCGTGGGTGCTCGAAAAACATGAAGGCCTGGATTTCTACCTCGGTAAGCAGCTAGAGATCCTCAAGACGGATCACATTGACTTCTATCTCCTTCATGGATTAAATAAGAAACGGTGGGAGACATATCAAGAGATCGATGTATTCTCGTGGATTGATAAAGTCCTTGACGAAGGGAAAATTCACAATATCGGCTATTCCTTTCATGATAGCTTCAAGGTGTTCAAAGATATTGTCGATGCGTATGATTGGGATTTCTGTCAGATCCAGTATAACTTCTTGGATGAACACTACCAAGCTGGACGAAAGGGATTGCAATATGCTGCGGAGAAGGGGATGGGGGTGGTGATCATGGAACCTCTTCGGGGAGGATTGTTGGCCCGAGAACCCCCTGATTCTGTTAAGCGCGTGATGAATCAAGCAGAAGTAGATTGGTCGCCCGTTGAGTGGGCCCTTCGATGGGTGTGGAATCATCCAGAAGTGTCCGTTGTATTAAGTGGAATGAGTGCCATCGAACATGTCAAAGAAAACGTGGAAATCGCTGACCGAGCAGGAGACGGTCGTTCTGCACTGACCGATGACCAACTCGATGTGATGACGGAGATTCAGTCAATTTACGAGGATCTCTATCCAGTCGATTGTACTGGCTGTAACTATTGTCTACCATGCCCAAACGATGTCGCTATCCCCTACCTCTTCGACCTGTATAACATCGCCGAGGTTTACGATCAATTCGAAGAAAAGCAGAAACGGTATAACAAGCTAGATGAAGAAAAACGAGCAAGTGCCTGTATCGCATGCAGACAATGTGTGGACAAATGTCCCCAACATCTTCCGATCCCTGGCCTTTTAAAAGACGTAGCGGCGTACTTCGAAAGAGATTGAGTGGTATCTTCCTTCTTTTTTCTTTCTCGTAATGATTTACGGCTTTGATAGTCTCTATGTATACTAAAAAGTTGACAGACGGATGCCCATGAGAAAAGACAGGTTCTCCACCATTTTCATCTTACAAGTAGTTTTTGCGTTCGCCGTGAGTTTTGGCTGGAGTCTCATCTATTTTTACTTCCTAAAAAGTGGGTTTAGCTCGATGCATGTTCTCCTCTATTTCACTCTCATCTACGTATCCAGCTCCGCGACCATCTTACTTGTGACACGAGTTCATAGTAAACAATCCATAATTACTGGATTGTTGTTACGCATAGTTACGTTCGTGTTAGTTTACCGATTTGTGCATGTCATCCAATTATTTCTCGTTGCCATCGTATTTGGGGTGGCAATCAGTTTATTCTGGATCCCTGTCAACATTGCCTACTTTGCAACCTCCTCACACGATACCAAGGCATTTCATAGCAGTATCGCCATTGCATTGTGGCCATTTGTGGGGGCTATCTGTCCCTTTTTATCTGGCGTTGTGGCTAACTTTTATGGTTTCCAAGCGGTATTCCTCATCAGTATCGCGATTCTCCTCATAGATGTTTTCATCACTATGAACCTTTCGTCTAATTCCCTCCTTCAATTCGATCTTAAGCGCACAATTCAACGGATCAAAGGGTTAAAAACGTTGCTGTTGCTTCAAGGATTTTGGCAGGGAGTGAACTGGATTGCTGTTCCCGTAATTTCTTTCTTCTTCATCACGAAAGAATTGGAGTATGGCTCATTTTTAGCGTACCTTAGTGTAGTTGGTGCCGTAGCATCCCTTCTCTTAGGAAAACTCTCAGACAAGACCGAAAATCGCTTGACTTTCATCATTCCCTCCATCATTTTCACAGGAATTTTCACGCTCTTGAGTGGATTGGGCACCACGTTCGTAGAATGGGCTCTCTTTCGTGGTGTCGTTTCTTTTTTTGGTACCATTGCTGCTTCGTTCTCTTTGACCGTTGTAGTTGATAGAACGGACCATCTTGAAGCGGGAATGATCGGGCGAGAGTTGTTCATCAATGGCGGAAGAGTTATTGGAGGGCTTATTGTCCTTCTTTTTGCGCAACTCGGACGTATTCAACTTTCTTTGGTGGTTAGTGGCATTGCCTTTTTCGTTTATCCATTCGTACTTTTGAAACACGAAATCTATTCCCCACCCCAATACTTTCCCTTTGTCAAGTACAAGAAATCGTAGAACGTCCTTTCAAAGCAGGATCAACTAACGAGAATAGTGAAGGTCGGGAAACCACTGGAAACTCACGCGTTAGCAAGATAAGCGTTAAAACCAGTATGGCTACTCTTTCAGACGCATGATCTGAAGCCATATTCTCGGGCTTGTTCCTTTGGAGGATAGGCCTCAAACGTGCCTCTTTTGATCTTTTCCTTTCTTCAATGCTTCCTCCTGGTATTCCCATCGTGCCTTATCAACTTTCATATCGGTTTCTCCGTGTAATAGGACCCGTAAGGATCCCAGGAAGACCAGAAAAGAAAAGACAAAACCGATAAATAGAGCATCAAAGAGATAGGAAGTGAAGAGAGATGTCCCAATTAAAAGTGTAACTACAAACCATTTTTTCATTTATGGATCAAACCGTTACGGCTTTTACAATTAGCTGCTATAATGTATGTACTTAAACATTTAAAAAGGTAACGGTTTACAATGGGATCCCTTATCAGTCTTCAGTCTGGAAAGTATTTCTTTTTTGAATACCGACTTATAAAATTTTAGTTTTCAACGCGATGAAAGGCTTTCATTTGGATTTTCACTGAGCGGGCTGGGCTTTCAACAATTACCGTGATTGAACGTTTGTCCATAGGGTTTTACAACGTTAGGTTGGATTTGTCCACACCTCCCGTGTGGACAAGCTGTGAACACGAGAAATATATTTAAAAAAATATATCTGAAACATGGTTAGCAAACCAAGACGATTGTCAGATGGAACACGGACTATACATAATTGAATTTAAAACGGTTAAAAACGTCGTCGATGCCTTACTTGAAGAAGAATCATCCATAGAGCGAAGATCTGCGGAAATTTTTAAGAGATTAAGGGATCATTCCTAAGGATATCGAAAAAGCACATTAAGAGAAGAACATGAACTCCTCAATCAAAAAATAAAGGAATTACCGATTCATAGGAGAGCATGCCCATGATCGCCTCAAAACCCATGAATTCGATCTTTCTACCAAATTTTATGAGAAGATGTCCATCACTCGGTTATTCTGGAAAATGGAATGAATGTCCAGCTTAATATCTGTCATGTATCTGAATAAGAGCTATCCTAAAGGTATTGCACCAGAACTAATTCATGTGCTGCACATTTTGATGCAAGCAGAAAACCGTTGGAGCAAGATTACATTCTTCATACGGAATATTCTTTTAGCCGAAGAAAATTGAACAACGAGAACTTGAATGAACTCTCAACAATAAAGTCCGCAGAAAAACAGGGAATCCCACAAGTTTGGTATAATAAACAATGGGCTGAAGAGCTCGTAATTTTCATAAAGCAGTTCGTTGATGGTGGTAAAGCACCTGAGATGATGGAGATTCATTCTTCTTTCACAGATTACTATCAAAACATTGAAGAATTCCTTCAGATCTATAAGCACTTTGAACAAACGATACTCAACAAATATCCAGAGGCACACATAGCATTAGAGAACAGAGCAGGAACCCACTAAGTGAAAGGCATTACGCCCGTTACTTTCGCTTCTCTATCTGCTTCTGTATGGTCTCATCGACATACAGGCCAGTCACAGTGATATTGCCAGGTGGTGTCACGGGTTAATAATGCCCCTCGATACTCTCAAGCTTAGGCAAGTGACTGAGCATCTGACTAGTAGAGTGATCAGCAAGAATATCATAAATGAAGTGGAGAGTTCAAATCACAGATTCACTCAAATCTCATTACTTTACTTGAAGAGAACTAGTGATTTCGGTGGGTATACATCAATATAATTTTCTACTCTATTTCAAACCCGCAAAGCACAGGTCGCTTCGGTGGAAGATGCACACAATGAAAAGACATGGAGAACAACTGCCCCCTATACCACAGATGGGATTTGTACACTTATTCAGAACAATCTTTGAAAGCGACAGCGTAATCTTTTTTAAGTCAGTAAAGAGAGAGTAAGATAGCGATTCAAATGAACCACGTTCAAAAACGGTTCGGCGTTTCGATCTCCCTTGGAGTGATTTTAGGCGTATTCTGCATCGTCGGGGTAGGAACGAGACTTGGCTTTGCAGGTAACGAGTGGTACTTGTTTGGCATGTGGTATAACCGCGTGCTTATGGGGGTTCTAATCGGATTCGCCGGTACGTGGAAACTGCTTCCAGGAAAAGAAAATCAACTTAAAAACGCCATCATCAGAGGAGCCCTTCTAGGCACGATCGTAACGTCCGCGATCCTCTTTTCGACAAGCTTCAAAGACATTCCAAGCTGGGGAGCTGGTATCATTTACGGTATACTCATAGATGTCGGAGCTACATATTTTTCAACAGAAACAGAAGAATAAGCCAGTGGCCCACGGATTCGAAAGCGACCTCTAATTCATACTTGTTCCCGGTGCCCCTTAGTGGGTCATTGTGCAAGAAGTGCATAATCAACGAGTAGCTACGTTCTTAAAACAACTATGGACGATGGAGAAGCTGAAGCAATCACCTTATCTTTGGAACAAGATTTAGATTACTGCTAGTTGACGATAAAGAGGCTAGGAAAATAGCGAAAAACTTTGGCCTAAACGTTACTGGAATGATTGGCGTATTGCTTCTCGCCAAGTAAAAGCATTTACTCACTGAGCTAGAACCAGCAATTGCTGCGTTACGAAACGTGGGGTCTAAAATTTCTGAAAGGGTAGTACAAAAGATCTTAGAGGAAGGACACGAAGACGACCCTTCTGGAACTTCATGACCTTCAATTTCTCCTTTTGGATACGTGAGATATTCTCTTGGCTGTGATATGCAAAAAAGCCTTTAGGAAAAGCTTCTTGTGACATTCGAAAATATTCGTTCAATCTATTGATCCACGAATTTCTTTTCAACAAACTTTCTCACTTTTTCCGCCTTCTTCTTTGCATCTTTTGCTTCTTGCTTGGTGGCGCTTTCAGTTGGATAGCGAGTGTGCACCGCATAGGGTAAGAGATATTTTAATTTTCCATCGATTTCTTGAAAACGAGGATCAATATCCTTGCATAAGGCGTTTAACTTCGCGAGGTTATGTGTTTTTAGCGGTTTTCGTTTATGTTCGATAAGAAATGCTTTGAGGTATTTTTCTGCACATTGTTGGGCATGAAACGCAACAGCATTGGGCGTTTTGCTTATGAGAAGCCTCCGCATAGCTTCATAATCTTCCTCAGCCCGCTTAACCCATTCACTCGTTATCTCTCTCATAGAGGATCTCCCCCCTTTCAATGATTTCTTTGACAAACGGGTCGCCCTTGTGAAGTTGGGTTTCAAGTTCTTCTGGTGTAACTACGAGAATGTCCATGTCCTGTTCCTCAAGGAGATCCCACAATATATCCACGACTTTCACGGTTCGTCGATGCGGAGGGTCTGCACTCTTCATGATGATGTATAGATCGAGGTCGCTGGCCTCTCGTGGATCTCCCCAAGCATACGAACCAAAGAGAATGATCTTTTTTGGATCAAAGGTCGAGACTAATCGAGTTTTGATTTCTTCCAGCATCTGCTTGATTGAGATGGTTGAGGTTTTTCTCTTACTCACTTCCTTTACGCTCCATTCAAGGTAAAACTTACGTTTCTCCTTAAGTCTCCATATTGAGTTCGCTACTTTTAACTTTTACTTCCTTTTAATTGTAAAAGGGTTACTTGGGAGGTACTTTCTCCTCATCTATTGTACAATCTATTATTGTTTTATAACGTTCGTCAACATGAGGGGAAAGAGAACGGGATGAAAGAAAGCAAAAGAACATAGAAGTTTCAGATATATTTTTTTCAAGTATAGTTCGCTGAATACCCACCGAGTACTCACTCTCCACGAGAGGGTGCCATATGGTACTGTCAAGTTAAGCCTTTTATAGGCTTTGCCTTTTAAATGAGCTATTGCAGTGTGGTTGTCGTTGTTCCTGTCTCGCTTTCAACGCGTGTTTGATCGCCATCGTAAGCCGCCACGCCTGAAACTCATGAGTGCACTCATGCACCTGCGGGGCATGTCACTCCGTGACACGAGTGCATTTCTGGAACGCTGGTTTGATGTCCCTGTAAGCCATGAAGCAATCTGTATGTGGAAGCATCGCCTCATTGCTCTCTACCAATCGTCTACGCGCCCACGTGACCAGATTGCCGTGGATGAGACAAAGCTCAAGGTCGGTGACGATGATTACGTATGGCTGTGGGGTGCTATTGACATCAATACGTGAGAGATCGTAGCGGTATGGGTCACGAGCGGGCGGAGCATGTGGGAGGCCTTCTTTTTCATGAAGCTGTAAATATCACAACTAATGAAACTAAAATACTGGCAGTGATGACTTGGTTCGAGGTGTATAGCGGTGATTCACAACATGATATGCCTCCTTATGTAATCGTAGGAGGCTTAACAAAGGGGGATCCCCTCTATCCCGGGGAAGCCGTTTCAATCAACGACACTGTATTTAAACCCTATGCAGAGTCGGCTTACACGGTCAATAAAGTGAATGTGACTGGTGATTCTCAGCAACAGGTTATGTACTACCAGCAATCCTCAGGACTCCTCATGGAACTTTACATGAGCTCAGAAAGTGGTTATGGTCCTCAAAAGGTCATAGAGACGAATCTTGTAGGTGACGACACGAACCCGTTTGTACGTATTGATACCCCCACCGCGGGAACCGTTATCAACACCACAGGGGATCTCACAGTCGAATGGACAGGATACGATAATGAAACGGAGATAGCGTATTACCTCGTGTATTAAGGTAGTGTGCAAAAGAGCAATTTCATTTTCTGGTGGGATCCCCCAAGAATGCAACAACACGCTCGAAAATGGCCTAGAACAAGCTAAATAGATCATACCTAAAAAGGAAGGCCGTACCATTTAACACTCCACTTCCCTAACGGCAACGCAGAACCCCACAAAAGCTTCCAATTTCTCACTTTCATAGTATTTCTTCTTTACTTTGGCTAATACGGAATTGAACCACCCGTATACCTATTATATCGCTGATAAGACTATAATAACAAATAGTAAACCACCTAAAGACGTGTTTATAAGAGGAAGCGTCCAGTATACTTTTTCTATACTAAGATTTTTTTTAACGAGTAATGTTCCAGGTATCGCAGGATATATAAACACCAAAAAGCTAAGTGGATGAAAACCAGCGAGATAAATTACTAATATTGCTAAAATCGACCAAAAGATGAAACATACAATTAAGGAGGCAGTTTTCTTTAAGATTACTGCTGTAGTTGTGATGTTAGCCTCCTTATCATATTTAATGTCTGGTATCGCTGAAAATAAATGCATAGCTGCTATATGAGTAAATCCTGCTATAAGATACAAAAAAGGAGGTAAATGATTAGCAGCTAAGTAGTATCCAAAGATTCCTGGTACTACATAAAGCATATTTGACATAAAATCTACTATCGGTATAGCTTTAAATCTAAACGGTTCGGCACTGTAGAAATAAGATAATAAGAGAAACGAGCTAAAAATTAGGCGCTCGGCCATATCAGATTGGAAGATTAATAGGACTAAACTTAGGCCGAAAACTACATAAAGTAATCGAAGTAGCGTTTCCTCATTCTTCTTCGTTACTCTCTGTTCTTTTTCATCTTTTTTTGGATTTCTTCTATCCGTTTCTCTGTCCCAATAGTCATTAACACCGTAGATAAATATATTTGCTGGGATAAAAAAATAGAGTAAATAGAGGAAATATTCTAGGCGTAAAAGATCGAGCCAAGAATTCATTCCTAAGGCGTATCCTACAACGTAGGTTCCACCAGTATAAATCCAAAATCTAAACCTGGAAATTTTAAGGGTATAGGTGAGAAACTCTCTCAATCTTAGCTCCTTGGTATCTCTATAAGAGGGGAGATTTCGGGGTGGCCTCTTAAAACGTTCTTAAAAATGCCAATTACAATTTTTGAAACCGATGGTTTCACTTTTCTCTCATACACAATCAAAGGATAATTGAATATTTGATTTGCTGTCCATTTATACATTTCTGAAGCAGTTCGGATAGGTATTAAGTATCTTCTTGGTATGTAGCCCAATCCTTTTTCTGCTTTGTTTTGCCATTGAAAGTATCTCTTTATTTGCTTTCTGATAAATTGGACAAAGTCAGATTTATGTTGAGCTACTTCAGTAGGGAGGAGGCTATCAATTTTAAACTGCCTTAATTCTTCTTTGGGGAAGTATACTCTTCCTAATTGTAAATCTTCCTCGATATCCCTAATAAAATTGATATACTGCATTGCCCTTCCTAAATATCTTGCATACTGATACGATCTCCGAGGTAAATCCATAACCTTTGCCATCATCAAGCCAATGACCTCGGCTGAGCCATAGAGGTATGTTTTTAGATCTTCAATGGTTTCATAAGAATCGATAGTTAGATCCATTTCCATTGAGTGAAAAAATGCATCTATCCATTTTTGTTCGAATTCCTTTCTTTCTTGTAGTTCTATGAACGAATCTATGACAACATTTCTAGTTTTTTTACCTTCCAACGCTATGTCATACAACTCTTTAAACTCGTAAAACTTTTCTGGTTGTTGAGGTACCGAGTCAACAAAGTTATCTGGTATTCTCACAAAGCTATATAGCGTAAAAACATCGTCTTTAACCTCTTTTGGAAAAAAGATGCTGCTATAAAAGTAGGTAGTGCTTCCCTGTTTAAAAATAGAGTAGATGCGGTGGTGTATCACGTTTTTACCCTCTTACTGGAAATTTTTTCTCTATATTCGCCGAAACGATTTGAGAAGAGATTAACGTCATCGGCACACCGATTCCAGGTTGTGTATATTGTCCAGTATAGAATAGATTTTTTACCTTTTTACTTCGGTGTCTCGGTCTACCTAATGCTGTTTGTTTACGCGTGTGTGCTAATCCTAAAGCAGTTCCTTTATATGCATTGTACCTCTCTCTGAAGTTATCTACAGCAAAAAATCGCTTGGTAACAATGTGATTCCTAATATCTTCACCAAGAATGTGCTCTAAGTTATCCATGATTCGTTCAAAAAACTGCTCTCTAAGCTCTTTTGTATCTTCGAGATCTGGAGCTAGAGGTACTAGTATAAACAAGGAATCTGCATCTTCTGGTGCCATGTTAGGATCAGTCCTAGAAGGCACATTAACATAGTATGAAGGATCCGTTGGCCATGCTGCTTTCTCAGGATCAAAAATTTTCTCAAAATTTGTTGCCCAATCCTCATGAAGGAAAAGAGAATGATGAGCTAACTTCTCTATCTTTTTATCAATTCCCACATACGCCACGAACGAAGACGGCGCTAACGTTTTTGTATCCCAATACTTCTGTTCATACGTTCGGTACTCTTCTTCCAGTAAGTTTAGTTCTGTATAGGCATAATCTGCGTTAATAAGTACAATATCTGGTTTGTATTCCCCGTTTGTTGTAGTAACTTTATGGATTTTTTTATTTTCGACGGTAAGATCTGTTACTTCTTCATTCAAACTAAACTTTACACCATACGAACGTGCTAGATCATATATCCCTTTTGCTACTTCTCCCATACCACCTTTTGGATACCATACTCCTAAAACAAAATCTACATGAGAGATTAACTGGTACATCCCTGGGGTTAACTTCGGTGAACCACCTAAAAAGCCAACTGAATACTCAATGATCTTTCGCGCCTCATCACTATCAAAATGTTTACGTGCAAGATCATCCAGAGTCTTAAAGAGACTCATCTTGCGTCCCTTGGTAAGCACCTTCCAACTGAGGAAATCCAAAATCGAGGTAAACTCTCTATATATAAGTCCATCCATAGCAGCTTCATATTTTTCCTTCGCTTGCTTGAGGTATCGTTTTAGCTTCTCCGAACCATTCTCTTCAAGTCTATCAAATAATTCATAATTTTCCTCAATATCAGCAGAGATGTCAACAACTTTTTTATCCCCAAAAAAGATTCGATACCCAGGATCCAATCGTCTTAGTTCATAGAAGTCTTCGGGTTTTTTATCGAAGATGGTGAAGAACTTTTCAAATACATCGGGCATTAGATACCACGAGGGCCCCATATCGAAGATAAAACCGTTATCTTTATGAACGCTTGCCCTTCCACCGATTTGTTCGTTTTTCTCTAACACAGTTACGTCATAACCTTTTTTGGCTAATATCGCGGCAGCAGAAAGCCCTCCAAATCCTGATCCAACTACCAAAACTTTCATAGTTGTATCCCAACGGATCCATTTGTCGAAACCTTAACTTTTATAAATTTATTTAAATTTATAACTGAACTTCGACAAGTGTTTGAAAATAGCAAGGCTGTTTTTAGTTCAACAATAGCGAATTGATTTGTAGCATAATCCTGTTGCAATCGCCCGATTCTCTATAATTATGTCGAATTGTGGACTTGCAATTATAAGTCACCCTCCAAAAAAGATAACTGGAAAAAGGAAGAAGGAAAAAAAGAAAAACGTGTTGGCCCTCAGATCGATTATCCGGTATTACTTTCGCTTTTTCACCACATAAATGATGACGACGAAAATAATCGCGGTGAGCACAATACCAACACTAATGAGACCGATGTTTGTGGGTTCCGAGTCACTAGGTTGTTCGTCTCCAGAGATGGATCCTTCAGCTACCTCAAAGATCGGATCGTACACGACGGTACCATTGATCGCATCCGCACTCATAAACATCCGTATATTCTCTGTGTCTGTCCGATAGGACATGTTACACTGGGCGAGTCTTTCTTGTGTTCGATCTCTACTCCGTAGCATTACGACATTGGGTACCCGTATCCGAGTGGTGTAATTTTTGCCAGCGTTGCATTCAATGCTAATTTCTCGTTTTCTATGTGGTGGATCCACGCGTTTCGCCTTTGTCATGTTCTTACCAACATTCACAGGGTCTCCCCGTATCCTGTTTTGAGTATGGGTACCTGTTTGACTGATATCCCACCTCAAGGCGAGTTTGTGAATATCGAAATTGGTAAAGGGCCAGTTTGTCACGAAGACATTGGTTTTCAGTGTTGAGAGTCCAGATACATTAAACGTGGCTGATTCACCGCCTGCTTCCAATATTTCCTCAGTATTGTGTACATAGAATCGGTTCACGATAGTGATATTCACGTTTTCCCATTTTGGGTTGGGGTTCGTTGCTTGCATTGTAAAGTTGAAGCCATATGCCACTGTTTTGCCACTCTCTGTCATCTCATAAAAGCCACTAAACTCCCAGTTAATGCCGGAGGTGAATGGGAAGATCTTTCGTCCTCCTGGTTGGAACTTTACGATTTCGTTATATTGGAAGGCTCCATCTTTATTTTGATCATAATACTCCGCTAAGTGAACGAATTTGGCGTGATAGACGGTCGTGTTATTCCCAGTGGGCCAAAACAAGAAATGGGGTATAAATGATGCGCCACCAGTGACTTTTATCGTGATAGTGGACGTATTAAGGATCGCAATTCCATTACGATATCTCGCGGTAAAGTTAGGGGTTCCCAATTCGTTTCCCTCCTCAGGGATGAACGACTGATTGATGGAACCGGGTGTTTCGAAGGACTCTGGTGTATAGCCAGTAAAAGCAGTTAGGGGATACCCTACCACCATACCAAGAAGAGTAAAAAGCACTGCTGCTTCGATGATACTTTTTTGCTTCATTTTTCTCTCCATAAACTATAAGTAACCGAACAGTTAAAAAATTTGCTAACCATTCGTCTATACAACTTGTCTAGTGGCAAGTGGATCCTCTTTTTATGATCGGCGGTAATAAGGAACAATTACTAGAAATGCCCGTGAGGTTTCTACTTCGTTTTTTGTAGAGAGGGGAGAAGGCCAAAACACTGGTAAATAGTGAAATTATATCAGCCTCTTGGTCTGTTATTGTCTCTCGAATAAAGTTAATGTCGCCATAGCAACTACAAACAATGAGCCAGCAACGATCCAAAGGTAAAAGACATATCTCCAGCCATATAAATCGAGCAAGAAGCCAATTCCTACTCCAGAGAGAATTGCACCAATATAGCCAAACCCATCAATAAAGCCAGTTGCAGTTGATACATGTTCTCTCACTACATCTGTAGGGATAAGTCCTGTCAATAAAATATTTGAGCCATTATAGGCAAATCCTACCAAGAGGAAACATAGAACTCGCAACTTTGTATCAAGCGGAAACTCTATAACAATAAGAAGGATGAACGTCAAGAGTACCCCATACATCATACTAATTGGACCTTTTTTACCATAAAATACACGAGTCGATAACCAACTAGCGCTGAAGACTCCAATTAATCCTCCTAAGGGAAGGAGAATAGCTTCACTCGTGACAGTGGAAAGAGACACTTCTTGCGTTGAAAAAAAGGTTGGGATCCAATTTATCATTCCATTCCGAACAAAATTCATAAAAAGTAACCCAATAGCACTACACCACACCACAGGAGACAAAACGCGTTGAATTTTTGGATGTTGGGGCATCGCTGAAGCATAGTTCCTCGAAATATTTTTCTGCTGTTGAAGTGTTGCAACGTCTACGGGAATATTTCGAGTTCTTATGTACCAATGAAATCCAGCAGACAGTAAAAGCAAAGCAGGTAGCCAAAAACCCCCCATCCATCCAACTAACATTGACCCTATACCCGCAATAAGCCACGCAAAGATAGTACCCACTAGGAAAGAACTACCCATGATACCACCAACCTTTCTCATCTCTTCTCGCTTAAACCAGGTAGTCAACACTTTAATGGTCGGCGCCCACCCAGTAGATTGAAACAAGCCATTCAACCCCCAAATAATCATCATCACAACAAGCGATTGAGTGAACACAAGGGAGATATTACAGAATGCTGATCCAACAATACCTACAAAAATAAGAAGACGAGGAGAAACTTTGTCCCCCAGATAGCCACTGATAAACTGTCCAACACAATACATAACAAGAAACGCACTTAACACGCCTCCCAACGCGGTATGGGAAAACCCAAAAATCTGGATAAGAAGAGGAAGTACAATAGCGATATTCACCCGGCAAAGGTAAAATGAACCATACGTAAACCACGAAGTAAACAGTATTCGTTTCTTCCAATAATCTATAGCACTGTTTTCAGCTGAGGTACTCTTCATCAGACATCCTACCCGTAAATCTTTTTACTTATTTATCATTTCTCGAAATCCTCTCCACAATAAATAGGAGAGCGACTGTAGTATTCAAATTTAATTGAACATTACTGGAGACATTTTCTGTGGAAACGAAATGGAAATAATACATTTAGACAGTATAGAAATATGGAACTATTTTGTATTATTAATTGCTTCATCACTTTAAGAAAGACACCTATTCTTCTAAAGATAATGTGAACTACGTTCCTTGAAGGAATAGATAAGGAAGATGAGCACCAGAATACCGTTTCCCCACAAATAGGGTAACTTAATTCGAATTTGTTGGGTTATTTAGGGAAATAGGTGGTCGAGTCACCGGTGGCGGAGGCGTGTGTTCATAAGATCGAAGCTAGGCCATACCCGAGAGTGAGTGCGAGCCCCGTGAATAAATGTAAAAGGTAGGTGCCAAGGTTAGCGAAGAGAAACTTTTGAGGTTGGTCATGGTGATGTTGGGCAACGAGGATACTCTTCCCAGCCAACGGAAGAAGGAGGAAAGAGAGCACGGTGGGAAACGGCATGAGATCGACCACGATTGCCAATCCAATGAAGAGATACATACCAATAACTAATGTACTGTAAATGTTCACAGCCTGTTTCCGACCTACCCGGACGGGAATGGTTTTCTTTCCAACCGACTCGTCGGCAACTTTATCGGGGACCCCATTGATCAATAAGATGCAGGCCATGAGAAGTCCAACGGGGAAAGACGCAACTATAGGGGCAAGAGACACGTGGTGCGTTTGGACGTAGTAGCTTCCAAATGTTATGAGGAGACCGAAATTTAGGAACAGGGAGAACTCTCCCAACCCCTTTTTCGAGAAGATGGTCACATGGTAGTACCCAAAGATGAAACCGATCAAACCGAGAACCGCAACAATCCAGTGAATAAGCCAAGCGAGAAGAAGTCCAATCACGCCTCCGATGCCAAAGCAACACAAAGCGGCCCAGTATACAGATCGGGGATCTAAAGCGCCTTCAACGAGGACGCCGCTTCCGCCAAAAAACGGTGAATCCACCTCTTCGTAAAATGGATGTGTGTCTGCGCCAGATGTATAGTCAAAGTAATCATCGATCATGTTCGCCCCAGCGTGGAGAAAAAGCGTTCCGACAAGCGTAAGAAGAAAGTATCGAAGATGGAACACTTCCTGTTGATACCATGCAACGGTTGTACCAAGTATTACCGGAACGATCGTACACGTAAAGAAGGCTGGTCGGACCTCTCTCAACCAGAGAGTGAATTTACTCCAAGCTGCTCGTAAATACCTCATAGGTTTGCCCCTCCCTAAGAAACTCAATCAACCGCATGAAATACTTTTTGTGCTGCTTCTCTGAAAGCGGCGTCAATGCATCTCTTGCCTTGTGTAAGTACTCCCCCCATGCTTGGAGACAATACTGTATCGAATGTGTTTCCTCGAGCAGCTTTCGTAGCTTTGGTAGTGGGGAATGTCCATTAGAATCACGGAATTGATGTAAAAGATCGAGTAATTGCTGGCCCGTCTCTCGATCGGAAACGCTATAGGAATGAATAAGCGGAAGACTAACCCGTAGGTTTTCTACGTTTTCCTGTTTCTTTTCTGGGACGAGTTGTAGGCCAGCAAGGTCGTCACGAAGTTGATAGGCGTACCCGAAATTAGAAGCAAACGTGGATAAGGCATCTATCGTTCTTTTCTCTCCTCCAACATGTAATGCCACGCATTCGACGGCTGATCGAAAAAGAGTGGTGGTCTTCTTCTGTATCATCGCAAAATATTGTTCTTCAGTGGTTTCGGAGAGGTGAAAGTGAAGTTCCAGGTATTCCCCATAGGCAAGTTCGAAGGCCGCATGAGCCATCTTGCGGATAATAGTTGGGTGAAACGCTGAGACAAGTTCCATTGCCAACGCAATTAACACATCCCCCGCTAAAAGGGCGTCGTCAGGGGACCATTTAGTCCTAACCGATGGGAGGCCACGTCGTAGCTCCTCGTGGTCGATTATATCATCATGTACCAAACTAGCGGTGTGAACCAACTCTAAAGCGAGGGCAAGATCAGCTACATCGTTCCGAGAGCCACCCATACTCTCTGCGGCGAGTACTACTACAATTGGTCGAACGCGTTTTCCTTTAGAGAGTAGTGCATGCTCGAGATGGGGATGTAAATCGATGTCTTCATACCTATCAAGGAACTCCACGAGCATCTCATCAAACCATTCTTTAATCTCCAGGATATACGACCGCTGAACCTCGCTCATTTTTACAGGAACTCTTTTTAACCTTTATAAGGATCTTTCATTACATAACGATCCTTTTCCGTCTTTCCACCTTGTAGAACCAGACACTTGCAACGGCACTTCATGGGTGCTTGGATACGAATAGGAATTTTCGATCCCATTCCAACGAAGGTCGTTTGATTTCAGCTGGTTTCCTAGTGCATGTGATTTCCCCTTAAACGACTTTATATATTGTGTTCTCAGTGATGGATGGGGAGGAGAACGATGAGTACGTATAAAGTTGTATTCCATTTGTACGAGTTTAAACGATCCCAAATAGCATTAAGTTACATTCACAACCTTTTCGATGACCTAGGAATGGATCAAGTGGATTTTGAACTGGTACTGAATGGAAGCGGAGTCAAGCTCATGAAGAAAGAAAGTAGATTCAAGTCTTTTCTGAACAACATTGCGAAAAGAGGCGTAACATTTGCCGTTTGTGCCAATAGCCTAGACGATCTAGGTATTGAGGAAGAAGAACTTCTAGATTTCGCAGAAATTGTTTCTGCAGGTGTTAGTGAACTCGTAAAAAAACAAAATCAGGGATGGGCATACGTGAAACCGTAAGATTTATGGGGGTTACATGGGACATACTCGGATAGATCCATCGCAAAAAAAGAAACGAGTAGGGACACGAAACACAGCTTAAGGCAGAAAGTATTCTTTCCCAATCCACCTTAACATCCCTTTTATCTTTTAGGGGATAGGAGGGAATCATGAGGTAGATGTCAAGTATTGTGACGAAAGGTTCACAAAGTTTAAAAGATATATTCTTTACTAATCTTAAACAGAGACGGCCAAAATGGCAAAGAAATCCAAGTGGCTGATCCCGTTACTTCCCGCCATACTCTTAGGTGCATCGTTGTTTATCCCTTATGTACTTCACACAAATGATGCAGAGCCGCCTCCTGAGGAGATACCACTTTCTAAAGCTTCTGAAGTCGTCTGGGCCAATAACCAATTTGCCCTTGATCTGTACGGGAAGTTGATCACTGAAGCTGAAAACGTCTTTTTTTCTCCGTGGAGTATTTCAAGCACGTTAGCAATGATTTATGAGGGCGCAGGTGGTCAGACTGCCGAAGAAATGCATTCGGCTCTCTACCTTCCCAAAGATGCTATGGTTCGAAGGACTGGCTATGCCACCTTTTTTCGGGCTTTAAATCACATTCGAGGGGGTGTACTTGAAACAGCTAACGCCCTTTGGCCCCATAAAGACTATTCGTTCGCTGAAAGCTATTTAGAACTTTGCCGAGAGTATTACTCCGCAAAAATTGAGCAAGTTGATTATGTTAACCACCCTGAAGAAGCAAGAAAGACTATTAACGAGTGGGTAGCGGAGAAAACCAGGGGAAAAATCAAGGAACTCCTGAAGGAAAACCATGTGGACGCCCTTGTACGAATGATTGTGACCAATGCCGTCTATTTCAAAGGAACCTGGCTAAAGCAATTCCCGAAAGAAGCCACCGAAATGGAAGACTTTTGGGTGACTTCCCAGCATTCCGTGGAAGTTCCTATGATGCAGATGAAAGATACGTTTAATTTCACCCGAACCGAAGATTTTCGGGCTGTGGAACTCCCGTATGTTGGCAAGGATCTATCGATGATGCTCCTTTTACCAAAATCTAACTTAACAACCGTAGAAAAGATCTTGTCCGCAAAAAACTTACAAACGGTTAGAGAGGATATGCAACTACAGAATGTTACCCTGCATATGCCAAAATTTACCTTTCACACAACCTATGATACTCTCGCTCCTGCACTAATAGAATTGGGGATGCCTTCTGCATTTTCAACTGGGGCGAACTTCTCAAAGATGACTGGTTCACCCAACCCTCTTTTTCTATCTGATGTTGTCCATCAAGCATTTGTGAAGGTTAATGAGGAAGGAACAGAAGCTGCTGCAGCCACTGGAGGAGTTATTAAACTAGGACCTGATCCCTACTTCATGAACGTAAATCACCCGTTCCTCTTCGTTATCCAAGAGAACACCACCGGTAACATCTTATTCATGGGGAGAGTGGTAGACCCAAGTCAACAAGGATAGACACTACCAGTTTCCTTCATTATTTATGTACCTTTACGGCTTTTACCAATCCTTGGAAGCTCCTAATTCTTTATCCTTAAGAAAAAAGATCCTCACTAATTAGTGAAAGAGAGTCCCATTTGAGACTGGTAAACCTACAAAGACACCAGCAACCTCCACTCGATAACGGTAACGGGAAAGGGTCAGAAAGAAAAGAAAAATGAAAGAGGAAGCGCCGTAATTTACGGGCGTTTCCAAATACAATTTATCATGCATGTCGAGAAACGAGCTTTCCTCTGGCACGACGAGCGAGTCCAAACGTCGATATAATTATTCTTCTACCACAACGTTCTTTGCTCGAAGGCCTCGAGGAGCGTCCTCAACTTCAAAAGATACGCGATCGCCTTCATCAAGGATGCGATTGTCTTTTATTTCACTTGCGTGAACGAAGACATCTGTACCGTTTTCTCGTTCGATAAATCCGTAGTTTTTCCGTAGGTCGAACCATTTTACTGTTCCTTTTTCCATACTATACCCTATGTTCGTACTTGTGTGTGACATCCTGCGTTCATTAACTTGAACGTGCCAACCTTCAGCATCCCTGTGGGATGTGTTGATTGGACATTGGTTACTACAGGCAAGGCTTGGCTGTGTCACGCAACCTTGCTGTTCCGAAGGAGTAAAGTCTCCTGGAATAAGCCTGTATGGCACAACGGAAGTATTTTGGTGAAGCGGAATCCCAATAAACCGCTATTTTTTCGTGTCACTGTGAAGAAGATTTAGATGCTTTAAAAATGTTTTGGTGGAGGACTCTTTTTTCGATATTGTGATCCCGAGCTACGGGCGTTTGATGGGAGACGATACAACTTCATTCAACATTTCTACAGGGGTTACACCACCGCATGAAAGTGTAACCAGGTTCTGTTCTCCATTAACTAGTGGTACAGACAAGAAAAAGAGTTTAAAATCGTATTCCAGAGGGATCTACAGACGAATACACCCATGGTAATCATTGTCCTTCATTCCATCCAAATCGTTTCCATTCTTGCCTAGGAGAGACGAAGAAAGGTTTTTTAAGGTATCTCGTGTATTAAGTACAATATGTAGAAATATGTAACCAGGTGAATACTATCTCAGCAAAAAGGATCCCCTCCCGGGAACCGTTGAGAGCAACTTTTCGAGAAGCGGAGGGTAGTACCCACTTTTGCTCTATTTACAGGTCTAAGCGAGAGCAGTTCGCTACCGTGGTACCTTTTATACGGTTTGGGCTAGAACAACATGAAAAATGCCTCTATATTGTGGATGATCGTAACAAGAAGGAAGTTATTAAAGCGTTTCGACGCGCAGGTGTGGAACTAGATCCCTATCTTGCGTCAAATCAGTTAGAGTTTCTCACGAAAAAGGAGACGTACCTACAACAGGGGTACTTCGCACCCTCGAAAATGATCAACCTTTTGAGAAATGCGGAAGCAACAGCATTGGCAGAGGGATACACTGGTTTACGCGTTACTGGAGAAATGACGTGGTTTTATTCCGATATGCCGGGGGTGGATCAGTTTATCGAGTACGAGGCGAAATTAAACGATTTCCTATCAGACAGTCACACGGTGGCCCTGTGTCAGTATAACGAACAGCGCTTTTCGCCAACGATCTTGATGGATGTGATCCATACCCACCCTCGCTTGATCCTGTACGGTACTCTCTGTGAAAATCCGTACTACCTTCCACCTGGTCAAGTTCTCGACCGCCGAAAGGGAGGTACATCTCGAACACTGTACCATACGATGATCCAGCAGATTCAAGAACGAACATGGCTGCGACAGAGGTACCAGGTCTTTTTCGAGGTGTCCCCCGATCCCGTCTTCCTCTTGAATGCTGAAGGCGTCTTTATCGATGTGAATCCCGCAGCTGTACAGACTTTAGGCTTTGAACGTTCAGAAATCGTTGATTCAACCCTTTGGAACGCTCCGTTCTTTCCCAAAGAAACCGTGGAAAAAACGACTAAGAACTTTACACGAAGAAAGCAGGGGGAGGACGTCCCACCGTACACCGTCAAGTTAACAACGAAAGAGGGAGAATATATCCTTGGCGAGGTGAATGTCGGGACGTTCGGAAAGGATAACTTTGAAGGCGAAATCGTGATAGCTAGAGATATTACTGAGAGAGAACAGAAAGAAGAAAAGCTAAAAGAAGCTGAGGAACGGTTCAGATCCATAGTGGAAAATGCTAATGACGGCATCTATATTCGAGATAAGGACGGCACGATCACCTATGTGAATCAAAAGTTCGCTGACATCCATGGGTATCCTCTCGAGGAGATCCTTAACGAGAAAAGTTGGGCATTCATCCACCCAGACACCCTTAAGAAATTACGGCAGGATAACACTCTCGAGAAAATCAGACAGGGGAAACCACAGAGGCGCGAATTAAAAATCCGTACAAAATCGGGGGAAATCAAATATGTTGACTCCAACACTGTCCCGATCACCCAAGAGGGAGGTGTTACCAAAATCATTGGTATTATCCGTGACATTACAGAACTAAAGCGCAGGGAACAAGATTTAAGACAATATAAGCGGATTTTAGAAGCGTCTGAAGATCTGAACGTTGCGGTGAATGAGGAGTATGTATACCTTTTTGCCAACGAGACATTTCTCGATTATCACCAACTCGATCGAGAGCAAGTGGTTGGACACACGGTCGCAGAGGTGGTGGGAGAGCAAATGTTCAAAGAGAAAATCAAGCCGTATGTGGATCAGTGTTTGCAGGGGGAGACCATCCAGTATGAAATGATGTATGCGTATCCTGTACGTGGTACGCGCCACCTTGAGATACGATATTATCCTCTTCCCCAAGAACACACCGAAAGACCAGTCATCGTTGCCAATTTGAGAGACATCACTGAGCGGAAGGAGCTTGAAGAAAAGCTTTCAACCCTGCATACGTGGGCACAAAAATTAAATAGGGCTACAAACATGAAAAAGATCTTCGAGTATACCCTTGATGCCATGGAGCAAACGCTCGGGTTTGCACAGGCAACTATACAATTGAAAAAACAAACCACACTCAATGTAGAAGCGTCTAGAGGGTACGAATCTCTCCCCGTAGAGGTACTAAAACTACCGTTAGATGGTCTAGGAATCACCGTTAAGGTTGCAAATACGGGTAAACCAATCCTTGCCAACGATGTGACCGAACATGCAGCATACGTCCCTGCTACTCCTGAAATCAAGTCAGAACTGGTTGTCCCAATAACCGTAGGAGGTGAGGTCATCGGCGTGTTAAATGCTGAAAGAGAGGAGGTAGACGCTTTTAACCATGAAGACGTGCTCCTCTTGGAAACGCTTGCAGCGCATGTGGGAGTAGCCATTAAAGAACTCCAAGAACGAAAAAAACGTGTATCTCTGCAACGACTTGATGAGCTACGTAACCAGTTCCTCGCGATGGCCGCCCACGAGATCAATACGCCCCTTACGCCCATCAAGACGAACCTCGAACTGTTACAAAAAGAATACCTCGGCACACTTTCAAGGGAGCAACATAGTAAAATCAAGCAGATGCTTGAAAGTGTTGACCGCTTGATGTTGCTGGTAAACGATTTTCGACAGATATCAAAACTTCGAACAGAACAAATTGAAGTGGACATGGAGGAATACCAGCTTGCTAACACGATCGAGAAGGCACTGACTAAGTATACACACGCAATCAAGGAAGAAGATCTCACGCTCATTAAGCACATTGAACAGTCCCTCACAGCGATCTATGACGAGGATCGCATCGTGCAAGTGCTTCGAAACCTCGTAGAAAACGCGATCGATTATACGAATCATACAATCTGGATTGAAGGTAAGGCCCAAAAGGGACACATCCAGGTTTCCGTGCGAGATGACGGCCCAGGGATCCCAGAAGACGAGCAAGACAAGATCTTTCAGCCTTTTTACCGGTTGGAAGGTGAGGCAAGGAGTCGAGAAAACAGGCAATTCGGTGGTACAGGCCTCGGTTTGAACATCTGCAAGCGGATTGTCGAGGCACATGGTGGAAAACTTCGAGTCGACTCGACCCTTGGAGAAGGAAGCACTTTCACATTGACTCTTCCAAAAAATCCAAGGAACCTTGTTTAACTTCTACCCCACGAGTTCCCAGAAGCACCTTAACTGTGCCAAGGGGAGCATTTCATGTGTTAGCCACTGAATGTGTACGGGTAGAAACAGATATATTCCCGTAAGAAGGCCTATGTTTTGATGCGTTGCTTGCTTGTGTGATCAAAGTGCGCATCAAAACTGTAGATCTCGTTGATCCCTAGTCGGTCCATTTTTATTACAGCGACCGCGTCGTTTACGCTAATCTTTTTCTCTCTTGCCAAACTTGCTGCTAGTAAATAGTCTTCAGCAGTAACTGCTTCCATTTGTATGGTGTCCTTCCGCAACATACTGATAACGAATCGAAGAGCAAACGCCAGGTTTTCAGCGTCTTCTAATATGTTCGCAACTTCTGACAAATGTACTACCGTGGTGACGACTTTCTCCCCCTCATTGATCCTCTTGAATATAGTTTTTGCTCGCTTCTTTCGGAGTGTCATCTGTTCAGAGAGGTCTTTCTTCGGTTTCAAGATCGCGTATATTGGCACATTCGCATCAAGAAAGCGCATGTGATCCCTCTCGCAGTTTTTTTCTTAATGTATGGTAATCAAGAAAGTCCTCTTCTGAAAGTTCAACTTCTACGGCATCGATAAATTCAGATAGGTCTGCTCCTACTGGATAGATCTCTATTCGTTCGTCAAATTGCAGCACGATCACTGTGTCTCCTTTTAAGACCTTTCGCCTCCACTCAACGGGAATGACCACTCGTCCCTGGGAATCAATTTTACGAGTAACCATTTTTTTCATCAAAATCCCATTAGCAAAGAAGATTTGGTATCCTTAAAAATCTTTCTTTGCGATTGAAGAGGACGCTTGCACTCACGAAGTATCCCTCAACAGAATTCCTTCTCTTAATCCTCTCGGAGAACTACAATGATGTATCTGTGAACTCCCCCGTTGGTACCTGCAAGACGTTTTACACGTGTCTTATCCACATGGAAGCGCTTTTTGCTTCAACTTCCTCCAAAATTTGGTTCAGGTGGGACGAGTGAAGAGTTCGTCGGAGAGGTGCGCGGTTTCATTCAGTTTCTTGATCGTTTTTTCACCGAAACGACTAACGGGTCCACTCAGTAATACGAATTTCTAAAATGTTTGAAGAGAGAGCCAACGATATGCTTCGAAAGTGTGAAACGTTTAATCTAAGTTTCCCAGATTTTACAAACTTAGTGGTGATGAATTCTCTGAAGATTAAGAAACAGTGTAGTGAAGGAAGACATTTAAGACTATCGTCAATCTGGTCTATTACCTCGAAGTAGAAGATAATTTACTTAATTTCGCTAGGTCTGGCCTCTCCTCTCTTTTGTATGCTAACCTATTCCATAGAGGGTTTTAGCTTCAATTGGGGGCGGATTATTGGAAGTTTTCTCGTTCTAAGAAGTTGATTTTTGCTCTTTAATTTCAAAATAAGCGGACCAAATCTGACCTTTAGGAAGGAGAACACACCATGTCCCATTCGCCCTCTTCTCTTTCTTTATTACACCTTTTTGTTCTAATTCATCTGTATAAGCATAAGCTATGTCTCCAAGGGTATTCCATACTCGTTGCATCGAAACTCCATCCATAGAGTTGGCCATCATTACAATTTGTCTCATCTTCTCGCTCTTTGGGATCTCATCTTGGAAGATGGGTGCCCAACTTATAGGATCAGATAGGAGGAGGGATTTCCTAACGATAGTATTATCGAAATTTGTGAGACATCCCATCAGACTTAACGAAAAAGTGGCTAACAAACTACTCTCAAAAGAAATTAAAAATAATTCCACTTCACTCCCACGAACTTCTTTATATATATGAGATGCACACTTTTTCCATGATCGTCGAGAAAAAGGATCCAAACAATGAAGTTGTACCTCCTCTCTCTAGAAACGATCCTTTTGCACCACACACAGATAAAAAGGTTTTTTATCGGTTATCTTTTTGGAGAGTGGATATGAAAGAATAACACAACAGTTAAACCTTTCAAGAAAGAGGAAGTGGTTAATATATCTAATTCCTCTTTTCAATTCTTTTTCAGATGTTGCAGAGAGTATAACCCATTTATCTACTTTTTCTGCTTCGTTTTGTTGGTTCATTTTGTAATTAATTATTTAATTAACCCTTCCAGGTCTCTTATTATCTTTGATTAGCCCTTGGAAGTGGATTTAAAAGGAATATTAGCTAGATCCCTAGCTTTCTTTCTGAGGGAAAATAAAAGATCCGCTATCTCCGGAGTAGCTGTGCCAAATTCAGACCCGGGGGGTTCCCTAAGAAAGTTTCTCTTTTCAGGCTCTCCCTTGAAAAGATATTAAAAACAAAAGAAGCAATACCTTCCTTGACCTTCTGAGGTGTATTTATAATTCTCTTAACTTTGTTTTGGTGCACAGTTTATCGCAGAAAACACGAGACTTGACCCACTTATAAGGATATACACATAAGAACGTGAAGGGTGAAACTTGCATTCTTTCAATATATGATACGCATCACATTCACGTTTTGTGTCATATATCTCGGTATAAGATCCCATGATCCGAGAATGACTGATAAACCGAGAATGACTGATAAATATAGAAATAAGACGGAGAAAAACATTACTGAGGATCGTTCTATATTTTATGAGTATCGCCTGAAAGAATCAAAAAATTCCCTGTGCCACTTAAGAAACGGAAGGTATTAACAAAAATCTTAATCCCTAGAATCCTAGGACATAAGATTTGTATGTAATTGTGCGTACGAATTTATAAAAACATTTCGATTGAGGAAACCTTTTGCAACATGATAAACTTTTAGCCTATGTATTAATGCAAGAAGGAGGCATTCCCCTAGTGAAAGATTGGGTAAATACAAATATCCATCCGATGATTTCAATGCTCAATCGTAAAGAAAAAGTTTTTTCTTAGTTTCTTTCGGCAATTGAAGGACTTTCAACCAATCTTCTTGGTGGTGGCATCAAAAAAATTAAAACGGATGATGGAATTCTTTATTTGAAAAAGAGAAATAATCTACTTGCGGTTGTTATCAGTGTAGAAGAAGATGAACAATTGAGATCTCTTCCCCAACAGCTTTTGGAATGGATGCAGCAAGCAAACTTAAGTGCTGAGAAATTGCAATTTGATCCCAACCTTCGGTACAAAGCAAAGGAGATGTTTAATCGTAAACTGAATGACGTACAAACTGAATTGGATCTCGAACATATACAAAAGATGCTAGTTGCGGAATTAAATCGTCTTGTAATGACCACAAAAATCACTACTGCCGACTTGATTACTGATGGTGGACGGGTTATTGCCTGCCAGAGTAAACGTATTATTCAAGAGGAGGCAGTTGAAGCATGTTCAGGTATTTTTTACAATCTCTTCGATATCACTAGAACAAATATAGAGATGTTCGATCCAAAGATAAATTTGGATACTATAGAAATTGATACGTTCTCATTGGAGAGTTCCACTGAACCATTCCGCATTCTTATAAAAGAACTTACACCTAAGCTTTTCCTGCTGATTACTATGCCGAAAAAGGAAAATCGCAGCTTAACTACCTTTGAGATCTCTAAGACCCTCCAGAAAATGAGAGATACGATTCAGGAGATACCAAGTGAACTTTTAGCCCAGATGGCCTCTTTTCACTAATGCCCCTTCTTTTTTATGATGTCCGCGTCTTTCCTTCTGAGAAAATACGAGTGAACAGAAGAGGGAGTCGATAAATGCAAAGATCCAGAATCTGCTAAATTACTATGCGGTTTTCGACACTTTTTGTATTCAACATCTGACAAAGTCACACCGTATTCCTATAGATCTTCTAGTAGAATGAAACCTCTCGAAAAGAAATTACTTTTACCATTACATAATCAAATATCGACTGATAGGATGAGAGAAGCCAAAAGTTTGAAACTCTAGATTCAGAAAAACCAACGTAAAATGTACGTGAGGAGGGATGAAGGAACAAAAAATGTCCCTTAAGGTAGTTATTCTTGGAGATGGGGGAGTCGGTAAAACCAGTATAGCAAAACGTTATTTATCGAAAGGCTACTTTGAAGAATATCTTAGAACCTTAGGTACAGATTTTTATACTCGAACCCAACAGTACAACTTTGAAGAGGGAACTTTTACATTTGAATGGGTGATTTGGGGTCTTAGTGGGCAACCTAGTTTTAGCGAAATCCGAGGTAGTTACTACAAAGGTGCCAAGGGAGGCATTGTTGTCTATGATGTTACTCGACCTGTGACCTTTTACAATCTTCCCAATTGGATAAGGGAGTTTTTTGAACGAGGAGGTGGCATATATCCTGTGGTGTTAGTGGCTAATAAAATAGACTTAATCGCTTCTACTACAAATGGGGTGCCACCAAAAGAAGGGAAAACATATGCTAACGAATTGTCGAACTACATAGGATTGAATATTCCTCATATGACGGCTTCCGCGAAAAAAATCGAAATATCGATAAAATTTTCAAGAACTTAGCTCAGTTAACCTAAAATTGCTTAGGAACATTCTTAGAGATAATTATCCACTCATCTATAATGTGGAGAAGATCCTTAAGTTCTAACGCTATTTTTTAGAGGTAGAAGAAAGTTACATCTAGAAGATTGTTCCTTTCGCAATCTTCTGGAGGGTTTATCGAGCTATATGATCCGGAGTGGAGGCATAACAGAACAATTTGTAAAAGCATAAGCATTCCACGGAGCATGAGACGTTTTCCTTCTGCATTTCCCTTACATAGGCTCACATCCAGTCGGTGAAGGCAGCTCCCAAGGTGGGGAGAACAAAAACAAGGTGAAGGAAGATGGATCTCAAAGGTGGAACAGAAGAGGTAAAAACAGAGCCAATCTTTCTTGTTTTCATTTTTTCAACACAGACGTATTCTTCTATTACTTCTAATCTCTCCGTAAGACCTTTAAAACTCCCTTAGGGAGTACTATTGGCGTAACCGTTATTTCCTTTTTGGAAAGTGAATGATAAACGTCGTGCCCTCGCCAGGAGTGGACTCGACCATGATCTCTCCCTCGTGCGCGTCTATGATCTGCTTACAGATGTGCAGACCGAGACCCGTGCCGCCGAATCGCCGGTGTTTGGCCTGTGGCCCCTCTTTTACCTGATAAAAGGGGGCAAAAATTTTCTCCTGCTCCTCCTTCGGGATACCAAGGCCATTGTCTTCCACAGACAGCCACACTGCCTCCTCACTCTCCCCGCCTCGAATCCAAATCTTATCTTCCGTGTAATCAATCGCATTCTTCATGAGATTCCTCATCACTTGCACCATCCTGTCCTCGTCATAGGCCATGGTAAGCGGCTGTTGGATATCCTTCATTACTATGATGCCTTTCTCTCCAATCGCGTCTTGGTACCCTTCCAGCGCCTTTTCAATAGTGTCTACAAGCTGATGTTCACGTTTTTTCAATATGATGCGTTCCGATCGTAGCTTTGACGTTTGTCTGAAATCTTCCACGATTCGCGTCAACCGATCCACCTTCTCTAGGATCCCCTCGATCTCCTCTTGCTGTTCCATTCGAAGGGCACCGTGATATCCATGCTGTAGCATTTCAAGTTCTGTCTTGATCGGGGTAAGGGGGGAGCCGATCTCATGCGTAACCATAGCGATAAATCGATTGCGCGCCGTATCCAATCGTTCAAGGGAGGTACGCTGCTCTCTCTCCCGCACCTTCTTGATCGCCACGGCCACATGGGCAGCCAAGATCTCAAGGAGGCGTTGATCCCGCTCATCGAACGCCCCCTTCGCTTCACTCCCCACCTCTAACGCGCCTATGATGTCCTGCTCCGTTCGGATGGCGACGGCTAGCTTACTCTTGATTTGCGGGGTGACCGAGAAGTATTCGGGGTGCGTGCTCATATCCTTGAGGAGAACCGATTTCCCTTGTCGGAAGGCCTCAACCACCTTTGCCCCCAAAAAGTCTTTATTAAGGGGTATCTCCCGAAACTGTTCGGGGATCTGGATGCCAACACACTTCTCTATCTTGAGCATGGTGCCATGTTTGAGGGCGATGAACGCGTTTTCAAACCCCAGGGTGGTCTCCATGGCATTCATCGTGTATTCAAGGATCTCATCCACCTGTGAGGCTTGGTTGAGCTTTCGCGCCCACTCATGGAGGGTGACAATCTTTTGCTCGATTGCTTCGAGTTTCGAGGAGGCCCGTGCGACAAGCAACCCTGTCACGAGAAACACGAGGAGAAGAAAGCATCGAATGAACAAGCTGTGCCAGGGAAGGAACAAGAGGGTAAAAAAACGCCCTTCCCGAAAGATGAAGGCGATGAGAGTGGATCCAAGCCAAACGAGGGTGCCAGCGGCGAGAAAGAGCAACCATACTCGACGTCCTTTTTTAGTGAATCCCAGTGGTTTATACACTATGCTCTCCTCTATACACGTCTCGATGCTCCTAGAGGTGATGAGGTGATTGATTTTACGGATTATACATAAAAAGTCGAGATTCTCTACCTAAAAATATTCTCTATTTAAATCTGGTGAGGTGTTGCACTCCTCATGCAGGGGTACACTTTTCTCTACCTTGGAGTCTTCCATAACTGCACTGAATAGAGAAAGTTGTTTTATGACGGAAAGGTAAGTTCAGAGGAGTAGATTGATGAGCTTCTGGTTTTGACAATTGGCGTTACCTCAAACCTCATGTGATGTCGCAAAAGGGAGTTATTCCTCAGATTTATTCTTAGAAGAACTAATCTCCCCCGTCGGTTCTTGTTACAAAAAAGGTATCTTTCATGTTTTAGAAGGTGTATACTGTCGAGGCGCAAAGCACATTAGTCTCTAAGAAGTTCTTTCATTCTTGTTGGTAATCTAAATGTTCCATCGTTTTCAGGTCCGAACGTCGATACACAAATTACGGCTTCTATGTTCAATGGACCATAAATATGTGGAAAGTCTTCACCAACGTTATACAGATCTTCATACTTTATTTCTGCACTCACTTGTGTTGGGTCAATAGCTAGAATAGCCAATCCAGTCTGATTTTGAAATAAAGAATTAGCTACCTTTATAATTTGATGAGGGTCTGCACAGTGTATAAACCCCTCCTTCTCTAAGTGCTGACTTGTATACATGCCTTCCTGTGTAGCCTTCTCCCATTCCTCCATTCTAGTGATGTGAAAAATCATTTTTCAAAAGCGTATGCAATGATTTCCTTTTAACCAGTTATTTCACGTAAACTACCCTACGTCTCAGATATACTTTTTAAAAATATATTTCTCGTGTCCACAGGTTGTCCACAGCGGGTATGGACTAACATCCAATACTTCCGTCTACCTCTTGACAGGGCTTTTTTCCCCATTAAGTAGGGTATTATTTCACTATTATTTCCTTATTTCACGTCTATTATTTCGCTATCGAACTATAAACCAACGATCATCGGTTTTCCACTGAAAAAAAGCGTATAAAGCGTGGTTTCTCGTTATACGCGTGTTGGGGGACTCTCTTTCCACCTTCGTGCTATGACCCTGTTGACAGCGTGTTTGTGGGGAATCCCGCTCGACATACAGTCAAATATTTCTTCAGTGCAGTAAAGTATTTCCCAGTCCCAATAATAGCTCATTAGCTCCCCCGATTTATAGGAGTACGCAGTATCTTCAGCGTCAGGGGCCTTCGAGAGGAACGGCTTGTCAACAAAAACAGAAAATGCATTAATTCCTCTAGGTGCGGTGCATTCTTTATAATTTTGAAATCGTTTCTTCCTCCATTGGGGGGGTAAGTAATGCAAAGTGCCAGTTGAAAAAATCACATCATACGTATCTCTAAGCTCATATGTCAAGATGTCAGCATGAATGGTTTTTACGTGAACGCCTACGTCGTTCGCATACCGTCTTGTCTTCTCCAACCCTGCCTTCGAAATATCAAGTCCAATGACATCAAACTTGTTTTTGGCAAAATACACAGTGTTTCGTCCTTCTCCACAGCCGATATCAAGCAACTTTAGTGAGGCTTCATCCTCCATCTGGAAGAGATCGATAATCCTGTCACACATACCAGAAGATTCTTTTCCCCAATAGTACTCTTTTCTTGAGTATTTTTCTTCATAAGGAGAATCCTCTTTCATAGGGACGTTCACCTGTTCCACGAGAGGTGTTCCATATAGAGAAAATTCGTTAAAAAAGCATCGTGTTCTATGCTTTGATAAGGAGTATCACCTCCTTTTTTCGCTGCATGCCAGTGTCCATAGTCCAAGAAGTCCATCTATTTTTCGCTTCAACTATCAAAAGAATAACAAGGGATCATTTCATCAAGGAGACTCCGAGGTCAAAAGCCTTTTCAAGTAAGTGTTCTTGGTTTCTCGCGCTTTCTCCGCGGTCAGCATCTGTTACAATTAATGTATCAACCAGTTCCACGTTAGCGTCCTTAAACCAGAGTTTCACACTAGCTAACGCGTGTTCAGGATTTCTTGAGAAGTCAGCAACCCAAATAAAGATACCCTCCTTCCTTTTTTGTAGCCTAGGGCGGAATGTCACTTTTCCATTGGGGAGGGCGACTAGTTCTGTTAAACAATTTGAGCGGTCAATGACTAGTTTAAGTTGAGCACTGATGGATTCGTAGTATGCTGGAGAGCCCACCACTATCTTGTCTACGACCTCAAGAGCGGTGTATACACTTTCCATTCCATCCTCATAGAAGCAATAGGCAGGAGCTGGAGATTCCGAGCACGCTTGACATGGTTTGATCTCTAGGTCATTAAGGTAGATTTTTTCTACGGTTGCACCAACCGATTTGGCACCTGCTAACGCGTTCGATACAAGGGTATCCGTGTTCATTCCTTTTCTAGGACTTCCTACGAATCCAACTACTTTCTTGTTCAAAATTACCTAGCTCATGAACCTGTTTTCTTCCATTATTGTTCTACGTTATTTAATAGAAGTTCCTACTTGGAAATGTGGAAGATAGGCAGGGATCCCGCGTTTTTTTTCTGTCTTCGTTTACACCAAGAGGGGGAATACACAAAAAAGAAGAAGTCTCCTCGGTGAAAATGGGTTGATAGGTATGAATCATAGGAAAGATCAGTCACAAGTTACAGAAGAACTTAAAAAAATTGAAACGATGATCAATAAAGCACTTTGGAAGGCCGTTCGTGACCAAGATCACGAAAAAGCACTTGAAACATATAACGAGGCGAAGTTAAAACTTGAGGCTCTACACTCTCTTCCAACTTACCTTGAAAAAGAACGAAAGAGAGTCCTTTCTTATTGTCTCCTGCGAATTGATAATGTGCTTGTCACGAAAGGGGATGCACCCGAGAGTGTCGAAAGGATGAAAAATGCCCTCGAGGTCGCTCGTAAATCTGGAGATGAGGTTCAGATCGCTCGCTGTAGTCTTGCCTTAGGAACGCGACTTGCAAGTGCTGGTGCTATGGATAAAGCTATCGAATTTTGGAGAAAAGCCCGAGAATTAGCAAAGAACAGACCTGAGGATACAATGCAACAAATTGCGGGTTGGACGTTGATTAGTGAAGCGCACTTTTTACAACATATGAAAAAGAAATATAACGAAGCATTGGATAAGTTAAGTCGTGCGGAATCTATTTTGGAAGCAATAAATAATTATGCGGGGGTTGCAAGAGTAAATAAAGTCAAGGCAAGCGTTTATGCTGATATAAACGAGAAAGAAATGCAGCAAACCTGCTTAGCCAAAAGAAAAAAATTTATGGAAAAAGCAAAGAGGGAGCAAAGGTAACTTTACCTCCAGTTTCTAGTGCCAGTTCCTACCCATGCGTTTCGGTTGGCCCTCTCTCGTTTATGAGGAAACGACGGTGAGTGACGGAGGGTCCTTTTTTGGTTAAGACCTGTTTCATCATTCGTCTCACGCATAACGGGAGTTGAGAGCCCCAATGTACGATCGCGTAAAAAACAGAAAATCGTGAAAGGACTCACATCCCGCTTCTTAGGGTAAAACAGACAAAAATTCTTTAACCGCGTTGAAATATCCTCTCGGATCCTCGTCATGAATAACGTGACCACAATGAGGAAATTCAACTAAGTGTGTATTAGGTCGACGTGTTGCCATTTCTCGGGCATGTTCAGTTGCGAGGGCAAAGCTCTTATGCCCGTGCAGTAGCAGAGTTGGACACGTAGAGACAAGCCAGTCGTTCCACCAGTCACCCGCTAGCGATTGACGAGAACGGTTGATGTAACGGAGTTTGAACCGAAATCCCCATCCATCTTTGTATTCAACAAGACTCTCAAGGAAGTAGGATATGTTTGACACTTGGTTGGTTAGAAAATCGTAAACAGCCTTCACAGAAGGGAAGCGTTTTGGCCAGACCACGGGAGAGGGTGTATTCACAACGGCTCCAATATCTTCTATGATTAGAGCCCGTACTAACGTAGGGTGCCTAGCGGCAAGTTGATAGGCATTTACCCCTCCCAAGGAGTGACCCAGCACTATTACAGGGGCGAGATTTAAGCGTTGGATCACACGAGCTACATCATGTACATAAGCTTCCCTCGAGCAATCGGCTGGTGAATCACTCCAACCATGTCCCCGTTGATCTAAAGCTACTACTCGCCAGTGTTTACCCAGGGCATCTGCTAAACCAGCAAATGTTCTACCACAGCTAAAGTGCCCGTGGAGAGCAAGTAATGGAGTTCCATGTCCATCGAAATCGATGTATGATAAGCGTACGTTATTAACTGCCAAAAATTTTCTTTCAATCATTTCTTTTCCCATTGAACATCATTTTTCTTTTTGAGGGTATAATATGTTCGCTTTCCGATCACATACCAGCCCTCTACTCGTGGAGCTGTTTCGATGATCTATGACAGTTTTTCCCAGAAAAATTCAGGACATTCATAGGAAACCTCCATCCTCACTCTCTTGCTCCTTCTGTAAACCCCTTACACTCGTGGGTATGCATAGTATGGTTCCCGCCCTATATTTTCCACATTCCCCCCAAAATCCCCCACAATACGTCTACTACTTGTCCTGTCTCACACATGTGCTTTCTCTCCTCTCGGCTATCCAATAGATTTGCTCGTTATGTAGGTTCAATATTTTTTCCTGGGATATCCTTCCATTCTCCCCAGTGAAAGAGATACTTTCCTCCCCCAAGCCCGAGATCAGCAAAAGCGTGAATTGTCCACACTTCCATCAAATTTCCCGAGGTATAAAACACAAATCCCAAAAAAATGCCTCCAACTCCATAAAATACGCAATTTCTCACTGAACTACCGAAGAAAAGCCGATGTTGTATCCCAAAAATAAATGCAGAGAGAAGCAAATTAGCTGGAAAGAATGGAATATGTGAAAAAATGATAGTCTGCATCCAGCCGCGATAAAACAGCTCCTCAAAAAATGCATTCACAAAGATGAAGTAGAGTGCCCAAATAGCGTCACGTTTCACGTTCCACTCGGTTGTTTCCTTCTCGAGGTGGTTGTAAAATGCAGTAATGATGAACATTACTATTCCTAACATAAACCCCTCTCGTACTTGACCAAGTGTCGGATAAACGAGTCCTAGGGTGGTAACCTTCCAATGGAAAAAGTGTAGACTGATGAGGGGTAACGAAAGGTAAATAGTAATTCTAAAAGCTAAATCTCTCTTAATCCGTGTAAAAATGAATGACCCGTCGCCGTGGATTACATCACGAGGCAAGTAAATCCCGTTGTTTAATGTGCCATTTCCACCAGAAGATAAGTGGTAATAAATACATTATTACATCAGAGTACCGTAGCATAGACGCTTCTTCGAAAAATTAACAAATTCACTCAATGGGTTAGGATTTTCTACGTTCATACATTTCAAGGAAGGAGCGGCTATAGGGGAAACGGCTGTCTTTGTATTTTTCACATGGGAATTTATCACAGTTCATGGAGCAATAACTTACTCTTCTGTTTACTGCGCACGCAAACGGTGGACAAAGGACACCAGCTTGTTTTAACAGGTCAACTCGGGTTTCCCCATCCTCTGCTGTGCCAGGCATGCACCCCTCACATATATCATGTGAAAAAAGTCCACACAGTTCGCAGGCAATTCCACAAGCACCGATTCTCATGCCTCCCTTTTCTTTATTGAGCATTTTATTCATGTTCCAAGAAAGAATTGTAATAAAAAGGAGGAATCACCTCCTTTTTCTATGACCATACATTTTTTGTTCGTCAACCCAAGAAGGTTTTCTCCGACTAAAGTTTGAAAAAATTGTATAAATAGACTTTCCAGGTTGATTCCTAGATAGCTCTTGTTTGACCTCTTGAGAGGTCCGCTATAGTAGGATCTTAAATACGTCAAATGAATGAGGTATAATCCACCTTACACCAAGGTGAGCTTGTTTGAAGCATGTTGAAAATGCTATCAAGTATGTTACTCAGAATGGCAATCAACTTGATAAACTTCGATTAAAAGCAATTCTAGGCAAGCCTTACACTCTTGCTGAAGCAGAACATGTCCTTGATCCCTATCAATTTCCAGATGGAAGCTGGGCCTACCGTGGACCCGAAGAAAAATCCGAGAGAATTGGATCGTTGGGGGGCACGATTCACTGTCTTCGTTGGGTGAGAGAACTTGCACTAGAGGCATCTCAACATATGGCCCGTACGTTGGAATTTTTGACCAGTATTCAACGTGAAGACGGATCATTTTATGAAACGGAAGCGAAATTGGCTCACTCTCCCCAACAATGGCTCCAAGAAGAAAGGTTAATCGATCGATTTTATTTTACAGCTGCAGTTCCCATGCGTTTATGTTCTTTGGGATATAGACGTCACTCTCTTATTGAACCCTCATTGGAATGGCTTCAACATCATTGGAACAACTGGGAACTTGTCGCTGCAACATGGTACGGACCCTGGACGCTCTTAAGTCTTTACCCCTTTGATGTGGACATAGACGAATCCTTACTTCGACGCTGTCGAGAGTATACACGTAAATGGATCCCAAACCTCGAAACTCAGCCACTTACCTGGCTTTTTGATGCGTTACATGGGGCAGGGTATCCTGCTCAAGACTCGATCGTGGAAAAAGGTGTTAGTAAACTGAAAAAATTGCAAAATGCCAAGGGAATTTGGCCAGACCCCAAGTATTCCACAGTAGAAACCACCATCACTGCTATTCGCTTAATTACGGAGTACCACAATGACTAATGACCAATCAAAAAGACAATGATCCACAGTGTGTCCGAAAGTGATCGCTTATAAAAGAGGTAGCATAAGCAATTAGCTGACATGTACTCACGACAATATCAGCTGGGGGATTTCGATGGGTTATAGCATCTCACCACAAATTAAGGACATTCTCCAGTGTCCTACGTGTTTAGGACAGTTGGAGGTTGACCAGGAGAGGAATGAGCTGGTTTGCCAAGAGGAGAATTCCCATGCATTCCCAATCCAGCACGGGATCCCAAGCTTTGTAAAATCGAAGGAGATCGCTCCAGAAGATGCAAAATGGGTGTTCGAATACGATGAGAAAGCCGAGGAATATGACGAGGCCATCAAAAAGTATATGCATGGCTAGGAGTTAACCTCCACAAAGCATTCAACAAGATTCTAGACCATCTTCCCCTTTCACCGTTTCAACGCATTCTGGATGTCTCCACTGGAACAGGAGCCGTTATCCTTGGCATTAAAGAAGTGTATCCAGATACCCCTTTGACTCCAGTTGGAGTCGATTTATCTAGTGGCCTCTTACGCATAGCACAAAGGAAATTCACAAAAAGAGGGATGAAGATCCCCCTCGTTCATACTCACGTGAAAGATCTTCCATTCGAAAGTGGATCGTTTGACGTGATAACCCATTCTGGAGGGATAAACACCTTCAAAGATATTCCAGCGGCCCTTCAGGAATGGGTGCGCGTTCTTACTCCTGGTGGATTTCTTCTCATAACAGACGAAGGCCTCTCTCCAACTGTACGGAAGACGCGACGGGGGGTAAACATTGTAAAAAATAATACCCTTTTTGGCCTTACCCCTCCCTTAGAACATTTACCACCTCAGCTAAAGGATGTTGAAGTGTTTTGGTGGGCAAGGGGTACATTCTACGCAATCATTTGTCAGAAACGCTCTCTTAACGAACTTTCTCAACTTAAGAGTAACGGAACGGAACGTGAAACTATACAGATAATGATAAACCATTACCTGTTCCGCAGATGAGAAAAAGTAAATATCTTTTGCGTATTATAACTACAAACAGGAGGTTGCTTGAGAGCCCTTTCTTTAACTAACTCTGTTTTCAAAAATTATAATTTCCTCCTCTTCAGTACGTTTCAACAACGTTTAGGATCTACTTCTTTTTTTCCTTGCTCGTTTATATAGTTAATTTACTGTTAACCTCTGAATCCTGAGGTATCAAGAGAACGGGATCTGGATGGAGATTGAAGAGGTG
>JABAHQ010001394.1_pt2 | contig 41994 bp, 31 predicted proteins | sample 7062091 | NCBI WGS metagenome assembly JABAHQ01 (sample SAMN14534359, study PRJNA622989) | marine sediment metagenome | biome: marine biome [ENVO:00000428]; feature: marine pelagic biome [ENVO:01000023]; material: deep marine sediment [ENVO:00002113] | place: India: Gulf of Kutch | collected... | reverse complement strand
GGCACCTCGTCGACGACCCCGATGATCTCGAGAGCGCGATCGCCCTCACCGAGGAGAATCCGTTCGCCTACCGGGCTGCCGTCCGGCCAGTAGCGCCGTGCCATCGTTCGGTTCACCACCGCCACCCGCGGGCCACCCTCGACGTCGCTCTCCGCGATCCCCCGGCCGGCCAACAGCGGAATCCCCATCACCCGGAAGTACTCGGGCCCCACGTCGAACCAGCGTGCCGTGGGACGATCTTCGGGATCGACCGCCGGGCGACCCTGGATCTGGAACGCGGTGGACTCGACTCCGCCGAACAGGGGTCCGGCGGACGCGGTGCTCACCCTACTGATCCCGGGCACGTTGAGGAGCTCTTCTTCCGCTTGCCGCCAGAGTTCCGCCACGCCGGCGCTGGTCGTGTAGTCGGCAGGCGGCGCGAACGCGGAGACCGTCAGCAGCTGGCGGGTCTCGAACCCCGGACTCCAGGACATGAAGCCGATGAAGCTGCGCAGCAGCAGCCCGGCGGCGATCAGGAGAACCAGCGCCATGGCGAGCTCGGCCACAACGAGCCCGCGCCGCAACCCGGAGCCAACCCGACCCGCCAGACCCGGTCGGCCGACCTGCAGGATCGCCCGCAGATCGATTCGCCGCATACGGAATAGCGGGCCCAGACTGAAGATGAAGCTCGTGCCCAGCGACGCGGCCAGCGCGAAGAGGACTACGCTCGCGTCGAGACGGACTTCGCTCACTCGCGGTATTCCCGGCGGCGCGATCGACAGGAACACGTCGGTGGCCCACAACGCCAACAACGTTCCCAGCGCACCCGCGATCAGCGAGAGGAGAGCACCCTCCGTGAAGATCTGGCGAACCATGTGCGACTCGTCCGCGCCCACCGCGGACCGGACCGCGAACTCGGTCTCCCGGCGGGCCGACCGGACGAGCAACAGGTTGGCGATGTTGAAACAGGCGATGAGCAGCACCAGCCCCACGGCGCCGAGGAAAAGCAGCAAGGTGGGCCGTATGTCGCCGACCATGAAATCGAGCAGCGGCTCGGCTCGGACAGTCCAACCCTCGTTGGCGACGGGGTAAGCCTGGGTCATGCTCGCCTGCAGCGTCTCCAACTCGGCTTCCACCTGATCGATCTCGACATCCGGCGCCATTCGTCCGATCGCGATGAAGCCCCGCCAGGCACGAGTGTCGGGATCGTCTCGATCGAAGGGGAAGGGAAGCCAGAGACGCACGTAATCGAGATCAGGAATCTCCAGACCCGACGGCAATACGCCCACCACCGTGAACGACTCCCCGTCGATCTCGATCGAGCGGCCGATCGCACTCGTGTCGGCCCCGAACCGTTCGACCCAGAGCTGATGGCTGAGAACCGTGACGTGCGGCATGTCGGCGCCCACCGCGTTTCCGTGCGGATCCAGCGAGCCCACTTCGTCGGGCTCGAAGACGCGACCGAGCAAAGGCTGCACTCCGAGTGCGCGGAAGAACCCGGGCGTGGCCAGACCGCCGTTAACTCCGAAGCTCTCCTCACCGATTCGAGCGTGGAGCGGCCAGCTCCGGGCCGCGCCCAGCGCCGCCAGCGTCCCGCTCGCCTCCGCCCAATCGCGAGCGTTGGAGGCCGAGGCGACACAAAATCCCTCCAGCCGCGGGCTGTCTTCGCAGACGATCACCAGGCGGTCCGATTCGACGAACGGCAACGGGCGCAGCAGGATCCCGTTCACCACGGTAAAGATCGAAGTCGTCGCACCGATCCCCAGCGCCAGCACGACGACCGCGACGAGGCTGAAGCCCGGGTCTCGACTCAAGAGGCGCAAGCCAAACCGCAGATCGCTCCGCATACGATCGATCATCAGGGCTCTCCGTTCATGCCCAAAAACGGTGAGTGGTCGGGGCTACGGAGGGTCGTTGCAAGGTGCGGGCCAGCTTCAACCGTGGGCCATAAGTCTCGAAATGTCAAACAAATGATCTGCGGGGCTCGTGTAACCTCTGATCCGCTTTGACCGCTGCCGGGAGGGCTCATCCCAATAGCGGACAGTCACGGCCGACGTCTCGCTCGCTCTCGCCGACGCGCCGCCGTACCTTCAAGCTCGAGCCACTTCAGCAGGGAGGGTCGGGATGCCCGCTCAGTCCCACGACATTCGCTACGTCTGCCTCTCCGATATGCACCTGGGGGAGGCGGACAGTATCCTCACGCCGTTGCAGCGCGGGACCCGCGAGGTCGACGCGACGTCGGTGGACCCGGTGCTGGAGGGGCTGGTGGTGTGCCTCGAGCACCTGATCGACGGCAACCGGGGCGATCGGCGGCCAACACTGATCCTGAACGGGGACGCGCTCGAGCTGGCTTTCGGTACGTTCAGCGATGCGCTGACCAACTTCGAGCGCCTGGCGCGCCTCCTCCTCGAGCGGGAGCTGTTCGATCTGCTGGTCTACATCCCGGGGAACCACGACCATCACATCTGGGAGGTCGCTCGGGAGACGCAGTACGGCAACATGATCGGCGAACCCGGGGCGGGACAGTTGCCGCCCCTGCGCCACGTGACCTCGCTCCGACTCGAGGGGGCGGTGCCAGCCTTCCTGCTCAACAAGATTATCGATTGGATCCACGAACCCGTTGGTGGAGACCACGCGGAACACGAGATCGTCGTCGCGTATCCCAACCTGGCGCTCCTCGATGGCTCAGAGAGGCGCTGCGTGCTTTTCCATCATGGTCATTACGTCGAGCCGGTCTATCACTTCTTCAGCAAGCTGCTGCGCTGGCTATTCCCCGACCGGCCCCATCCCGAGAGCATAGATGAAGTGGAGGCCGAGAACTTCGCCTGGATCGAGTTCATCTGGTCGCTGCTCGGCCGCTCCGGAGGCGCGGGTGCGGATGTCCGGCGCTTGTTCCGGACGCTGCGTGATCCAGCCAAGTTCGATCGTTTCTCTGACGACCTGGCGCGTCGGGCGGTAGAGGTGGCGGATGTTCCGTGGATACCCGGCGATGTTCTGGAGCGAATCGCGCTGAGGAGCGGCATCCGATGGTTGGGGCCGAGGCTTTCCGGCGAGCGCTCGCGACGGCGGGTCGTGTTCTCTTCCGAAGTTCGGGAAGGGATCGAGAGCTACCTGTTCGGACCCACGTTTCGGCAGCTGCGAGAAGAGCTCGGAAAGATTCCCGACGAGCTAACGTTCGTCTTCGGCCACACGCACAAGCCGTTCGAGGCGGTCCTCGCAGGACCAGGGGCCGACGGTTCCGTTAAGGTCTACAACACGGGCGGCTGGCCCATCGATTCGATCGAGCCGTTCCCCTCCATGGGTGCCTCGATCCTGCTTCTGAACGAGACGCTGGACGTGGCAGCCCTGCGCGTGTTCAACGACGGCGAGGGGAGCGGCCAGGTGACGTTCGAGATCAGGTCCGCGACTGCCAACGAGCCCGGCGCCGAGTTCCGCGGCGAATTGGAGAAACGCCTGCGCCCGACCTCCGGCACACTCGCTGAGCCCTGGCAGGATCTCGAGAGCCGCATCCGCGACGCGGTTGCCCGGCGCCGGCGTTATCACGAGGAGGCACCCGATGCGGCCAATCGATGAGATGGACCGGGAGACCTGCGGCAACCTGGCTGGCATCGCATTCGACATCGACGACACGGTCACACGCCACGGGCAGCTCGAGCTGCCGGCCTTCCGGGCCATGCACGAGCTGCGGGCCGGCGGCCTGCGTCTGATCGCCGTGACCGGCCGTCCACTCGGTTGGGTGGATGTCCTGGCGCTCCACTGGCCCGTCGATGCTGCGGTGGGCGAAAACGGTGCCGGATGGGTCTGGAGAGACGGGGAGATCCCACGGGAGGGTTACTTCGAAGATCTGGAAGGGCGGGGCCGGTACCCGGTAACCTTCGAGCGGGTGAGGCGACGGGTGGCGGACGCGTTGCCTCACGTCAAGCCGGCGATCGATCAGCGAGCGCGCCGTTGCGACCTGGCCTTCGATGTTGGGGAGACGGTCCAGCTGCCGCAGCCCGATATCGATCATCTCGTTGCGCTGATCGAGGAAACCGGGGCGCGTAGCGCCGTCTCCAGCGTCCACGCCCACGCGATACCCGGCGATTGGGACAAGGCGCGAGGCGTCGTACGGGCGGCACGCGATGCGCTGGGGGTGGAAATCGTCGACGAGTTGCCCCGCTGGCTGTTCATCGGCGACAGCGAAAACGACTCCGCCGCCTTCGCTTACTTTCCCGTCAGCGTCGGCGTGGCGAACGTCGAACGCTACGTGCCTCGCATGCGGCAACCGCCGCGCTTCGTGACGCGTCTCGATCGGGGCCGGGGGTTCGCCGAGCTGGCCAGTCACGTCCTCGCCGCCCGCCGCCCGAAGCGCGGCAAGTAAGCCGCGGCGGGGCTTTCGTAGCCGCCGAGGCGACTGTATTGTGCGCTTGACTCACCTCGTGATAGGCCGGGCCCCAACGCCGATCCCAGCACTCCCCGGGAGGCGTGCGACATGTCCCGCAAGTATGTGTCCAACAAGGACGAATCGGTTCGTATCTTCAAGAGCGATCTCCTGGAGTTCTTCACCCACGTTCACCCCGCGGTTCCGCATGTCCTTTATATCCCGGTCATCGCCTTCGTCCTTTATCTGAGCGGCTCCCGCGGTGCAGGGATCACGGAGATCGCCGCGATGTTCGTGCTCGGCCTCCTGCTCTGGACGGTTGCCGAGTACTTGGTGCACCGGTTCGTGTTCCACATGGGCCCCGAGCTCGAGGGCGAGGTTCGGGAGATCGTAGCGGGCCTCGAGCCCGGGGAGCCGGCGTTCGCTCATATGAAGACCTTGCGCCAGAGACACTACTTCCTGGCGCACGGCGTGCATCACGATTTTCCCAACGATACGCGACGACTGGTGATGCCTCCCTCCTTGAGCGTTCCGCTCGCCGTCGTGTTCTACCTCGTCTTCCGTTTCAGCTTCGGCGCGATCGACGGCCCCGCGGCATTCGCCGGCTTCACCTTCGGCTATCTGATCTACGATACGATTCACTATGTCGTCCACCACTTTTCGATCCGTAACCCGGCCCTGCTCTACCTGAAGAAGAAGCACTACCGGCACCATTATCAGGATTCGACCCGGGACTTCGGAGTCAGCAACCCGCTCTGGGACATCGTGCTGCGCACCTGAGCCCGGTCCGCCGCCTGGACGACTCTGACAGGGGCCTCGCCGAGCATGCGGCGGGGCCCCTGGCTGTTGCAGGCGTTTCCGAGGTGCCCGGCCGTGTTTGCATGGCGGCGCGTCTTCGAATCAGATTGTCGCGTCTATGCACGATCGATCTCCCGAGGTCACCCGGCTGCTACGGGCAGCGCGCGATGGCGATGCGACCGCCTTCGACCGCTTGCTGCCCCTCGTCTACGCGGAGTTGAAGTCGATAGCCGATCGGCAGTTGCGCCGGGAGCGGGCCGGCCACACGCTGGGGACTACCGGCCTGGTCCACGAGGCGTACCTGAAGCTGGTGGACCAATCGGGAGTAGAGTGGGAGAATCGGGCTCACTTCTATGCCGTGGCCTCCCGGGCGATGCGACAGGTACTGATCGACTACGCGCGCCGGCGCGCGGCGCAGAAGCGAGGTGGTGATCGGGAGCGGCAGACCCTGGAGGAGCTACCGGCAGCGGATTCGATCGAGCCCGAGGAGCTGCTCGCTCTCGATGCCGCCCTCGATCGTCTCGGCCAGATGGACGAAAGGCTGCGAAAGGTCGTCGAGTACCGATTCTTCGGAGGCATGAAGGAAGACGAGATCGCTGACACACTGGGGGTTACGCCGCGTACGGTGCAGCGCGATTGGGTGAAGGCGCGGGCCTGGCTGCATAAAGAGCTCTATCCGCCGGAGGGCTAGTGTCCGCTAACGATTTCAGGCGCATCTTCCGGCTCTTCGAAGCGGCCCTCGCCAGGCCGGCCTCGGATCGGCGAGCCTGGTTGGCCCGGGAGTGCGCCGGCGAGCCGGAGCTCCACAGCGAGGTCGCCGGGATGCTGGCCGCTCACGAACGGGCCGGGGGCATCCTCGATCGGTCGTTGGAAGATGTCGTTTCCGGGCCCCTGGATCCGCGGGACGAGGGGGCGGAAGTCGAGGCGTCCGTCGGGCCCTACCGGTTGGAGCGTGAGATCGGGCGCGGCGGCATGGGCGTGGTCTACCTGGCCTACGATCCCCGGCTCGATCGCCACGTGGCGATCAAGTTCCTGCCCAGCGGCCTACAGGCCAGCCGGGAAGCAAAGGCCCGCTTTCTGGTGGAGGCGCGGGCCGCCTCGACGCTCGACCATCCGAACATCTGCACCATCCACGACATAGGCGAAAGCGGGGCGGGTCGCCTCTACATCGTGATGGCGTACTACGAAGGCCGCTCCCTGGCCGAGCGGATCGGCGCGGGGCCGCTGCCGCTGGACGAGGCGCTGGACATCACCGCAGCGGTCGCGGCCGGACTCGGCCGAGCGCACGAGGCCGGCATCGTCCACCGTGATGTGAAACCGGCGAACATCATGCTGACCGACGCCGGCGTGGTGAAGATCCTGGACTTCGGAGTGGCGAAGCTGGAAGGAGGAGCCACTCTCACCGACCCGGGCTTTCTGCTGGGCACTCCGGCCTACATGTCGCCCGAACAGCTGTGGGGGGAGGAGATCGACCACCGGACGGACCTCTGGTCGCTGGGGGTCGTTCTGTTCGAGATGTTGGCCGGGAAGAGACCGTTTCGTGGGGACCGCGGCGAACTGTTTCAGGCCATAGTGAAAGGCGAGCCGCCGGACCTGAGCGATGCACGAGGTGATCTGCCGGTCGGTGTCGACACGGTGCTGCGACGGTTGCTCAGTAAGTCGCCGGGCGAACGCTACCCCACCGCCCCTCGTCTGATCGCCGATATCGATGCGTTGCGATCGTCGCGAGCGCTGACATCGGATCTGTCCGCACCGGCACCGAAGGTCCGTGGGAACTTGCCGACTTCGCTGACCAGCTTCGTCGGTCGGGAAGCCGAACTGGAGTACGCCCGCGAGCTGCTGAGCCGAACTCGTCTGCTCACGCTCACCGGTGCGGGGGGTACCGGAAAGACGCGCCTGGCGCTGCAGCTCGCGTGGAACGTGGCCGCCGGGTACCGGGACGGGGTGTTCTTCGTTCGGCTGGGCACGATCACAGATCCCGACCTGGTCGCGCCGACCATCGCCCAGACGCTCGGCTATGCCGACACCGCGTCGGGCCCCGTTCTCGCCGTGTTGCAGACAGCGCTCCGTGACCAGGAGCTCCTGCTCGTGCTCGACAATTTCGAGCAGGTCGCCGAGGCGGCTTCGTTGCTGACTCAGCTCCTCGAAAGCTGTCTCGATCTGAAAATCATCGTCACCAGCCGTGCACCACTCCGCGTGACCGGGGAACAGGAGCTCCCCGTGCCACCACTGAGCGTTCCAGAGCGAGACGAAGAGCCGTCGGCGCGAGCGCTGAAGAGCTACTCGGCCGTCGGGCTGTTCGTCGACCGGGCCAACGCGGCTTCGCCGGGTTTCGAGCTCACCGACGGGAACGCGCCGGCGGTGAGCGAGCTGTGCCGACGATTGGACGGTTTGCCCCTGGCCATCGAGCTCGCCGCCGCTCGCATCAAACTCCTGTCGCCGGAAGCGATGCTGGCACGCCTGAGCGAACGGCTCGATCTGCCCGGCGGCGGCGCCCGCGATCGGCCCGAACGGCATCAGACACTCCGTCAGACCGTCGGCTGGAGCTACGAGCTGCTGGATCCGCCCGTGCAGCGTCTCTTTCGCCAGATCTCGGTGTTCGTTGGCGGCTGCACTCTGGGGGCGATCGAGGCCGTGTGCGGTGCCGTCGCGGCCGACATCGACGTGATCGAGGGCGTGGCGGCTCTCGTGGATCACAGTCTGTTGCGACGCGTGGGCGTGAGCGGCGACGAGCCTCGATTCTCGCTGTTGGGCACCATACGGCGCTTCGGCCTGGAGGAACTGGAGAGGGCGGGCGAGTCGGAAGCGGCCAGTCGGGCCCACGCCGAGTACTATCTCGCTTTCGCCGAGCGGGCGGCTCCCGAGCTAACCGGCCGTGAGCCGGCGGAATGGCTCGATCGTCTGGATGCCGAGCACGATAACCTGCGCGCGGTGCTGGCCTGGGCTGAGAGTACCGGCGCGGAGGAGGTGGGATTGCGGTTGGCGGGCGCGCTGTGGCGTTTCTGGCTCGTCCGCGGCCATCTGGTCGAAGGGCGCCGACGGCTGGAAGCGCTTCTGGCGGACAATGGTTCGGCATCGGCAGCGGTCCGGGCGGCCGCGCTCAACGGGCTGGGCACCCTGACCCACAATCACGGTGACAACGTTGTGGCGCGCGAGTACCTGGAAGAAAGCCTGGAGCTGTTCCGAAAGGCGGCGGAGCGGCGCGGAACCGCGGCCGTACTGAACAACCTGAGTTGGGTCGCCGCGGAGCTGTGCGATTTCGACCGGGCGCGGGAGCTGGCCGAGGAGGCGTTGGGGCTTTGCCGCGAGCTCGGCGAGACGCGGGGCATCGCTCTGGCGGTGAACAACCTGGGTTGGGTCGCGTGCTACCGTGGCGAGTGTCGAGAGGCCTGCCGCCATTTCGAGGAGAGCCTCGCGCTGCGCCGAGCGGTGGAGGATCGTCGCGGCGTCGCCTTCGCGCAGTGCAATCTGGCCTGGGCGCGTCAGTACCTCGGCGAGTACGACGAGGCCTGCGAGCTGATCGACGAAGCGATGGCGATCCTGCGGCCCGTCGATGACCGAACGCTGCTGGGCTGGGCGCTCAACGCGCGGAGCCTGATCGCGCTGAGCCGGGGGGATCTGGATCGGGCCGAGGATCTGGTCAACGAGTTGATCGAGATGTGGCAGGAAGGGTGGAACCGATCGGTGTTCGCCTGGGCCCTGAACGTGCTGGGGCAGACCCATCTGGATCGAGGCGAACTGGACGCGGCGGAGCGCGTGCTGAGCGAGGCGCGATCACACTGGCAGGCGATCGAGAGCTCGTGGGGCCTGGCCGAGACGACGCAGGCCCTGGGTTCGTTGGCCGCGGCGCGCGGCGACAACGCGGATGCCCGCGAACTCTACCGGGAAAGTCTGAGACGGCATCGCCGGCACAGAAACAAGCGTGGGATGGCCGAATCGCTCGAGGCGATAGCCGACATAGCTGCGGCTGAGGGCGATGCTTCAACTGCCACACACCTGCTTGCCTCCGCCGACGTCATCCGCGGGGAGATCGAGGTGCCGGTTCCGCCGCGCCGGCGTGAGGCACACGGCCGTCTCCTCGACCGGCTGCGCAACGACCTTGGTAGGGCATTCGACTCCACCTGGTCGACTGGAGCGAGCATGGATCGGGAGCAGGCGCTGGAGTTGGCCGCTGCCTCGCGAGGTCAGCGCCCCGGGCCACCGAACGGGCAGGCTGGCGCATCCGCAGGAGATCTTACAGATTAGGTTATCCGCGTTTGCTGCGGATGGGCTCGAAACGTTCCCCGTCTCTCCCCCACGGCCCCAGAGGCCGGCCGGCTTACAAAACAAAGAACCAATGGCCAAACGTCATTCCCGGAACGTTTCCTGGGATAGAGAACGGCTACGGCTGATCGTCGAGCAGATGCCCGGTCTGGTGTGGACCGTCGACCGCGGTCTTCGGTTCACCTCGTCCACCGGCGCCGGTCTGCGTGCCATCGGACTCGAGCCCGGTCAGGTGGTCGGCAGGACGCTCTATGAGTATTTCGACACCACCGATCCGAACTTTCTACCGATCGAATCTCATCGGCGTGCCCTCGAGGGCGAGGAAGTAACCTACGAGTTCGCGTGGGCGGACCGACAGTTTCAGGTCCACGTCGAACCCTTCCGCGACGAGCAAGGCGCGATCGCAGGAGCGATCGGGATCGCTTTCGACACTACAGATGCTCACCGCACCATGGAGGCCCTGCGCGAGAGCGAGCGCCGCTATCGACGACTGTTCGAGAGCTCGCGCGACGCCATCTACCTCAGCACGGTTGAAGGGGATCTGATCGAATTCAATCAGTCGATGCTCGAGCTGTTCGGCTATACGCGGGAGGAGATGGGCGAGCTGAACGCCGAAGCCCTCTATGCGGATCCCGGGGACCGGCGGAAATTCCAGGAGAAGATCAGTCGCGACGGCTCGGTGACCGACTATGAGGTGAAGCTGGTCACCAAGAAGGGCACGATCATGGACTGCCTGCTCACCTCTTCGGTTCAGCGCGCCGAAGACGGAAGCCTGACCGGCTATCAGGGCATCATCCGGAACGTCACGCGTCGTAAGCGATCCGAGGTGGTACTGCGGCAGGAGAAGGAATTCTCCGACGCCGCCATCGGCAGTCTGCCGGGGCTGTTCTACCTGTTCGATGACGAGGGGAACCTGCTGCGCTGGAACCGCAATATCGAACACATCAGCGGCTTCACCAGCGAAGAGATCGCGACGATGAACCCTCTCGATTTCTTCGAGGGCGAAGACCGGCGTCTGCTACGCCAGGCGGCGGAGAAGGTCTTGACCTGGGGATACAGCAGCGTGGAAGCGGACTTCGTCTCCCGCGACGGAACGCACACCCCGTACCTGTTCACGGGCAAGCTGGTCACGCTGGACGGAAAACGTTGCGTCGTCGGAACGGCGATCGACATGGTGGAGCGGAGGCGGCTCGAACTGCAGCTACGCCAGTCGCAGAAGATGGAGGCGGTCGGGCAGCTCGCCGGCGGTGTCGCCCACGACTTCAACAACGTGCTGACCGTGATCCTCTCGAATACGGAATTGCTGCTCAGAGGGCTCGGGCCGGAGGATCCGAGACGTGAGGAGGTGGAAGACATTCGCGGCGCTGCCCAGCGGGCGGCGGCGCTGACGCGCCAACTGCTGGCGTTCAGCCGGAAGCAGGTTCTGAAGCCGAGAGTGATGAACCTGAACGATGCGGTCTCCAACGTGGAGAAGATGCTGGGCCGCCTGATCGGCGAGGATATCGAGCTGGTGACGCTGCTGGATGCCGATCTGTGGTCCACCGAGGCGGATCCCGGCCAGATCGAACAGATCATAATGAACCTGGCGGTGAACGCGCGTGACGCGATGCCCGAGGGCGGACGGCTGGCGCTCGAGACTGGAAACGTAGTCATAGACGAGCGTTTTGCCCGATCGCATTACCCGATCGTGCCGGGCGACTACACGGTGCTGGTCGTTTCTGATACGGGCGAAGGGATGGACCCGGAGACGCGATCGCGGATCTTCGAGCCGTTTTTCACGACGAAGCAGATGGGACACGGTACGGGGCTCGGATTGTCGACCGTGTACGGTATAGTCAAACAGAGCGGCGGATACATCTGGGCCTACAGCGAGCCGGGGCAGGGAACGACGTTCAAGCTCTATTTCCCCAGGGCCGAAGGCGGGCTGGGACAACACGAGCGGAAATCGGAGGGCGTGGAGGCGGACTCGGGACACGAAACGGTGCTGCTTGTCGAAGACGAGGAATCGGTTCGCACCCTGGCTCGGCGGATCCTCGCCGACGAGGGCTATAACGTGATCGAGGCGGAAGACGCCGTCGCAGCGATCAAGATGAGTCGAACCCACCGCGGCCCGATCGATCTTCTGCTGACCGACCTGGTGATGCCGGAGCTGAGCGGTCGCGAGCTGGCGGATCGGCTCGAGCGTCTTCGCCCAGACATTCGTATGCTGTTCATGTCGGGCTACACCGACCACGCGGTCCTGCGCGATGGGTCTATCGACCTGGATGGCAACTTCCTGCAGAAGCCGTTCACACCGGAATCGCTGGTCCGGAAGGTGAGAGAAGTTCTGGATCGCTAGACGAAGCCCCAAACGCGATCACGGGCTCCACTGGCGGGGACCCTCCGGTCCAGGTCACCGCGACGCCCTTCAGCCTGAAGACCCGGCTCAGTCACGCACCGGGACTTCGCCCCGCTTGTTGAGCGTGACGAGCCGGCGCCCGAACGACGTATTCACCGAGAGCCGGGTCTCCAGATCATACCGAAGCGAGCCGTACTGCAGCAGAGCGCGGGCGCCGGCGCCCAGTCCTTCCCAGGTGAAATTCGCCGGGATCCGTACATCCGTGTGCGATGCGGCGGCCAGCACGATCTCGTCCTGCCACAGCGCGTTGCCGAAGTGGGTGTCTTCCAGGTCCAGGTCCGCCTCGATGCGGGTCGTGCGGATGTCGTAGCCGTTCGGGTTGAAGACATCGAGCCACAGAACGAGATTCACCCCGTCGGCGTCGAGCCCGACGATCTCCAGCGCCTCCAGATCGACGCTGGGCCGCTCGAACTGAAGCCGGCGCAGGCTGGCACACGCGGCCAGCGACAGAGCCAGGCCCAGCGCCAGCACGCCAGAAGCCGTCCGCAAGGGCGCGTTCTGCGCTCTGCTAGGCATCGGCGTTGTTTTCTCCCTGTCCGACTACCGTCGGAGCCTCGGGGAGCACGCCCTTGAACGCCGCGCCGTAGATGTCCCAAATGGTCACGAACAGGGCCGCGATGATCGGTCCGATGATGATCCCGACGGCGCCGAAGATGATAAGACCACCGAGCGTGCCGAGGAGAATCAGCAAGTCGGGCATCTTGGTATCCTTGCCCACCAGCCAGGGGCGGATCACGTTGTCCACCGTGCCGACCACGGCGGCGCACCAGACGAACAGGCCGATGCCGGCGCCCACCCGACCCACCGCGAGCAGGTAGACGACCGCCGGCACCCAGATGAGAGCGGTGCCGACACCCGGGATGATCGACAGCACGGCCATGATCGTCCCCCAGAAGACCGAGCCCTCGATTCCAACGACCCAGAACGCGAGTCCGGCCAGGCCGCCCTGCAGGATCCCGATGACCAGCGTGCCCTTGATCGTGGCCCGCGAGACCGACACGAATCGATCCACCATCCGCTCCTCGTCCTCGGGGGCAAGCGGCATGTAGTAGAGAACGCGCCTCAGAAGCAGCGGCCCGTCCATCAGGAAGAAGAACATCGCGTACAGCATCACGAAGAGATGGAAGAAGAATACGGCCGTGCCCCTCGTGGTGGCGGCCAGACTGTCGATGAGGAAACGTCCCAGGTTGCTGGCCAGCTGCCCGATCTTCGAGATGATCTGGTCCTGGTAGGGTTCGAGTCTGGCCAGGATCGGGACCTTTTGCAGCCAGCTGTCCAGTTGGCTCGGCTGCTGTACCTGTTGCTGAACCCAGGGGACCACCTGCTGGCTGATCTTGATGGCTTGCGAGACCAGGATGCCCAGAAAGCCGCTCACCGGCAGAAGCACGACGAAGACGATGATGATGATCGTGACCGCGGAGGCCGCGGCCTCACGGCCGCGGAACAGCTTCAGGAACCACTGGTACAGCGGGTTGGAGAGCCCGGCCAGGATCGCCGCCAGCAGCAGCGCTTTCACGAACGCGGCGATCATGTAGTAGAAGAGCAGTGTGATCGCCACGACCAGGAGCAGCAGGAACCCCTTGCGGAATCGCTCGGGATCGATGCCCGTCTTGCTCATTGGCGTGTTCCTCGTGATGCGGTTATCCAGCCGGCTGGAGCTGAACTCCGCTCACCAGGCGATCCCATAGTCCTCGCCGTGGTCGCTGGACCCGCCCCAGAAACTGCCGTGCTCCCAATCGAAGTAGATCGCGTTCAGCGGTCCCGAGGTGCGGTCCCTGAAGAACAGGTCGTATCCCATCGTTCGCAATTCGGCCCTGACCCACACCGGTACCGCCTCGTTCAGCAGTAGGCTCCCGGGCCGCGACGGGTGGTTTCGGAAGGATCCGCGCATCTGGTAGCTGTTGAAGTTCGCCGCCTCGACGGCCTCCTGCACGTCCATGCCGAACAGGATCATGTTCAGCAGGAACTGCAACGTGTTCTGGTCCTGTGAATCGCCGCCCTGAACGGCGACCGAGACGAAGGGGCGCCCGTCCTTGAGGGTGATGGTTGGGGTCAGGGTCGCCCGCGGCCGCTTGCCCGGCTCGATCACGTTGAACGGGTTCTCCGACTCGTAGAGGACGAAGCTCTGTGCCCGCTGGCTCAACCCGACGCCTGTTTGCCCAGCGATCACGGCGGGTATCCAGGCGCCGCTGGGTGTTACCGATACCACCCAGCCGTCTTCGTCCGCCGCCTGGATCGACGTCGTCCCGAGCGAGAACGTCTGCTCGAGCGAGTTCATCGCTTCGCTGGTCGCCGCCTCACGCGGGGGCCATTCGGTCTGCCAATCTTCGATGTAATGCAAATACGGATTGGTGTCGCCCTGGAACGGGTAGGGGTTGCCGGGCCCTGCGTTCGGGTCGTTCCGCTCCGGATCGATCGTGGCCGCTCGCTGCCCCCCGTACTGCTTCGACAGCAGCCCCTCGATCGGCTCGTCCGGCGGATAATACGGATCGCCGTAATAGAAGTCCCGGTCGGCGAACGCCAGGTTCATCGCCTGGTAGATCGTGTGGATATAGCGCGCGCTGTTGTAGCCCATCGCCGCCAGGTCGAAGTTCTCCAGTATGTTCAGCAGCTGAAGCAGGACCGGGCCCTGCACCCAGGTGGTGAGCTTGTAGACCTCGATGTCGCGGTACGTGGTCATCACCGGCTCCTCGACATAGACCTGCCAGTCCGCCAGGTCCGCCATAGTCAGGAGCGCGCCCTCCTCGCGGGCTCCGCGCACCAGCTCCTCGGCGATGTCACCGGTGTAGAACCTGTCGTACGCCGCGTAGATCGCCTCCTCACGGGTCGCGCCGCCTGCCAGAGCATGCCGCTCTGCCTCCACCAGCTTCCGCAGCGTTTCCGCCAGGTCCGGTTGCCGGAAGATCTCGCCCGGGTATGGCGCCTCGCGCTCCTCGCCCGGATGCGTCAGGTAGACCTCCCGAGAGTACTTCCATTCCTTGATCCGCTCCTTGTTTCGCTCGATGGCATCGGCCGTCTGCTCTTCGATCGGGTACCCCTCGGCCATCTCGATGGCCGGCTCCAGCACCTCCGCCAGGCTCAGGCTGCCCCACTCCGCCAGCATCGTCAGCAGGCCTCCCGGGGTCCCGGGCGTTACGGCCGCCAGCGGGCCCAGATCCGGTGGGTAGCGAAGTCCCTTCTCCTTGAAGAACTCCGCGGTCGCACCCGACGGGGCCACGCCGAGCGCGTTGATCCCGATCACCTTGCCGGTCTCGGGGTTATAGATGAGCGCCTGCGTTTCTCCGCCCCAACCCAACACGTCCCACATCGTGGCTGTGGCCGCCAGCATCGCGCATGCGGCGTCCACCGCGTTGCCGCCCCGGGCGAACATCATCGCTCCTGCCGTCGCCCCCAGAGGCTTTCCGGTGATCGCCACCCAGTGCCGCCCGTGCAGGACCGGCTTGTGGGTACGCTGGGCCGGGAGGTCTTGAATCGAGGCCAGGGTGAGTGCCAGCGAGCAGATCGATACGGGAAGCGTCTTTCCAATGCGCATCGTGCCTCCTGGAAAGAGGGGGGGTCGAGGGTACGGCTCGCATTATAGCCAACCGCGAGCGAGCGCGCAGGCCCCTCGGCCAACCGTATCGACTTCGGACTCGTCCAAGGGATAGATGGTGGGGCAGGAATCCGCACGGATCGAATCAGGGGAGTGTATCATGCTTCCACTTCGCCAGGTCGCGGGAGGTCTATGGACCGTTCTGGGCTTCATGCTCGTGGCTGCGCTGGTGCTGAACATGCGCTACAAGCCGATGGGTGACGGTGCGAGCTACCTGGATACCTGGACGGGCGAGACCCACGCGGTCGCCGAAGCCGAGGCCCCGAGCGCCAGGGCCGAGGTCGAGCGGGTCGAGGGGATCGTCGAGCGGGCCCGAATACGGGCGGCGGCACCGAACGGTGTAAGGTTCGCCTTCCCGGCGCCGGAACGGCGTATCGTCATCGTCGGACAAAAGGCAGCGCCGGGAGTGGGATGCGGCGGCGTCTCAGACGGTTGAGGCAGCTCGACGCTTGATGCGCTCGATGGCCGCCCTCGCGGCGTCGGCCAGCGCATCATCGGCAGTGGCCAGCTCCTCGATCGGTTCGATGGCGTCGAGCGTCCCGATCGTCGCCAACGCCTCGAGCGCCGCCTGTTCGACGTGCTCGCCAAACCGAGGTGCCGGCTTCTTCAGCTTGCCCAGCATCCCCTTCGCCCTCACCGGCCGAATCGCGCCGATCAGATAGCGCTGCGCCGCCGCTCTCTCTTGGTCCGACTTCGTGAAGCGGGCAAGGGCGCGGCAGATCTCGATCACCACGCCGTCCTTCTCCAGCTCTTCCTGGTTTTCATCGGGGACGAGTACCCGCTCGACGAAGGCCAGCAGATCCGGGTGTCTCGACTCGATGGCCCCCAGGTGCGAGACGGCCGTCTGGCGGACCCCTGCCTCTTCGTCGCGCAGGCCAGCCACGAACTGCTCCTCGGCGGCCGGCCCGATGAGCTTGAAGAGTGCGGTCAGGCACGTATGGCGCACGTGCGGGTTCGGGTGGTGCGCGAAGCCGGTGAGAGAGCGGGCCAGGGCAGGGTCACCCATTTCGCCCACCTCGCTCAGCGCGTGGCGAACCATCGCCCAATCGCTCTCCATCTGGCCGAGTCTGGCCAGAAACTGGTCGAGCGCCTTGGGCCCGATCCTCTTCAACGCCTCGAACGCGCTGATCCGCACCCCCTTCTCCTCCGCTTTGCCGTACGCGTGGACCAGCCCGGGGATCATAGGCTCGCCCAGGAAAGCGATGACTTTGACGAGATGCTCCCGCTCCTGCTTCTCCTGCTGCGGCAAGTCGGCGAGAAGGTGGCTGATGATCGCTTCGTGGTTCAGGGCCTTGCCGAGGAACGCGGCGAGCTGACCAAAGAACCGAGCTGTCCTCGGATTCTCGCGACCCTGCTCCACGATCTCGAGTACCATCGCGAGGGTCTCGTAGTGGCTGCGGACGACCAGGTCCGGCGCGATGCGGTAGAGCGTGGCGCATAGCTTCTGCGTCGTTTCACCGGCCGTCGGGCTGCGGAGATAGTTCAGGTACTTATCACGACGCGCGATGAACGTCTCCGCCAGATGGCGAGTCTCCACCGCCTGGCGAAGTTCCTTGGGCAGCTCTTGGAAGCTGAGAACCTTCTGGTCCACCAGCGCCTGGACGAATTCGTGCTCGAGGGTGCTGGCTCGCTGGCATAGCGTGGTGGCAAGATCGCGCAGCGCCGCCAGATGCCGCTCCTTCACCACGGCCACGCTCTCGCCCCACGGGAACTCCTCCGCCGGGTAGTCCTTCAACTTCTCCAGTTCGCCAATGATCTCCTGCGCCGTGGAGACCAGCATGCCGTCGTTCAGGTTCGCGCATATCTCGTGCTCGACTTCGGACTCCTGAAGGACCGAGATGTCCGCGGCGATCAGGTCGTAGTTGATCAGGAAATCCTTCAGCAGCGCCGGGGTCCGGACGGGTCGAATCACGTCATCGATGATCTGGAGCTTGATGCGGCTGATCTGTTCGGGCGACGCTTTCCTGTACAGCGGCAGGACCCTCAGGTCACGTCGCAATCGTGTCAACGCCAGGCGCACGCGCCAGGGAAGGTGCCGTTCGCGTCCCACCATGTCGTGCTTGAACACGGTGGAAATGTGCAGGATGTTGTGGTCGGCGAGCGCCTGCGTCAGGCGTTCGCTGGCCTTGCCGGCCCCGCCCCCGCCCCCCGATCCCGCTGTCGGGACCTGGCTCATCAGCTCGATGAACTTGTAGAAATCGTCCGCCGAGGTGTCGGCCTTGATCGAAAAGCTCAGCAGACTCCAGCGCTTGAAAAAGTCGAGGAACTTCGGGGTGAACAGCTCCGCCATACCCCTCATCATCACTTCGTACAGCGACAGCGGTGTGCTGCTGTAGCCTTCGATCGCGATCTCGTAGCTGTCCCGTTGCTCCACTATCAGGTAGGTGAGCTCGGAACGATCCTCGACGAGCCGGCGAAAGCTCTCGTACAGGCCGGCAATCGATTTCTGGGCTTCGGGGTGCTCGGCGGCGTAGTACCCCGTACGGAGCATCGCCTGGATGAGAGCCAGGGTGAACTTGGACAGTTCGCTGTAAGCCTCCTTACGCTGAGACGTCGGCGACTGTCGGGCTTGCGGTGCGCTGGCTGCGTCCATCGGCGGCCGTCCCGCGGGAATGAAATGGCGGGTGAAGGAGGGAAAGCCGGGGCCAACGTGGCCGGGTGAGGCACAGCCTCACCCGAAACATGCTACCCTATTGGTAGCGCGTGGGTTCCGTGGCTCTTAGGGTTGGGGTCGGCCGGCCGAGCGGCGGCGGGCGAGCTGGCGACAGAGGTCCATCACCGATTGGAAACGCCGGTCGGTGGCGCCGATCCCAATCCAGGTCTCGGCGATGAGGAGGGTAGCGCCGCACGCTAGGAGGAGCGAACCCAAGAAGGCGGTGGCGAGGGCGAGATGTTGGGCAAAATCGAGGCCGAGACTCGCCACGCCGATCAGGATCGCGACGAGGACGAAGGTGGCGGAGGAAGCGTAGAAGCAGAGCAGGCCACGGTGCGCCGCCCGGGCACGTCGAGCGTGATCGAGAAGAAGCTGGTTGAGCAGATCCAGATCACTGGTTTCTGGGGCCACATCCTGTCCGGCGATGGCGAGCTCGGTCTCGCGAACGCGGGTGAGGATGGTCTGGAGCCTCTGATTGGTAGATAGAATGAGCATGGCGTTGGCGAGGAGCAGTACGGCGGGTGTGGCCATGGCCGCCAGCACGGAAAGGGAATCGGTGGGTAGCGCGTCGTTCGGCATAGGAAGAGAGAGTCAGAGCATCGGCTGGAAGAGGTAACAGAAATTCTCGGTGAGGCGGCGGACGATCGGGCGCCGCTGATGGACCGAGAGTATGACCTCGATGCTGTTGGCGATTTCGGCTTCGATCTGATCGCCGAGGCGTCGCACGAACGGATCGTCGGCGACCTCGACGTTCAGCTCGAAGTTGAGGTGCAGGCTTCGTTGATCGAGATTCGCGGATCCGACCATGGCATAGACGCCATCGATGATCATCGCCTTGGCATGCATGAATGGTGGTTTGCGCTCGAAGATGCGGACGCCGGCCTTGAGGAGAGGGGTGTAAAGCGAGCGGGCGGCCTGGCCCGTATACCAGTGGTTGCTCTTGCGCGGCACGACGATTCGGACCTGAATCCCTTTGATCGCCGCGTGCCGTATGGCCTGAACGATGGTCTCGTCGGGTACGAAGTAGGGGGTCACGATGTCGATGAAGCGGGTGGCGGCGACGATCGCGCCGAAGAAGGCGTCGGCGAGGCCGCGACCCCGGAGCTCAGGACCGCCGGGTACGACCTGCACCAGCGCGTCACCCGCCGGCTGCACCCTAGGGAAGTAGCGAACGTCGAGAAGGCGGTCCGGTGATTCGCGTGTGGCGAAGTGCCAGTCCTCGACGAACTGGAATTGCAAGTCGGATACGGCGGGCCCCTCGATTCGCACGTGGTAATCGCGGATGGGGGTCTCGTCGGCGTGGCGTGACGTGTTCTTGTCCTGGATGTTGATGCCGCCGACGAAACTCTGTTTGCCGTCGATCACCACGATCTTCCGATGGTTGCGAAGGTTGATCTGGAACCGGCCCTTCAGTGGGTTCGCCTGGCTGATCGACCTTACCTGTACGCCGGCTTCCTTCGCTTCATCGAAGAAGCCGGTAAAGTGCGACAGCATCGAGCCGAAGCGGTCGTAGAGAACCCGGCATTCGACGCCTTCACGGGCCCGACCGATCAACAGCTTCATGAGTTCGCTGCCGACCTGCCCCCGGGCCAGGATGAACGTCTGCAGGTGGATCGAGGAGCGTGCCGTCTTGATGGCCGCGAACAGCGCCGGGTAAAACTTATCGCCGTCGACCAGCAGCTCCGCCGCGTTTCCGGCAGAGATCCGAAACGGCTGCACGGCAGGATCGGTGGCGCGAAAGATGTGCCGGGCCGGGTGGGCGTGGACGACCGCCCGGTCGCCCCGCTGGTAGTCGATCCCGTGCTCATCCGATGTGGCGTGCAGGCGTGCATGCTGGGCCACCATCAGCTTCGCGGCGTCACGTTCGGCGGCCCCGCGACGGACCCGGTCGATGCCGACGCTCAGATAGGCGAGGGCTCCTCCGTACGGAAATGCCCAGACGACCGCCAGCCAGAGGACGGCGGAGACGGGGCGATGCTTGGTGAGCAGGATGTCCAGGGTGAGGACGATCCCTAGCGCCACGTAGCCCAGGCCGATGATCGTGAAGTCGAACATGGTCGCGTCACACAACGTAGCGTTGGGACATTCGGTGCGCGATAGCGGTTTTCGCCGATCAACTTCTTGTTCCGACAAGGGCTGGGGACCGATGTTGTGCAATGGGGAAGCGCTCGCGCGTCTCTGGTATGGAGGTAGCGAGGCGGCGTGATACGCGAAAGAAAGGTTGGCAGGCGATGAATACCGTTTTTGCCGGGCGCCGGCAGACCGCCAACGATCGGTTCAAGCGCGAGTTCTCGGGGTGGATGTGGTGCGGCGTGATAGTCGCCGCGGCGCTGCATTTTGCCTTCTTCCAGTTCTTCCCGGACCTCGCGGTCCGGGAGCTGGGGGCCGAGCAGAACACGGTCATCGATGTGATGAGGCTCCCCGAGATCGACATTCCGCCGCCACCCGATGAGATTCGGGGGCCGGAGATCCCCGTAGCGGGACCGATGGACCTCGACGAGGACGTAACCATTTCCCCGACCACCCTGGACGAAGCCACGCTTCCGCCGCCACCGCCCGATCAGGTCAGCGGGCAGACCGGTGGAACGGGCTTCGCCGTCTACACCGTGGCGCCGCGGGTCAAGGACAAGACGCGCGCACAGCGGATCGTGGAACGGCATTACCCGGCGCTGCTCGAGCAGGCGGGGGTGGGCGGTTCGGTGACGCTGCAGGCGTACGTCGACACGACCGGTCGTGTGCTCGACGCCCGCCTGGTCAGCTCGTCGGGCAACGCGCAGCTGGACGAAGCAGCGCTAGAGGCGGTCTTGCTGTTCGAGTTCATCCCGGCTCTGGACCGCGACAAGAAGGTCGCGGTCTGGATCGAGCAGCGCATCACCTTCGAGGTTCGGTAGACGGGAACCTGGAAGTTGGATTGTCGGACGATCAACGTTGGAAGGTTGACTTGGGACGTTGGGCGTTTAGCCTTGGAAGTCGCTGAATGATCAAGAGCCAAGGCCAGGTCCAACGTGAACATCCAACATCCATCGTCCAGTCTCCAACTTCCAGATTCTTTCGGGGTCTAGAGAAGATACGTGGATCCCGTGACCCATACCCTCGTCGGGGCCAGCCTGGCGCAGACCGGCCTCAAGGACCGTACCGCGCTCGGCACCGCGACCTTGCTGGTCGGAGCCAACCTTCCCGATGTCGATGTCCTGGCCTATTTCTGGGGAAACGAGACCGCCGTCTGGTTCCGGCGCGGTCTGACTCACGGCCTGCTGGCTCTGGTTGTGTTGCCGCTGGTGCTGACCGGCGTCGTGCTGCTCTGGGATCGGGCCGTTCGGCGGCCCGCCGCCGGAGAACAGCGGCCGGTCGTGCCGCGCCAGGTGCTGATGCTGGCCGCGCTCGCCGTGGCCACCCACCCTCTGCTCGACTTTCTCAACGTCTACGGCATGCGCTGGCTGGCGCCCTTCTCGTGGAGATGGTTTTACGGCGACACACTGTTCATCGTCGATCCATGGGTCTGGGGTCTGCTGGCGGCGGGCATCTGGCTGGCGCGGCGCGGCACGGTCTGGCCGAAGCTCGGGATGACCGCGGCCGTCGTCTACACGCTGGGGATGTGGGGCTCAGGCCAGGCAGCCCGAAACTACGTCAGCGATGAACTGAAGAAAGCAGGCGTCACGGTCCAGCGTGCCGTGGCGGCCCCGATGGCGGTGACCCCGTTCGTCCGCTGGGTGGTCGTGGAGACCGCGGGAGGCTACAGCGCGGGGGTATTCCACTGGCTGCCGCGCCCGCGGGTCGATCTGCAACCGTTGCCGTTCGACCGTGGCCCGGAGCAACCGATGGCCGAGGCGGCCGTTGAAGCGACCCAAGCCCGGCGCTTCCTCGCCTGGGCACGCTTCCCTTACTTCCTCGTGAGCCGCGAAGGTGAGGGCTACGCGGTGCGAATCGGCGATGCCCGGTACACGCTGGATCCCGAGTCTTCGTGGGCGTCAACGACGATCCATGTCGACTCATCGGTCCCGTGAAGAACCCGGAACCGTCAGGACCAGGCGCATCACGTTGCCGTCGACCGCCCCGTCGATCTCGAAACCGCAGCGTCGAAACAGCGAGAGCATCCGTTCGTTCTCGGCCAGCAGGTACGCGTCGAACTCCGTGATCCCCTGCGCGGCGGCGAGTCGAGCCAGATGGGTGAGTAGCAGTGTGCCGATACCGCGGCCCTGCTCCTGGTCGTCCACGGCCAGGGCGACTTCGGGACGTGCCAGAGGATCGGCGGGCGGTGCGGCATACCGAGCCACCCCGACGATGCGCGGGGACCCGTCCGGGGTCAGCTCCGCCACCAGTGCGGCCTGGCGGACGAAGTCCAGTTCGGTCAGGTAGACGAGCTCGGCGTCGGTCAGGCAGGTCTTGGCGCCGAGGAAGCGGAAGTAGCGGGTCTCGGGGCTGAGCCGGTTGAAGAGGTCGACGATGCCGGCCTTGTCGTCCGGCACGATAGCCCGGATGTGCACACGCTCACCGTCGCGCAAAGTTTCGTCCGCAGAATAGTCTCTAGGATCCATCGCGCTGTCCGCCACCGTCTCCGTCCGACGTTAGACCTGACCACTGCCTGAGACGTGAACATCAGTCCACCCCATGATAATTTATCTTCGCCCCAGCGGCGAAGCACACGCCCGGTTTCGATCGGGTCGAGAACACCAATGAGAGGAGACTCGGGATGAAGGCCACGGCTGAGGTGCAGGTCATACCCATCGGTTCTGGCGTCTCGGTGCGCGAGGAAGTGAGGCGTGCCCATCTGGTGCTGGAGGAGGCGGGCCTGAACGCCCAGCTGCACGCCAACGGCACCAACCTCGAAGGCGAGCTGGACGACATCTTCGCGGCCATCACCCGGATCCACGAAACGCTGCACGCCGCGGGAACCGCCCGAATCGCCACCTTCATCAAGGTCGCCACCCGCACGGACAAGGAGCCGAGCCTGGCCGGGAAGCTGTTCTGATGAGCGGGGCCACTAGCCGGCCACGGCGGTTCCCGGGGCTTCAGACGAACAGGTTGAACGGGTAGTCTGGATGCTGGCGCTCGTCGCTCGTCCGCTCTCGTTCCCGGAGCGCGGCCTGGGCGGCGGCGAGTCGTGCGATCGGGACCCGGTACGCGGAGCAGCTGACGTAATCGAGCCCGACCAGGTGGCAGTACTCGATGCTTCGCGGGTGCCCCCCATGCTCGCCGCATATGCCGATCTTCAGCTCGGGCTTGGTGGCGCGTCCCTTCTCGACGGCCAATTTCATCAACCGGGCGACGCCCTGAATGTCCAGCGCCTCGAAGGGGTTCTCGGGCAGCACCCCCATCTCGACGTACGCCGGCAGGAACTTCTGTTCCGCGTCCTCGCGTGAGAACGAGAACGTGGCCTGCGTCAGGTCGTTCGTACCGAAGGAGAAGAACTCCGCCGACGCCGCCACGGCGTCAGCTCGAACGCAGGCGCGAACGGCTTCGATCATCGTGCCGAACTTGAAGTCGAGGGTCACGCCGTAGCGTTCCTCGACGGAGGCTCGCACTTCGTCGACCAGCTCTTGGACTCGTTGCAGCTCGATCGGCTCGGTCACCTGAGGGACCATGATTTCGCATACCGCGTCGACCTCCTCCTTGCGGCATTCGGCCAGCGCCTCGAGTATCGCGCCGATCTGCATGGCGTAGAGTGCAGGGTAGGTGATCCCCAGTCTCACACCGCGATGGCCGAGCATCGGGTTGACCTCCGAGGTCTCCCGCACCTTCTGCAGCACCGCCTGCTTCTCCGCGATCAGCCGGTCGATCCCACGGACGCCGCCGTCCCCCGCCGTGGTGAGCTTGCCGATCGGCGGCAGCGTCTCCCACACCGACGGCTCCAGGACCTCTCTCAGAGCCTCCACCTCGGACTCGCCGGTATCGATACGGTCGCGCACGCGCAGCAGGGCACTCAAGTCGATCAGGAGCGACTCCAGGGAAGGGAGGAACTCGTGGAGCGGCGGATCGAGCAACCGGATGGTCACCGGCAGCCCTTCCATGGCCTTGAAGATCCCGATGAAGTCTGACTTCTGCATCGGTCGCAGTTGGTCGATCGCGGCCTGACGCTCCTCGTCGCTGCTCGAGAGGATCATCTCGCGAACGATGGGCAGACGGTCGGCGGCGTTGAACATACGCTCGGTGCGGCAGAGCCCGATCCCCTGGGCGCCCATCTCCCTCGCGATGGCGGCGTCGTCGGGGGTGTCAGCGTTGGCCCGCACGCCGAGGGAGCGGGCAGCGTCGGCCCAGTCGAGAAGGGTCTTCATGTCATCGCCGAACTCCGGGTCGACGGTGGGAACCTCGCCCAGGTAGACCGAGCCGGAGCCGCCGTCGATGGTCACCACGTCTCCTTCGCTGATCTCGTGCTCGCCCACGGTCGCCGTGCGCTCACGGTCGTTGATACGGATCGCCTCGGCGCCGACGACACACGGCTTGCCCATACCGCGCGCTACCACCGCGGCGTGCGAAGTCTTGCCACCGCGGCTGGTCAGGATGCCGCGCGCCTGGAAGAAGCCGTGGATATCCTCCGGCTTGGTCTCCTCCCGAACCAGGATCACCGCCTCGCCTTCGCGCCCGCGGCGCTCCGCCTCGTCGGCATCGAAAACGACGGCCCCGCTCGCGGCACCGGGCGAAGCCGGCAAGCCGCTGGCGATGGGCTCGGCGTTGGCGGTGGGGTCGATGCGACGGTGAAGCAGCTGTTCGAGGTGAGCCGGGCTGATGCGAAGCAGTGCCGCGGTCTGGTCCAGGATATCCTCCTCCACCATGTCGCAAGATGTCTTGACGAACGCCGCCGCGTTCATCTTGCCGTTCCGCGTCTGAAGCAGGTAGAGCGTGCCGCGCTCGATCGTGAACTCGAAGTCCTGAACTTCACGATGCTTCTCTTCCAGCGTTCGGCGGACCTCCTGGAGGGCGGTCCAGATCTCGGGCATCTCGTCCTCGAGCTCCGCGATCGGCTTCGGCGTGCGGATGCCCGCGACGACGTCCTCGCCCTGGGCGTTCACCAGGTACTCGCCGTAGAGCTCGTTCTCCCCGGTGCCCGGGTCGCGGGTGAACGCGACCCCGGTCGCCGAGTCGTTGCCCATATTGCCGAACACCATGGTCTGCACGTTCACGGCGGTCCCGTCCGCCATGGCCGGCGTGATCTTGAACTCGCGGCGGTAATCGACGGCGCGCTTCCTCATCCAGGAGCCGAAGACGGCCTCGACGGCCATGTCCAGCTGTTTCCAGGGGTCCTGGGGGAATTCCTGGCCACGGTCCTTCTTTATCGCCTGCTTGTAGTCCTCGCAGATCTTCCGCAACGATTCGACGGTCAACTCGTAGTCGTAGGTCGCGCCCTGGCTCTCCTTCGCGGCTTCGAGAATCTTCACGAACCGTTTCTCGTCGGCGCCCATCGCGATCTCGCCGAACGCCTGGATCAGACGACGATAGGCATCGTAGGCGAACCGGGGGTTGCCGGTCGCCTCCGCGAACCCGGCCACCACCTCGTCGTTCATCCCCAGGTTCAGTATCGTGTCCATCATCCCGGGCATCGACATGGCCGCGCCCGAACGAACCGAGACCAGGAGGGGGTCCTCCGAGCCGCCGAAGCTCTTGCCGGTCTTTCGCTCGAGCTCCTTCATCGCCGTCCGCACCTCGTCCGCCAGCCCGTCCGGAAAGCGCTCACCCGAGGAGTAGTACTGCCGGCAGGCTTCCGTGGTGACCGTGAACCCCGGCGGCACGGGCAACCCCATCTGGGTCATGCGGGCCAGCCCCGCCCCTTTTCCCCCCAACAGTCGCTTGTCGCCGCTGTCGGCCTCTTCGAAAGGGTAGACGAACTTCGTGCCTGCCATGGCGAACTCCTCGTGGTCTGTCGTCACCGAATCACGGACGATGAGGCGCTAAATGTAAAAAGGCCGGCGGCGGCTGCCAACGAAAGGAACGTCGTCGGATGCCGAGATCGCCGTCGTCGTCCTGGAATTCCTTACTGCCGTCGGTGCACCGGGGCAAGACTCATACCACATCGACCGCCTTCGACCCGCTTCCGGCTCTCTTGACCCCCGCCCGCCGTGGGGGCTAGCCTGAGGACCCTGTTCAGGACAGCAGGCCCGGGCCGAGGCGCGGGCAGGGGCGGCACGTATGGTCGATCTCTTGAAAGTCGAGCGCGGCACCATCGTCCACTTCGCCAAGTGGACGACGGCGATCCTGATTGTCGTCGCAGCGATCTGGCTGTCATTGTCCGCCATCGGCCCGCCCAACATCGAACTGGCCGCGGATGGGCCTGTCGCGGGCTGGCCCACCTACGGTGGGAGCCATCACGCCACACGATACTCGCCGCTGACGCAGATCGATCGTGACAATGTCCGGCATCTCGAGATCGCCTGGACGTATCGAACGGGCGATGTTTCCGATGGCTCGACCTATCCCCGCAGAAGCTCTTTCGAGGCGACACCCATCCTGTTCGAAGGCGCCCTGTACTTCAGCACGCCGTTCAGTCGGGTCGTCGCACTCGATCCGGAAACCGGGGCGGAGCTGTGGACGCACGACCCCGGCATCGAGCTCAACCTACAGTACTCCGAGAGCCTGGTCTCCCGGGGTGTGGAGGGCTGGACCGATACGGCGGCGGCGGAGAACGATCCGTGCCAGGGGCGTATCTTCTTCGCCACGTTGGACGCCCGTCTGCTGGCGCTCGATGCCGTCACGGGCCAGCCCTGTGTCGGGTTCGGTGATGCAGGCCAGGTCGATCTCAAGGTTGGCATCGGCGACGTGGAGACCGGCGAGTACGAGGTGACCTCGCCACCGATCGCCGTAGGTGACGTTGTGATCGTCGGCTCCGCCCAGGGCGACAACCGCCGCGTCGAGGTGGAGAAGGGCGACATCCGGGGGTTCGACGCTCGAAGCGGCGCTCTGCGCTGGACGTTCCAACCGATCCCCCGCGACCCGGCTTCACCAGGTTGGGACTCGTGGAACCCGGAGAGCGCGCGGGTTACGGGAGCGGCCAACGCCTGGGCTCCACTGGCGGCCGATCCCGAGCGCGATCTCGTACTCATCCCAACCGGTAGTGCCGCGCCCGACTTCTACGGGGGCGAACGTCCGGGGAGCAACCTGTTTGCCAACTCGGTGGTGGCGCTGCGCGCTTCCACCGGCGAGCTCGTCTGGTATTTCCAGACCGTCCACCACGACCTCTGGGATTACGACGTGGCCTCGCAGCCCATGGCGGTGACGGTTCGCAAGGACGGTGAAGAGGTGCCGGCAGTTCTGCAGGCGACCAAGATGGGTCACATATTCATCCTGCACCGTGAAACCGGAGAGCCGGTCTTCCCCGTCGAGGAACGCCCGGTCCCGTCCAGCGACGTCGCGGGCGAGGTTGCCGCACCGACCCAACCGTTCCCAACGGTTCCGCCACCCTTGCTGCCCGAGCTCATGACGCCTGACTCGGCATGGGGTCTCACCCCCTGGGATCGCCGTGAATGCCGCGAGAAGATGGAGCGCCTGCGTTACGACGGGATCTTCACTCCGCCCAGCGTGGGCGGTTCGCTGGAGTACCCGAGCATGATCGGCGGGGCGAACTGGGGTAGCGCGGCTCTCGATCCCGTGCGCCGGCTCGTCGTGCTCAACCTCAATCGCTTCGCCAGCTGGGTCCGGCTCATCCCCCGCGAGCGATGGGAGTCCGAGATCAACGATCCCGATCGCCAGGGTCAGTTCACCGAACAGGGGGGCACGCCCTACGGCCTGAATCGCGAGGGTGGCTTCGTCTCATCTCTCGACATGCCCTGCACGCCGCCGCCCTGGGGCGTGCTGGTGGCGTTCGATCTCGACAGCGGGGAGAAACGGTGGCAGGTGCCTCTGGGGACGATCCGCGACATCGCGCCTCTGCCGCTCCCGATCGGCTACGGCACGCCCAACCTGGGGGGGCCGATCGTCACCGCCAGTGGGATCGTCTTCATCGGCGCCGCCATGGACGACTACCTGCGCGCCTTCGATCTGGAGACGGGTGATGAGCTGTGGAAGGGACGCTTGCCCGCGGGCGGCCAGGCCACACCCATGACCTACCGACTTCGCGTCGACGGCAAGCAGTACGTCGTCATCGCGGCCGGGGGTCACGGAGGTCTCGACACCACGCTGGGAGACTATCTCGTGGCTTTCGCTCTGCCCAACTGAGCGACCCCCTCAGTCCTGCCTGGCCCACTCCTCCCGGCGTTCCTCATCCGCGTTTTCGCAGTCCCCGCAGTCGCGACCCAGCTCATCGCAGGGTACTCCATCGGCCTGCGCTTCATCGCAGGGTGGACCGCCGGTCGCTTCGATCGGCTCCGCCCTCCTCGGCTCCCCTCGCCGTGGCTGTTCCATCGTCTTCACCCGGGGCATGGATCGGTCGCTTCTGCCGGCTTCGGCCTTTCTCGATCCGTCGGAGCTATGCACTGGCAAAATCTAGTCCACGCTTCTCCGCACGGCAAAGACAGCCCGTGCCGTTCCACTGTGGCATCCTGCACCTGACACGAAGGACCGCGCATGGGGCAGTATTGGACGTTCCGGGGAGAGGGAACCGGGTGGACCGCCCCTCCTGCCCTCGAAAGCGGCTGAATGGGGCGCGTCCTCGACTCGAGGCTCGTTTTGTGGCCCCGTGGCACGGATCCGGCAGGAAAGGGGGTGGCGAAAGTGTCCAGTAGGGGCGGCGTGCTTTGATAATTAACCAGGTTTAGCATCGCTCGGCCGGCACCCCGACGCTGCGCCTGGACATGGGCGGCCGCAACTCAGCGGTTGACCCCGCCGTCCCCCGGACGGAGCCGAAGGGGCACAGATGACGGCCAGCGTTCGCGCGCGATTAATCCAGGATCTTCTGGGCAGCGCGCACATCTTCTCGACGGCTGTCAACGATTTGATGGAGAAGCGGCTCCACGCCGTCACCGGTGAGCAGCTGACCTTCTCGCAGCTCAAGCTTCTCAAACTCGTCGCTCGAGCCGAAGCCTACAACATCAGCGAGGTCGCCGCCTTTCTGGGGGTGAGCAATGCCGCCGCCAGCAAGGGCGTCGACCGGCTGGTTCGCCGAGGGTTGCTGACCCGACACGAGGCGGAAGGGGATCGCCGCGCCGTGCAGCTGGGACTGACGGCGGAAGGTGAACATCTGCTGGGCGAGTACGAGCGGGTGCTGGAGGAGGCGCTGGAGGAGGTTTTCGGCGCGTTTACCGAGGACGGTCTGCAGCAGACCGCCGAGCAGCTCGACAGGCTCTCGGTCCGCCTGGTGGGCGAAGACGCCGACGCCGAAGAGCGCTGCTTCCGGTGCAGCATCTTCTTCCGCGAGAAGTGCCTGCTGCGTGCACAGGAAGGCCGCACCTGCCATTTCCATCTGCAGCGCCACAGGAAATCAAGGGATTCTTCGGGCCCGGGTTGAGGATCCGAAGGTGCCTCGCACGAGAGAGGGGACCGGTGTGATGAAGCAGATGATCAGGACCGAGGCGGATCGAGATCAAGAATTCGCCGATTGGATCACGCAGGTCATCGGCGCGGAGAAGATCCGACAATGTTATTCATTGCGGCCTCTGCAGTGGCAACTGCCCTCTTTCGCTCTACATGGACTACACGCCGCGCCGGCTCATGTCACGCCTGCGCCACCCACTCGCTGCCCGGCAGCATGCCGCTCCTGCTCGAGGTCCGTGGCCCGACGGGACACACAGTGGCTCGCTTACGCCGCGATCGGGACGGAAAGGTCACGCGCGAGTAGCGGCTATGGTCACGCGCGTCCTCTGTCTCGGCAACGAGCTGCTCGCCGACGATGCCTTCGGCGCTCTCGTCGCGGGGCGCCTCGCGGCATGGACAACGCCCGATGTCGACGTGGTCTTCACGGCGAATACGGGATTCAGTCTGATCGACCTGTTGCTGGACGTCGACCGTCTGATCGTCGTTGATGCCATCTCGACCGGTAGTGCCCGCCCCGGCACGGTTCGGGCCGTGCGCGAGGGCGACGTCGCGGAAGTATCCGGGGGCTCGCCTCACTACATCGGGCTGTTCGAAGCGCTGGCACTGGCGAGGGCGCTCGAGATGCCCGCGGCGCGAGAGATGGCCATCCTGGTCGTCGAGGCCGCGGACTGCTTCACCGTCGGTGGTGCGATGCATCCGGCCGTGTCCGCGGCGGTTCCCAAGGTCGTGGCTCTGGTAAAAGAGATGCTGGCCGCTACTGATCTGTCGGCGGTCGTCGGATCCTGATCGTCTGACAGTCGTCGCCGTCAGTGGCTTCCGACCAGGAAGCGATGGATCGCCTTCGCGGCGCGCCTGCCGTGAGCCACCGCCGTAACCACGAGGTCCGGCCCCACCACGGCGTCGCCACCGGCGAAGACCCCGGGACGTGAGGTCGCACCGGTCTCCTCGTCGATCTCGATCAGTCCCCAATCCCGGGTCTCGAGGTCGGGCGTCGTCTCCCCGATCCTTGAATCGGGCCAGTACCCGAGGGCCAGAACGACGGTGTCCACGGCCATGAGGAATTCGGAACCCTCGATCGGGATCGGTCGCCGCCGCCCCGACTCATCGGGCTCACCCAGCTCCATCCGCTGGCATTCCATCGAAACGACATGACCGTTGCCGTCGTCGAGGAAGCGAACCGGCTGGGTGAGCCATTCGAAGCCCACACCTTCCTCCCGGGCCAGTGCACGGTCCCTTTCGTTCCCCGGCATCTCGGCCTCGGTCCTTCGGTACACGCAGGTCACCGATTCGGCGCCGAGCCGGACCGAAGTGCGCAGACAGTCCATCGCCGTATCGCCGCCGCCGATCACGACGACACGCTTCCCGACCTCGGGCGGCTCGGCGAGCTCCCGCGGTCGTAGCTCTCCATCCACGTTGGCCCTGATCAGAAACGGAGTCGCGCTGTAGACGCCCTCCAGGTCGCAGCCCGGAATCTTCGGATCGGCGGCGACCCCCGCGCCCACACCCAGAAACACGGCTTCGTATCCCCCCTCCAGCAGATCGTCCACCGTCAGGCCCTCGCCGATCCTGGTGCTGTAAACGAACTCGACGCCCAACCGTTCCGTGTGGGCGATCAGCTCGTCCACGATCCGGTGGTCCATCTTGAACTTCGGGATGCCGTAGCGCAGGATGCCGCCCCCACTCGGCCACGCGTCGAACACCGTCACCGAATGACCGAAGTGCGCCAGTATCTGGGCCACGGTCAGGCCCGCGGGGCCCGCTCCGACTACCGCGACCTGATGACCGGTCGGCGCTGCCGTCGCTATATCGCGCCCCGCGTGGGCCGTCTGATAGTCAGCGACGAACGCTTCCAGGCGGCCGATGGCGACGGGAGGCTTGCCTTTCTTCACGTATATGCAGGCGCCCTCGCACTGGATGATCTGCGGACAGACCCGACCGCATACCTGCGACATGGTGCTCGTGCGACGAAAGACGGTCGCTGCATCGACGAACTCGCCGTGCTCGAGCTGCCAGAGCGCCAGTGGGATGTCGTTGTGCAGCGGGCACGCTTTGCTGCACGGCGCGGCCGGACACTGGATGCAGCGCATGGCTTCCGTCACCGCGGATTCCGGATCGTAATGTCGGTACACTTCCTCGAAATTCCGCACCCGCTCTTCCGGGGGTTGTTTCGGAACCGGTTGATGCGGCAGAGCCATCCGACCCTTTCGGTCGATCTGTTTCGCATCAGGCCTCGGTAACATGGACGGCCTCCTCGGGTCGTGAAGGCTGCCGGGCTCCGAATGGGAGCGCCGACAGACAGGCGGCGGCGCACGCGCCGACCCTTACGTCAGCTCAGCTGGCATCTTGGATCGGAGCTCGCTGGGGGGTGGGGCGGCACGAGAGGTTTTGCCGGGCTCAACCTTTAACTTACCTTGGTAGTTGGAAGTGCAAATTCTACACCCACTCAGGGGTGGTGGGCGGGCCGGCTCTCCGCCGTTCCATCCTTCGGGCCGGGGCGGAAAGTCACGCTTTGGGCCATGGGCGGGTGGCCGGGGAAAGAACGACGGCGCGGTCTGTCAACTCGTGGCAGAACATAGGGTTACACCCGCAGCCGGCGCCCCCCAATGGCATAGATCTCGCACATCCAGGAGTTGGCTCTTGTCTTCAGCGATCTAACCCGAAAAAGGGGGAAAGATGCGTAGCAGTGTCGCCCTGGCGCTGATGAGCCTGTGCGCATTCGCGCTCGCCGCGTGTGGCGAAAGCCAGGAAGATATGGAGGCGCGCCGCGCGCAGGCGCGCGCCGACTCGGTGAACATGGCCGAGGGCCTGTACGACACGGCCGTCTTCGACACGCTCACATGGGAGAGCGAGCAGGCGCGGCTGGAACGTGGTGCGGTGGTGTACCGATCGAGCTGCCAGAAGTGTCACGGTGCGAACGGCGGTGGCAACGGCGAAATGGCCATGCAGTTCGAGCTCGAGGTGCCGTCGTTCCAGGCGCCCGGATGGGAGTATGCCGGGGACGTCCCGGCCTTGCGGCATCGGGTCTTCGTGGGCCACGAAGGTGCGATGCCGAACTGGGGTCTCTATATCAAGTATAGAGATGTGGACGCGGTAGCGGCCCATATCGCGGAGACCATGACACCAGCCGAGACGTCCGAGGCGACGGGCTGAGGGTCGAGGGGACTAGATCGACGGGAAGAGGATTCCCGAGCGGGATCCTGCGTCATGACCCGAGCGGTCATGTCGGGGGATCCCGTTCGTTCATGAGGGTGCCGCCAGCCGCCGGGTCCCGGCGCTGGCGTGACGGGCCAGGGGGGAGAAGAAGAGATGCTGAGTAGCAAGAGCGTTCTGGTCGGTGCGGTGGTCGGACTCGCCAGCGGAGTCGTCGCCTGCGCCGGAGCCGACGAGCCGCAGGGGATCGAGGCGCGGCTGGCGCAATATGCGACGGTTCGGCTGACAGCGGACCTGGAGGAGCTTCCCGAGGGCGAGCGGAGGGCGATTCCGCTATTGATCGCGGCGGCGGACGAGATGGATGCGGCCTTCTGGGTACAGGCCTATGGGGCGCGCGACTCGCTGCTTGCCACGATCGGCGATCCCGCGACCCGCGAGTACATCGGCATCAACTACGGACCCTGGGATCGCCTGGCGGGGAACGAGCCGTTTATCGAAGGGGTCGGCCCGAAGCCAGCGGGAGCCAACTTCTACCCGGCGGACATGTCGGTGGAGGAATTCGAGAGCGCCGCGATCGATGATGCTACGCTCCGAAGCCTTTACACTATGGTGCGGCGAAACAATGCCGGCGATCTCTACGCGGTGCCGTACCATCAGGTCTTCGCACAGGAGGTGGCGGCGGCCGCGGTGAATCTGCGGGAGGCGGCGGCGCTGGCGGGCGCCCCGGGCCTGCGGAGGTATCTGGAGCTGCGCGCCGACGCTCTGGAGACGGACGATTTCCGGCAGAGCGATCTGGCCTGGCTCGACATGAAGGACAACGCGATCGACGTCGTGATCGGCCCGATCGAGACCTACGAAGATCAGCTGTTCGGCTACAAGGCGGCTTACGAGGCTTACGTGCTGATCAAAGACCGAGAGTGGAGCGATCGACTCTCCCGCTTCGCGCAGTATCTTCCCGACTTGCAAATGGGGCTTCCGGTTCCCGACGAGTACAAGCAGGAGATGCCCGGAAGCGATGCGGACCTCGGCGCCTACGATGTCGTCTACTACGCCGGCGATGCCAACGCCGGCTCGAAGACGATCGCCATAAACCTGCCCAACGACGAAACCGTTCAGCTGCAGAAGGGAACGCGCCGGCTCCAGCTCAAGAACGCCATGCGCGCCAAGTTCGATCGGATACTGGTCCCGATAGCGGACGTCCTGATCGCCGAGGATCAGCGCGAGTACATCACCTTCGACGCGTTCTTCGCCAACGTCATGTTCCACGAGGTCGCCCACGGCCTCGGCATCAAGAACACGATCACCGGAAAAGGCACGGTGCGTGAGGCGCTTCGGGACAACGCCTCGGCGATGGAAGAGGGGAAGGCGGACATCCTGGGTCTGTACATGATCATGCGTCTCCGGGAGGATGGCCTGATCGAGGAGGGCGATGTCCGCGACAACATGGTCACTTTCCTGGCCAGCGTTTTCCGTTCCGTCCGCTTCGGTGCGTCGAGCGCCCACGGCAAGGCGAACATGGTGCGCTTCAATTACTTCGAGGAGTTGGGCGCCTTCGTTCGCGATCCGGAGTCCGGCCGCTACAGCGTCGATTTCGACGCGATGCGACGAGCCGTGACCGCCCTGGCCGAGGAGATCCTGCGGATCCAGGGCGAAGGCGACTACGAGCGCGCCAGCCGCCTGATCAGGGATATGGGGGTCATCGGCCCGACCCTGCAGGCCGATCTGGATCGTCTCGGCGCCCTGGGCATCCCGGTCGACATCGTGTTCGAGCAGGGCATGTCGGTTCTGGGCGGGACTCGATGAGCGGATCGCGGAATCCGAGAGGGGTCGCGCTCGGGCTCGCCCTGGCAGCAGCCGCCGGGTGTGGCGAGGCCCGGACGCCCGACACGGCGCCCGGCGTCTCCCGCGAGCTCGCCGAGCTGCGAGCCAGTATCCTCTCCGACCTCCGCTACGAAGTTCGCTTCAGGGTACCGGCCGCGATCGACGAGAGGATCGAAGGGCACGAGGTGGTGCGCTTCGAGCTGTCCGAGGACGGCCTGCCGCTGGTGCTCGATTTCAAGGCGTCCGCCGATGAAGTGCTCGCTGTCCGGGTCGGTGGGGTCGACGTCGAACACCAGGTCGTCAACGATCATCTCGTGGTCCCGGCGGCCGCCCTGACCGCCGGGGAGAACGCGGTTGAGATCGAGTTTCTGGCCGGCGACAACTCGCTCAACCGCAACCCCGAGTTCCTTTACACCCTCTTCGTGCCGGACCGCGCCCGTTTTGCCTTCCCCTGCTTCGACCAGCCGGATCTCAAGGCGCAGTACACCCTGACCCTCGATCTCCCCTGGCGCTGGCAGGCGGTGGCGAATGGCGAACTGCTGTCACACGAAGTGCAGGGTGAGCGGGCGCTCTTCCGCTTCGCGCCCACCCGTCCGCTCAGCACCTACCTGTTCGCTTTCGCCGCGGGCGAGTTCCAGGTGGAAGAGTCGGTCCGGGACGGCCGGACGCTGCGCTTCTATCATCGCGAGACAGATGCCGAAAGGGTCTCACGCAACCGTGGTGCGATATTCGATCTCCACGAGACGGCGCTGGCCTGGCTCGAGGACTACACCGGCATCGACTACCCGTTCGGCAAGTTCGAGTTCGTGCTCGTGCCTTCCTTCCAGTACAGCGGCATGGAGCATCCGGGCGCCATCCTCTACCGCGCGTCGCGTCTGCTGCTCGACGAGTCGGCGACTCAGGAGGAGATGCTTCGGCGGGCGAGCCTGATCGCCCACGAGACCGCGCATATGTGGTTCGGTGACCTGGTCACGATGCGCTGGTTCAACGACGTCTGGACCAAGGAGGTTTTCGCCAACTTCATGGCGGCGAAAATCGTTCACCCCTCCTTCTCGACGATCGACCACGAGCTCCGCTTCCTGCTCGCCCATTATCCGGCCGCCTACGAGGTCGACCGTTCGCGGGGCGCTAATCCCATACGGCAGGAGCTCGATAACCTGGCCGACGCCGGCACCCTCTACGGCGCCATCATCTATCAGAAGGCACCCATCGTCATGCGGCAGCTCGAAACGCTGATCGGTGAGGACAACCTGCGGGAGGGGCTGCGCGAATACCTGCGGCGTTTCGCGTTCGCCAACGCGACCTGGCCCGACCTGATCGCGATACTCGATGCGCGGAGCGACGAGGACCTGGCCGGCTGGAGCGCCGTTTGGGTCGAGGAGCCGGGACGTCCCACGGTCCGCGCGGATTGGGCGACGGACGGGCCAGGGGAGTTGTCCTCGCTGGTGATGCGACAGTTCGACCCGGCGGAAGCGGGTCGTGTCTGGAGTCAGCGGCTGAACGTTCGGATTTCCCACCCCGAGGGTTCGGATCTGCTGCCGGTTCTGCTGGATGCCGCCGAGTATCCAGTCGAGGTGGTCCGGGGACGGCCCGCACCTGAATACGTGCTGCCAAACGGCGGCGGTGAAGGCTACGGTCTGTTCATGTTGGACTCCGTCAGTCAGAGGGTCCTGCTCCGGCGGACGCCGGAGCTCGAGAGCGGGCTGACCCGGGGAATCGCCTGGCTGACGCTGTGGGATGCGATGCTCGAGAGGCTCGTGCCGCCTTCACGCATCATCGATCTCGCCGCGGCGACGCTGGTGGGCGAAAAGGACGAGCTGATCGTCGAGCGGGTCCTCTCATACCTGGAAGAGGCGTACTGGCGCTATTCGACGGACGACGACCGGGCGGAGCGAGCGGTGTCTTTGGAGGCGTTGCTTTGGCGCCGACTTCGGGACGCTCCCACCAGCAGCCTCAAGTCGGCCTATTTCGATACGTACGTTTCGCTGGCGCTGTCGGATCGGGCCGTCCAGCGTCTCGAGCGGATCTGGCGCGGCGACCTGAGCATCGAGGGGCTGACGTTGTCGGAGAACGATCACATCCGGCTGGCCAGGGAGCTGGCCGTGAGGGAGATCGACGGCTGGGATGCGGTCCTGGACGCACAGCAAGCTCGGATCGAGAACCCCGACCGCGAGGCGGAATTCCGCTTCGTCCGTCCGGCGCTGTCAGCGGACCCGGCGGTGCGTGACAGCTTCTTTGCCAGCCTGTCAGCGCCGGAGAACCGGGACCACGAGCCGTGGGTCCTGGACGCGGTCAGCTACCTGCATCACCCGCTGCGTGCCCGGCACTCGCGAGCTTATATCCGGCCGAGTCTGGAGCTGCTGGAGGAGATCCAGGCCACGGGAGACATCTTCTTCCCCAAGAGGTGGCTGGACGCCACGCTCAGCGGCCACAACACGGCGAAGGCGGCGGAGATCGTACGCGATTTCCTCGCCGCGCATCCCGATTACCCGGCGCGACTGCGCGGCAAGATCCTCCAGTCGGCGGATCCCGTGTTTCGAGCCGCCGCGATCGTCGGGGCCGGGTCAGGGGAATTGGCGGTGCAGTCGCGCTAGCCCGTCTCGCGCCGGCTCGTCCCCGCTCAGTCGCCGTCGTCGTTCGCCAGCTCCATCGGCATGATGACCCCGGACTCCAGCGCCCGGTGAACGGGGCAGCGACCGGCGATCTCCAGCAGGCGATCTCTCTGCTCATCGTCGAGCTCGCCGATCAGGTCCAGCGTCTGGATGATCTTGTGGAGCTTCTGTTCGGCGTCGCCCGAGGAGTCGTCGGATCCCTGGGGCGCCAGTCGGCGATGCTGCAGCCTGACGCCGATCTCCTCCAGCGGCCATTCCTTACGATCGGCGTACATCCGCAGCGTGATCGTGGTGCACGCTCCGAGACCGGCCATGAGCAGGCCCCAGGGATTGGGACCGGTATCGGTTCCGCCGGCGCTCTCCGGCTCGTCGGCGACCAAGGCATGACCGCCCGCGAAGATCTCGGTATGGTAGTTGGCCTGTCCCGTACGCACGAAGACTTCGCCTTTCAGCGCCTGCTCCTCTCGGCTCAGCTGCTCGGCGCCCAGGTAGCGGATGGCCCAGGCCGCGATGTTGGCTCCGACGTACTCCGAGTCCTCGGGTTTCGAGAGAAGGTGGTCGGCTTCGGGCAACGCGACGAAGCTCTTCGGCGACCGCGCCGCATCGAAGATGCGCTCGGCGTTCTCGGGACCGACCACCTGGTCGTCCGGCGATTGGAAGACCAGCAGCGCACGGTCCAGGCTTCCGATCACGTTGGCCATGTTCTGCTGATCCAGATCGTCGAGAAATTCCTTCTTGATCGTGAAGGGACGGCCCGCCAGCAGCACCTCGGCCTCGCCCTTCTCCTGGATCTCCTCGATCGAGCTCCGCAGGTGTTTCTTGACGTGCTGAGGCTCGGCCGGCGCGTTGATCGTCGCCACCGCCCGGCAAGACGGAACCTGTTGCGCGGCCTGCAGCACGGCGGCGCCACCCAACGAGTGGCCCACCAGGATGGCGGGCGCGTCGTATTCGCGGTCCAGAAACTCGGCGGCGGCGACCAGGTCATCCACGTTCGAGGAGAACGTGGTGTCGGCGAAATCGCCCTCGCTCTCGCCCAGGCCGGTGAAGTCGAAGCGCAGCACACCGATGTGCGCCTGCGCCAGCGCCCGACTGATGTTCACCACCGCCTTGAACTGCTTGGTGCAGGTGAAGCAGTGCGCGAACAGCGCGTACGCGATGGGGCGTTCGTCGACCGGCAGCTCGAGTCGTGCCGAGAGTTGGGCGCCGGTGGCGCCTTCGAAAGTGAGTCGTTGCGTCTGCATCATGATGGAAAGCACGTTTATCGTTAACGGATCCCCGGGAACTCCGGGCACGGGTCGCAGCGTACGTCTTGAGTCTACAAGGAACGCGACACAGGGAACAGATAGCCGGGGCTCGCGAATGATGACGGACAACGGGTTGGAGCGCATCGATTTCCCAGTCGAGGGCAGCTCGGTGCGGGTATCGGGCCTGGTGCTGAAACCCACCGGCTTCCGCTTCGTCTACGTCCTCGCACACGGCGCCGGCGCCGGGATGGAGCACCGGTTCATGGAGCAGGTCGCCCGGCGGTTGGCCGGGAGAGGTGTGGCGACCGTCCGCTTCCAGTTTCCGTACATGGAGCAGGGGAGGAGGCGGCCCGATCCGCGACACCTGTTGCTGGCGACCGTGCGCGCGGCGGTGCGGCACGTGGGTGACATGTTCGAGGGAGCGCCGCTCTTCGCTGGCGGCAAGTCGATGGGCGGCCGAATGACCTCCAACGCGGCGGCCGAGGAGAGTCTAGCGGGGGTTCGCGGACTGATCTTTCTCGGTTTTCCGCTCCACGCGCCGGGAAAGGTGGGGGTGGAGCGAGCGGCGCACCTCGACGGGGTGGGGGTTCCGATGCTGTTCGTGCAGGGAACACGGGACAATTTCGCCCGCCTGGACCTTCTGGAACCCATCTGTCAGCGTCTCGGCGCGACGCTGCACATCATCGAGGGCGCCGATCACTCGTTCGGGGTTCTGAAGCGATCGGGTCGGGACGTCGACGAAGTCATGGACGAGCTGGCCGGTACGGTGGCCGCCTGGGGAGAGGGCGTGCTAGGCTGAGGTTGGTTCGGCGCCGGTCATCGTGTTCAGCAACTCCCGCTCCCAGAAGTCGGGAGTCTTCATCCCGTTGGAGAGGTGGTGGGTCTCGACGGGGGCGAACGCGTTGGGCGCCGGCCGCTCCTGGGGGGCCGAGGGGGCCGAGGGGGCCGAGGGAACCGAGAGAACGACAAAGGCGAGGCTCAACGCGAGGAGCGGCGACACGCTAGCGCACCTCGCCAGCGCGCACGAGGGAGTAGCGGAAAAGAGGGGGCCCGATCAGCTGGTTCACGGCGATCATCGCTATGATGATGACGGCGACCTCTTCGCCCCATGGCGGAAATCGGTCCTGGACGATCGTCGCCAGGCCGAGCGTTACGCCGGCCTTGGCCAGGAACCCCATCCAGGCGTAGCGGCGAATGACCGGCAGGTCATGGCTGAGGGCCGCGCCGACGTACGTGCTGACATAGATCAGGACCATGCGGGCGACCAGGATCAGCAGGCCGACTCGCCATACATCGGGGATCACGTCGAGCCGCAGGCCGGCACCGGCGACAGCGAAGAACAGCGCGTAAAGCGGCAACGAGTTGGCTTCCAGCGCCGAGACGAAGGTTGGGCCCTGGACGGAGAAGTTCTGTACCACGAAGCCCGCCGCCATGCTCATCACGATGAACGACTCGGATTCGAGCTCGAGCGAATGCGCGAGCTCGATACTGAGGAACGCGACACCGAGCACGAAAAGGATGGGCTGTATGTTGACCTTGGCCAGGTAAAGTCCGATCAGCCAGCCGATCACGCCGCCCAGGACGAGGGAAATGGCGATTGCCTGACTGATCTCGCCCAGCTGTCCGAAATCGAACCCCCGGCTGGGGTCGACCAGAATTGTGGCCGTCGGCAGCAGGACGGCGATGAGCAGCAAGATGATCACGTCCTTGAGCACGCTGACGCTCAGCACCGTATCCGTCAGCGGACCCCGGGCCTTCATCTCGGTGATGACCGCGATGGTCGTGGCGGGCGACTTCGCCACGGCCACCAGCCCGAAGATGAGGGCGATCGCCAGAATCGCTCGGTACGACTGCTGAGCGAGGAACGGAAACAGATCCCGGCCCAGAAATACGACCGCCGCTACGCCGCCCAGGGTGATGACGATCTGGAAGGTCGTGATGAGCGATATGCTGAGCAGCCGTTCCTTGAGGCGTTGGAAGTGGAGCTCGCCGCCGGCCTGCAGGGCGATCACGCTCAGAGCGATCTCGTTGATCAGGCGGAAGTCATTGACCGTCTGCCGGGGTACCAGGCCCAGGGTGTAGGGGCCGAAGAGTATTCCGATCACCATGTACCCGGTGATCCGCGGCAGCTTGATATCTCGGGCCAGCTCCCCGGCGACGAAGGCGGCGAGCAAGAGGAAGCCGAGGAGCATGGTGGAGCTGGCCATCTGCGGGAGGGGACCCAGGAAACGAAGCAACAGAGCCAGAAGCGAGATGACCACCAGGGTCAGGGCCCGGCCGATGGTGCGCTGGCTTGGATGGTAGAGTTTCAGCGCCATTGTGTGAAATCGAGCGTCAGGTCGGGTGAGCGTTCGCGCAATCGTAGCGGTCGGTTAGCGGGCCGGCAAGCTGTGGCGCGCTGGACGACCCGCCCTTGACCTCGCGCCCCGATAGGAGCGAGCTTCGAGAGAGGCGACCCCGATCCCTCCCCCGGCCGCCGGACGCGATCAACCGAGGAAGAACCGATGATGATGACCCCGGACAGGCCGCTCCGCGTGCTGCTCTTCGTCCTGCTGGCTCTGGGTCTCGGCGGCTGCGATCGGAGCGAAGGCGAGGGGGAGGTGCCCACCCTGCTGAAGACCCGGTTCGAGACCGAGATGAAGACGATTCTGCATGACGTGAAGGCAGCCCAGGAATCGGCGGCGGCCCTGGAGGGAAACTACCTGGAGCTGGACGAGCTCCGGAAGCGCTACCTGAACCGGGTCGTCCCCGAGACCTATACCCTGACCGTGACCGACGTCTCGGCGACGGGGTTCCGGGCAGAGATCACCCACGGCGCCACCGGCCTGTCGTGCCGACTCGAGGTGGGCGTCGGATCCGGGCGGGGGGTGCCCACCTGCGACTAGCCGCATCGTCACCTTGATGACGGCGGCCGGCGATATAGATTGAACCGGACCGAGAGGAGCGGAGCGGAAGCGTCGCAGCGCCGGTGTTCTGGCGGAGGTCGAGCCAGCTGTGGTGGGCGTAGCTCAGTCGGTTAGAGCGCCAGGTTGTGGCCCTGGAGGTCGCGGGTTCGAGTCCCGTCGCTCACCCTGCTGTAACATGGTGTTTTAAAGCCACTTAGGAGCCTGAGTTCGAGCCCGGCCCGAGCCCAGATCAGGGAAGAACCCTCGCGGCTCGAAAGAAGCAAATCGTCAGGGGTCGGCGGGTCGTCCCAACCCCTTGATCTTTCTGGTCTTCGTGGTATACTAAGTTGCTCATTGACAATTCTCGGGGCGTCCCTGAGGACGTGCTGATTGCTGTTTGAAAACTGAATGCTGTGGGTGTGTGACGAGTGCGTTCGGCCCCATGGCGGGCATCGCTTCCCGCCAGATTTTCAGGGGAATAAAGCGAACACATTCCGGACGCTTTGAAGAGCGTTCGTGAGCAAGAATCAGGGTTGGGTAACCAGCCCACCCTTCCAGAAGAATCAAGTGGAGGGTTTGATCCTGGCTCAGGACGAACGCTGGCGGCGTGCCTAACACATGCAAGTCGAGGGAGAACGTCTCCTTCGGGAGGCGAGTAGACCGGCGGACGGGTGCGTAACACGTGAGCAACCTGCCTGAGAGAGGGGGATAACCCGGGGAAACTCGGGCTAATACCGCATGATGTGACCACTTCTTGTGGAGAGGTCACCAAAGGAGGGCGTCCTTCGCGGAGCTCTCGCTTTCAGATGGGCTCGCGGCCTATCAGCTTGTTGGTGAGGTAA
>JABAHQ010003953.1_pt2 | contig 42011 bp, 37 predicted proteins | sample 7062091 | NCBI WGS metagenome assembly JABAHQ01 (sample SAMN14534359, study PRJNA622989) | marine sediment metagenome | biome: marine biome [ENVO:00000428]; feature: marine pelagic biome [ENVO:01000023]; material: deep marine sediment [ENVO:00002113] | place: India: Gulf of Kutch | collected... | reverse complement strand
TTATTGCCCCGGAATTTGATAACCATCGTCCGGAGAGGGTTGAGTTGTTATGAAAGTGGTCAAGGTCCGCGACCAGATCGCGTTCAAGAGTGAGAAAATGAACTCGGACAAGATATATTATCTTCTCGAGGGGAAAGGGAAGGTTACCATCGGGTCGATCTGGCCGCCGCTACAGGAACTCCCGTCTCCGTTTGCCGAAGGGCAAACGCGATCTGCTCTTCAGAAAACCGCTTCTTTATAAAAAATCCTCCCCCTTGAAAAACACGATTTTACCCGATTACCAAATCTCTCCGGTACAGTTATTAGGGGGAAATCAGGAGCGCTCCCATTGGCGATCAGCGTATTGGAAATGAAACCCGTCGGGAAAACCCAAGCGGTTGTCTTATGAAAATTTAAGTCGTTCTTAAATTTTCTCTTTCAGCTTCATTAAGTTGTGAAATAAATTTGGAATTTTCAAGCCTGGGGTTAATATGAGCCCTAAAAATAAATCAGTTTGAGGAAGGCTGATAGTAAAGGTAAAAAGTTGGATTTCATCGCGCGCCTTTTAAAATTTCCGTTGATTTGTCTGGCAGCCCTTTCCTTTTTTTTTCTGATTGCTAATGGATCAGGCCTGGCAGAAACGAGCCCAGAGTTTGAGAAAAAACAGAAATTCAAAAAAGCCATAAAGAGCCTGATGGATCGGCGGCTCTCGGTATCCCAGAAGCTTTTTGAAGAACTGGTCCAATCCTACCCCCGGGACGCGCTGGTTCATTACAATCTGGGAAACGTTTATTATCTCCAGGAAAAATATTCAAAAGCGATCAAAAGTTTTAAAAAAGTAGTGGAACTTGATTCTCCTCTGAAATATCCATCCCGCCTTTTTCTCTCAAAAACCTACCGTCAACTGAAGCGACTGAAAATCGCCTTCAATTATATCCAAAAACTGAAACAGGAGCGTCTTCCCAAAAATCTGGCGGCAAGTGTTCGGGCTGAAAGAGCGGAGCTTCAAAAAACTATTATGAGAGTCGGGGTGGACCTGTATAAAAAACAAAAATACAAGAAAGCATTGCAAGCATTCAACCTGGCCCTTGAGCTCGAGTTCGATGATCATGCTCTCATGTTTAAAGCGATGACTTTAAAAAAGATGAAAAGGGAAAAGGAAGCGGAACAATATTTTACTCAAGTTTATCGAACCACGTCGGATCCCGCTTTGCGAAGAAATGCCCAAATCCTGTTGGAGAAACCGGTTTTCAAGCCCTCCAGGAAAAAGTGGTGGTTAATTGCTGAGGCGGCAGGGGGCTACAACTCCAATGTTTTTGCCGATGGCGCTGAAGAGAAACCGTTCTCTGGAGCAACCCTGAGATTTTTCGGCATCCTGGGAAAACGCTTTTTTTCTGACCCATCCATGACCTGGGATTTGAATTATTCACTCTCCTGGGAGGAGATTCTGGATCTTGAGGATGGCCGTCTGGTTCAACATTCCATCACAGGGCCCCTTTCTTTTTTCCCGGGAAAAGGCGTGTTTCGGATCACCCCCAGCGTCAGTTATCAACAGATTTTCACCAAAAATTTTCGCGTCGTTCCCGGGGTCCAGTTGAGTTATGAATCCGATCGAAAGCCCAAGGGCCCCGGCTTGTCGTATTTTTTTGGTAGAAATATCCCCATTGATTCCGAGTTTTCCTATCTTAAGGGGAATATTCACCAAGCCCAGGCTTTCTGGAAATGGCCCTGGGGCGTGCGCGGAAACCATCGGCTCTTTTATACAGTGGTACGGTTTGAATCGAATCCTTTACCCATTTCGGGCGGGACCCTGCCCCTGCAATACAATGCCCATGGGCCGGGATATCGTTTTCTGAGTTTCGCTCAAAGCGATTGGCGGCACGAGGGAGCCATTTCCTACCTGTTTAAAGATTATGAGGGTGTGACGACGCCTTTGGGAAACAAAAGAAATGATCAACAGCTGGCCGCTTTTCTCCGTAGCAGTACCCCCATCAATCGTGAGTTGGATTTTTTTGTAAATTCTTCTCTTATCTGGAACCGGTCGACCATTGATGTGGGAGAAGTGGATAATAGGGATTTTACCCAGTTTGTCATATATGCCGGAATCGCCTGGAAGTTCTGATTCTCCTGCCACACGCTTCGTTGGATTTTAAGGGATGGGTAATGAAATAAAAAACGAAGATTTCGACATCTCCGCTCTCCTGATAAAAGCCCGGGAGGGACAGCAGGCGGCACTGGATGCCCTGGTGGAAAAAAGTCAGTTCCGTCTTTACCGCTTCTTGTTCTACCTATCCGGGGACCCCGATTTATCTGAAGACCTGCTCCAGGAAACGCTGATCAGAACCCTGGAAAATCTTAATAAAATCAAGGCCCCGGAACGGTATTGGAGTTGGGCTTTTCGCGTGGCAAAAAATCTTTATTTAAACCACTTGAAAAGCGCCGATATTCGTCACCGTTCAAAGGAACCACTGGAAGAGAGCGAATCTCTGGAGCCCTCAGAGGACCTTCGAATCCAACTTCATCGAGCCCTTCAAAAACTGTCTCCGGAAGAAAGACAGGCCGTTCTCCTGGTGGATTCGGAGGGCTATTCCTATCTGGAAGCCTCTGATATTATTGGGGTTTCAGAAAACGCCCTGAGAAGCCGCCTGCACCGGGCCCGCCAGAAGCTCCTTCGCGACCTAAAAAAATAATTTTTTTGGAAACATTTTCCCCCCGACAGTTGTCTTGATATAAAAGCGGGAAAAAATAAAAATTTTTGGAACCTTTCACAAATCAAAGCAAAAAATGGCTGAGAACCGTCATCCCAATGAAAATGATTCCAGTCTGGAAAAAGAGATTCAGGGAATTTTCCGGAAGGTGGAAAATGAGGTGCCTGATCCCTCTCCGTTTCTGAAAACCCGTGTTTTGGCGTTATACAGGGAGCGCGTGAAAAGTCGCAGGGGGCTTCTTTTTTGGAGGCTGGCCACCTTTTCAGGGGTGGGGTTTGGCATGGCGGCCATCGCATTTTTATTGATTGTCCGCGGCCCATTATCCTCATCTTCTACAGGGCTCCCGGACACTCAATTCAAGGCTCTGGTGGGCCAACCCATGGCGATTCAATTAAAGCCTGCCGGAGTAGGTATGAGTAGCAATGACGCCTTTCGCCGGGTGGAAGTCCTTCTGCCTGACGGGGTACGCTTTTATTCTCTCAAATATCCCCAAATCTCCAAATGGAAACAGATTTCCCTGGAACGGGAAAAGCTGGCGGAGAAAGCCAAGTTTCCCGTGATTATCCGTTCAGATACGGCAGGAACAAAAACGATTAAAGTCCGTTTTGTGAATGTGGAGGGACAAATTTTAAAAGAACAAAATCTTGAAACCTATTTTTACAGCAGAGTTGGGTAACGGTTTTTTGAATTAATATTGAATTTCAGGAGAAGAATATTATGAAGTTCGCAAATTTTGTTTTTGTTAAAAAAAGTCAGATAATGTTTTGTTCCTTGGTTTTTATGTTTATCGTAATGGTTTTTCCTTTTTCCAATTCGGCCATGGGGCAGGAAGTGCTTCCGGCAACCACTGAAGATATTGAGGCATTCGATGAAAATGTTCCTGATTTTGTGACCTTCCAGGGAGATCGCGCCGATCAAAGTTTAGGTGCCGAAGATTTTGGTTTAGAGGTGTCTGAAGCCGCCCAAGAGTTGAAGGATGCTGATGTTGACACTCGAACGGAATTTGGTGATGATGTGAGAGCTAATGAAAATTTCCCCGGAAGAAATGGCGGATTGCCGGCAAACCTTGGCACTCAGGGGGGAATTGACCAAGCCCGTGGGTTGATTCCGTCACAAGGAGAGCTTGGCCGCGGCAATCCGTTGGGTGGAAGGCCCTAAGGTTGACCTTACCCTATCTATAAAATTATAAGGCTTTCATGCCATAAGAAGCGGAACTTTTGTTTAATCAAAAGTTCCGCTGTTTTTTTAGTGTAGTGCGCTAACCAGGCTGCGCTACGCTCCGATTTTCAACCCTTTCAATGTGTTAAAAAGGCCGACCGCTCGACCGCAAAATGCCTCGCAGGCTGTTGATTTTGTCTACCCGGAAGGCCTTTCCTGCTATGCGAAATTTCAAAATAGAGGATTCCCCGCTGGAAGTCAACTGCTTATCCACAGCCCCGAAACCTCCCGCCAAATTTAGCTTGAAGCCTCGGGCAACTGTGGTAGAATCCCCTGATCTATATGATTTCAAAGGGNNTTGATAACCATCGTCCGGAGAGGGTTGAGTTGTTATGAAAGTGGTCAAGGTCCGCGACCAGATCGCGTTCAAGAGTGAGAAAATGAACAAGGTCAGCCTTTTCGATTCTGACCGCTTTTTTTGTGATGTATACTGTCTCGAGCCCGGCCAGATTCAGAAAGTTCATGCTCATGAAGGGTCGGACAAGATATATTATCTTCTCGAAGGGAAAGGCAAAATCACCATCGGGTCCGAGGAGCGGGAACTGGCCGCCGATGAGATCACCATGGCCCCTTCCGGAGAGGTTCACGGGGTGGTCAACCATACCCAGGAACCACTGGTGATGCTGGTGTTTATGGCACCCAAACCGCAATAAGATTAAAGCTCGTGGACCCGGCAGGGTCGCGATAAGGATTTTTGAATGATATATCTGGTATTTCCGTCATCCTGGCATCCGTCTCAGCCGTATCTGAGCCTGCCCGCGCTCAAAGGTTTCCTGCATCAGCACGGCATCCACGACGTGGTGCAGCGGGACCTGGCCATCGAGTTGCTGGACCATCTCTGCACCTGGGAAAAAACCCGCCCTCTGTACGATAAAATCCTTCGGGATTTAAACCAACTGGGCTCCAAACCGTTTCACACCGATTTCGAAAAGGAAAAATTCGCCAAACTGCGCGAGGCGGAGGAAATCATCCCCGCGTTGAGCGACCAGATTGACGGCGCCAAAACCGTTCTCCGCACCGAGGAGTTTTACCAGATCGACCGCTACATGGAGGCGCTCAAAATCATCGATGTCTGGCTGGACAACATTCTGGCCTCCTATTACCCCTCCCAATTGACCGTCATCGGCAGTCAGTTGCGGTATTCGCCATATTCCACCCACGATATTCTGGAGTCGTTCAAGCATCCGGAGGAGAACTTTTTCTACGATTTATACCAACAGCACTACGTTCCCGAAATTCTCAAGGAGGATGTCGATATTCTGGGAGTGTCCATCACCTCCGTCGAGCAGATCATCCCCGGCCTGACACTGGCCCATCTCATCAAGCAGGCCCGGCCGGAAATTCATATCACCGTCGGGGGCAGTGTCTTCACCAAACTGGTGGACGTCCTGGAAAAAGGCTCGCCGCTGTTCGAGTTTGTCGACAGCTTCATTGTGCACGAGGGCGAAACACCCCTCCTGAAACTGGTTCAGCATTTGCGCGGCGACGGGGATTTGTCCCAGGTGCCCAATCTGTTATACCGGCAAAACGGCGAGGTGAAGGTCAACCGTCCCTTCGCCAAGGAGGAGTTGAACGCTCTGCCCACGCCGGATTTCGACGGCATGCCGTTCGATCTGTATCTTTCACCGGAACGGGTCCTGCCGATTATGGGTTCGCGGGGATGCTACTGGGAGCGGTGCGCGTTTTGCTCCATTCCGTTCGACCACATGGATTTCCATGTGCGGTATGCGGAAACGGTGGTGCAGGACTTCAAAAAACTGAAGGAAAGATACAACTGTAAATATTTCTTTTTTACCGATGAGGCGTTGCCCATCAATTTCATGAAAACCTTCGCCGAGAAACTGATTGAGGAAAATGTCGACATTCAGTGGACCGGTGAACTGAAATTTGAAAAAAGCCTGTTGCGAGACAACCGGATGGAAACCATTTATAAATCCGGATGCCGCAAGCTGATTTTCGGGCTGGAGTCCTACAACCAGCGTGTTCTGGACGCCATGAAAAAGGGATGTCCCAAAGAAGTCATCGATGGCACGGTCGAGCAATGCATCCGCATCGGAATAGGAATGCACTTCTACATCCTGGTCGGGTTCCCCACGGAAACGCGGGAGGAGGTCATGGACTCCGTCAATTTCGTGATGGACAATCGCGCGATTCTCGACTCTCCCGGATTCTCCTGCATCGCTTCCCAGTTCGATCTGGAAAAAGGCACCCCCATTGCCAAAAATCCGGAAGAATACAAAGTTTACAACCTGAGCAACCCGGCCCATCATGATCTGGCGCTGGGTTATTCCTACGATGTCAGGGAAGGGCTGAACGCGGAACAGGCCACGGAGGTCTATCAGGAAGTGGTGCAGAAAATCAGCCGGGAAGTCATGACCTTCCCGCACAATTATTCATTGTCGGATGGTTTGCTTTACCTGGGTTATCATGACCGGGACGTGATCCAGGAACGCCTCGCCGCGCTCAGTCCCTGAGCCCCGCCTTTAGAAATACCAGAACAGAATGAAGGGCAGGCCGAAAGTCAGCCCCAGCAACAGGCCGTTGAGTCCCTGCAGGAGAAGCGCCTGATCGGTAAGCGCGGAAACCACAAACTCGATCCCCACTCTCCGGACCGCGCTTTCGATATCCGCCCGGTCCAACTGCTCCTTGCCTTTTTTATTCAACTCCTCCATGACATCATCGAGGAAAATGAATTTCAGGACTTTCAGGATAACCCGGAAAACCATTCCCTTCATCCAGCTGATGGGTCCGCCTTTCAGCTTCAGCTCATCCAGGAAGTTTTTACCCATTTCGTCAAACTTGCGCGCCAGTTCTTCCCGCGGGATGCCTTTGTTGATTTTAGGATAATTCGCCAGAACCCCGCTCACCAGAATATCCAGCAAGTCGTGCAGGCCGCCGACCATTTCCTGAAACTTCCTGCGCGCGGTGTGTAAAACGCTGGCCAGAATTCCGTGCAGGACTCCCCACAGGGCGTACCAGAGCAGCGCGATGACCAGGACCAGCCATTGCAGCCAGGCGCTCCAGCCGGTTTCCCAGATAAAGGTTTCTTTCAGGGCGTAGGTTCCCAGCATGCCGGCGACGAAGCCCAAAACGCCGAACAGGAACAGACTCACAAAGGTACCGATCAGAAGGTCCGCAAAATAATTCTGCCAGAACCGGAGAACCCGGGTTTTATCCGTCATCAGATTTCTGTGCTCCGACGTAACGCGCTTTCAGGAAGACGAGTGGAAGGCAATTGCCGGTCGCCGCCCGGACGGGTGGGGTGGTCGCTGCCGGATCCGGCGAGACTTAAATTCAACAGGCAGGGAATAAGGATCAGAGTGAAAAGGGTGCTGAAGAATAAACCGGAAAGAATCACCACCCCGATCCCCCGGTAAACCTCACTGCCCGCTCCGGGAATCACCACCAGCGGCATCAGACCGAAAATACTCGTAAACGTGCTCATGAAGATGGGCCGAATGCGGTTGCGGACGCTTTCCAGAATGGCGTCCCGGTAAAACATTCCCTCTTCGCGGATATGGAGGAGGGCCTGATATATAATCAGAATGGCGTTGTTGACCACCACCCCGATCAGAATGATAAATCCCAGCATGGTCAACACATCCAGGGGCTGCAGAACGAACCGGTTCAACGTCCACAAACCGAAAATACCCCCCACCGCGGCCATCGGCACGCTCAGCATAATGATCAGCGGAAAACCCCAGTGTTGAAACAAAACCGCCAGCAACAGGTAGGTGATGACGATGGCCATGATAAAATTGCCCTGCATCGCGATACGGGTTTTTTCCAATTTGTCCGCGTTTCCGGATAAATTGATCGCGTATTCTCCCGACAAAGTCCCGTCGTCCTTGAGCGGCTGGATGATCTGCTGTTTTACGATATCGATTCCTTCCTCCAACGCCATTTTCGCGGGAGGGCTGATCTCCAGGGTGATGGATCGTTTGCGCTCGAAATGCCGGATTTCCTCCGAGCTGACCGTTTCCACCATTTCCGCCACGTTGACCAGCGGCACCGCGCGTCCCATCTGGGTATAGATCAGCATGGAGGGAATGTCCTGCGTTTTCTTCACATCCTGTTCCCGGCTTTGCAGAATCAGGTCGATCCCTTCGCGCGGCATGTAGGGAACTTCCACTTTATCCGGGTTCAAATACACCTCGTCGGCATAAACCCCGTCGACCAGAGCCGCGACCGAATATCCCAACTCAAACACATCCAGATCCAGTTCGGCAATGGTTTGCCAGCGCGGCTTGACCCGAAGTTGCGGTTGTCCCAGCTCGATTCCCGGTTTCGGCCGAATCTGCGCACCCGGCATAACGTCCTTGAGCTTGAAAAAAGCGTTGCGGGCGATTTCGGTGATCTTCACCAGATCCGGCCCCATGATATTCATTTCAATCCCGCGCGACCCGCTGAACGCGCTGGAGAACAGGGAAAGCTGACGGGTGATGGCGATCATTCCCGGAACATTCTTCAATTCCTTTTTCAGGACGGGGATCATTTCCCGGGAGCGTTCGGGATCTTTCGCTTTTACGATGGTGAATAGCCGGCCCCGGCTCCCGATAAAAAGAAAATTGCGAACCGCCGGGCCTTCTAAATTGGCTTCTTCAGGGCTCCCCGGCGTGGCCTCCCAGTAGGCCCGGTAGTGTTTTTCCATATCGTCGCCGATGCGGTGCATTTCGCTGATGTTGTATCCCTGCGGGGGAATCATCATTCCGATGATGACGTTTTGATCCCCTTCAGGCAGGTATTCTGTTTTCGGGATCATGAACCAGGCTCCCGCCAGAGGGACGGCGGTGAGAACCAGGATCAGGGTTTTCTGCATCAGCGGATATTCGAATATTCTTCGCAAACTCGAAACCACCCACCGGTTGAAAGCCGCCGCCAGCGGAACCAGACCGAATACGTTTTTGAACAGGGCTGAAAACACCCCTCTGGAGGCTGGATGCATGGACTCAAAATTCAGCAGTTTTCGGCTCAAAGCGGGAATCACCAGAATACTGACGATCATCGAGAGAGTCACCGCCGCGCTGATCGCCACCGCGATGTCCTGAAACAGTTGACCGACTTCCTCTTCAATAAAAAGAATGGGAATGAATACCGCCAGAGTGGTCAGGGTGCTGGCGAAAATGGCTCCCCAGACCTCCCGTGCGCCGTCAAAGGCGGCGGTCAGGGTGTCTTTGCCCATTTGCCGGTGACGGTAAATATTTTCCAGTACGATAATCGACGCGTCGACCACCATGCCCACGGCAAACGCCATCCCTGCCAGCATGATGACGTTGATCGTCCGCCCCATCAGCGTGATGACGAGGAAAGAGCCGATGACGCTGATCGGGATGGCCAGCGCGATCACCAGGGTGCTGTACAAACTTCTCAAGAACAAAAGGAGGATCACCACCGCCATGGTCCCGCCCAATGTCAGGTTGAACGTCACCATGTCGATGGAACGCGAAATGTACTCCGTTTTATCCGCGGTTTGCGTCAGGTGGAGCCCCATCGGGTGAAGGAGATTCTGGTTCAGATCGACGACTTCCGCTTTAATCCGGTGCATCACTTCGATGATGTTCGAGCCGATTTCCCGGCGAGTGTTCACCGCGATTCCCGGCAGGCCGTTGTGGCGGACGTAATCCCTCAGTTCATCGTAATCGACTTTAACGTCGGCCACATCCTTGACATAAACCGGCCGGCCGTCGACATGAGTGATGATGGTATTCTCCACGTTTTCCGGGCTTTCAAATTCTCCGGTGGTGCGGATGATGTAACGCCGCTTGCCCTCATCAAAATCGCCGCCGCTGATGTTCCGATTCTGTTTGCGCAGGGCTTCCCGCAGTTGGTAAATGCTGATGCGCCGCTCAGCCAACGCATGGGGGTTGAACGTGACCTGCAGTTCCAGGGGACTGCCGCCATAAACCGAGCTGTCGGAAACCCCGGGAATACGTTCGAAGCGGGTTTTGATAAAATCTTCCGCGAAATCCCGGTAGTGGTAGACGTTGATCTCCTTTTCCTTTCCGGGCAGGGGAGACAGCACGAACCAGCCGATGGGCCGGTCGGAAACATTCACGGTTTTGATGATCGGCTCGTCGGCGTCTTCCGGATAAGTGGGGACCTGGTTCAGCGCGTTGGCGGTACGCACCAGCGCGTCCTGCAAATCCGAACCGACCTGGAAGTCGAGGTAGATTTCTCCAATACCCGTTTTGGCCGTGCTCTCCATGGAGACCAGTCCGACGATGGATTTCAGGTGCAGTTCCTGTTCGTCAATGATTTCGCGTTCGATTTCTTCCGGGCTGGCTCCCGGCCAGTAGGTGCGGATGCTTAACTCCGGCTGGCTGATCTCCGGGGTCAGCTGAACCGGTATCCGGAGCAGGGAAATGATGCCGAACATGAGGATGAAAATGACCCCCACCGCAACGGTGACTCCATATTTCAACGATTGTTCAACCAGTTTCACTTCAAGCCCTCTATTGGATTCGGCTGATGATTTTGACCCGCATTTTGGGTTTCAGACGTTCGTTTCCCTGCACCACCACCCAGTCCCCCGGTTTGATTTTGTGTTTATCGAATTGAACGGCGATCAGGTTTTTTTCATGGCGTCCGGTTTGGACCGCAACCTTATGCGCCTTCATGGTTTTATCCCGGGCCTGCCGCACGATCCAGACGGATGTGTCTCTGGGTGTGCGGACGATGGCGTCCTTCGGTACAAAAAGAGTTTTGTCACGGCGCTTGCCCACCTTCAATTCTACCCGAACCAGCATTCCCGGAGCCAGCTGGGAGTTGGGCCGGCTGACTTTCAGGCGGACCGGAAAAGTGCGGGATACCGGATCGCCCACCCGGATTTTTTCCACCACGGTTCCCTTGAATACCTTTTCCCCTCCGGTGGGGCCGAAGTGTTCGAAGATGATCCTGGCGGAAGCTCCCATCTGGATCCTGTTGAATTGAAACTGCGGAACATGGATTTCCACTTTCAGCGGTTTGGCGGCGATCATGGAAACCGCGGGATCTCCCTTCTCCAGCCATTGTCCCACTTCCGTTTCCTTTTTGACGATGTACCCGTTGAACGGGGCTTTGATCGTCGCCCGGTTGATATCGTCCTGGATCATCTGGAGGCGCGCTTCCGCCGCTTTCAGGTTGGCGGTTTCCTGTTTGATTTTTTCCGCCCTGGGACCGGCCACCAGCTCGTTCAGGACCGACTGTTTCTCTTCAAGTTCCGCCCGGGCCGCCTGGGCCTGGCTATCGGCCTTATCGAATTCATCCAGACTGAGAACCCCCTCCTTGAACAATTTTTTGATGCGCCTGAGTTCGTTTTCGGCCAAATGGACTTTGGCTTCCGATTGGGCGACAGCGGACCGTGCCGCTTCGATGGTTTCCGTCCGGGTCCCGGCGAGCAATTCTTCCAGCCGAATCTCGACCATCTTCTTTTCCGCCCGAACCAGACGGCGTTGCAGAATCAGCGGGTCGATACGAAGTTTGACCAGCGGGGTCCTCTTCTTGACGTAATCTCCCTCCTGGAAAAGCATGGCTTTCACTCTCCCTTCCACTTCGGAAGCCAGCTTGGTGGTGGCCCAGGCCTGGACCGTTCCGGGATAACTGTAGGAGGATTGAGTCGCCAATTCCTGAACCCGGGCGACGCCTACCGGGACAATTCTGGGCTTTTTCTGGGCCGGCAACGGATGGGCAAAAACCAGAAAACTCAGGAATATAACTATCAAAAAAATCTTTATATTCCGGTTATTTACTGTCATTTTATTAATGTAAACCTTAAGTTAGGTGACGGGTTGTCTGGTAATGGCTTCTTTACCGGCAAGACTCAGGATAGCCCACACTGCTCATATCCGTGTTCGGTAGGATAACCCACTGAAATTCAGGATTCATCAAACATTTTACTATGAAACAGGTATGGGAAATTTGAAAAAAGCTTAATGTATACTTTTAATTGTCAGGCTTGACGTGGATCGTCAGGATCAGATCCCCGCGTTGGTCTTGATGCTTCAAACCTTTTCCCTTGAGCCGCAGTTTTTTGCCGGAAGTAATGGCGGGGGGAATGCTGACTTTAATATGTTCGGACTCTTCCCCGGCCTTATAGGCAAGGTTTTTGAAAGTACCGGTGCGGGCTTCCTGGGGAGATATGCTGATTTGATAGGAAATATCCAAACCCTCATTGCCGGCAACGCTCCGGGAGGGCCCGGTAAATAAACTTTTGATGGAGCCTTTGAGAGAAGAGGGTCCCTGGTTCCGGTCGCGGATGGGAGCCCCTTGCTTCCGTGATTCCTGCATTTTTTTGTAGGCGTAAAGGGAGGAGCCGATGGATTGCAATAGCCACAGGCCCTTGCCGATTTTGCCAATGGGACCGGGGATCATGCCCATGAATTTGGTGATACCTCCCGCCGCTCCGAAAAACATCGTCCCAAAAAAATCGTGGCCGGAACGAAACCCAGATTGCTTGAAATCCGTGTTCAGGTCATTGAAAATATCCCGCCCAAAGGTCTGGCGGAACATGTTTTCGAAAATTTCCTGTTGAGAGTATTGAAATTGAGGACCACCCTGTTGTCCGGTGGATTGAAATTGCCGGAAGCGGTCATATTCGTTTCTTTTCCGCGGGTCCATCAGGACGCCGTAGGCCTCGGTGATATCCTTAAAACGTTCCTCGCTTTCGGGATTCCCGGGGTTGCGGTCCGGGTGATGTTCCAAAGCCAGCGCCCGGTAGGTCTTTTTGATCTGTTCCGTGGACGCCTGTTCCGGCAATCCCAATATCTCGTAATAGTCTTTGGTGTGGGTTTTCATGCTCGATCCATGCGTCTACATGCCCAGTTTTTGGGGATAAGTGGCTCCAGCTATTTCCGGGCCTTCCAGTTGCATCCGGTTTTTGGAGGTCACCAGCTGGTAGGTATTGTCCTTGTGGAGACTCTGCTTGAGGTTCAGGAAATCGATCAAAACGGGGGTTGCCGGGATTTCTCCCCCCACGGCGTTCGGCTGAATGATAAAATCCTCCGTGCTCAGGACATCCCGGTATTTGCGTTTCATATTCATGTTATAGGCGGTGTAACCGGGGATCGCTTCCGCTCCCATATAGGGCTTTTTGTTTATTACTTTGTAAAAGTTGGGGATATAGACCGTGGCGAAATAATCGGGCCCCAGGGAATGGTGCACAATGGTGTGAACCTTTAAAATCTGCAGGTCGCCGCTGGCCGGGGTCATATTCATTTGGACATAATAGGTCCGGTCATGGAAAGCATAATTTTCCAAATAGACCGTGCCGGCAATGACATCGAATTTGAATTCAATTAAAATTCCCAGACAAATCCAACCGAATATTTTCCAGAATTTTTTCACTTTCAAGACCTTGGTTTATTATTTATCATGATTAATTTTCCGCCATTCAATACAATTAGCAGGTTTTTCCGGATAATTATATATAAAATAGGCCCTGAGGGTCAGGCATTTTATTCATTATTTCATAGGGTAAGCCAGGAAAGCAAACGCCGGGTTAAACGCCCGGAGGCCAAATCTTGCCTGGCAAAAGGGCATGAAGCTGGATCGTGGATATTTGATTGCTTTGGAAGGGGTTGATGGCACTGGAAAATCAACTCAATGCCGGTTGCTGGCGGAGGCTCTGGAGTCGGAGGGCGTGCCGGTGGTGGCTCTTCGCGAACCCACTGAGGGGGTCTGGGGACGGAAAATCCGGAAAATCCTGGCCGAAGGGCGGGGGGACGTTTCTCCGGAAGAGGAACTCCAGTATTTTATCAATGACCGCCGGGAGGATGTCGAGCGGAACATCCGGCCCGCGCTGCAACAGAATAAGATCGTTTTGATCGACCGTTATTATTACTCCACCGCCGCCTATCAGGGCGCGCTGGGATTTGATCCGGTCAAGATTATTGAAGATAACGAAGCGTTCGCGCCCCGGCCCGACCGCGTTTTTATCATTCAGGTTTCACTGGATGAAAGTTTCCGGCGGATCGAGGCCGGCCGGGAAGGTTTCAGTTCTTTCGAAAAACGCGGGTATCTGGAAAAGGTTCGAGCCATTTTTGATACGTTCACCGGAGACCACATCCTCAGGATTGACAGCACAGGGCCCAAAGAGAAGGTTCATGCGGTTCTGCGCCGGGAAGTCCATGCGCTGTTGGGTTTAAAGGAAGCCTCATGAAACGATTTGTGATCGCCATTACCGGAGCCAGCGGCGTGTGCTACGCCAAGCGGCTGTTTGATGTTCTGCAACCCCAGGCGGAACTGCACCTGATCATCTCCGAGCGGGGAGGGGAGTTGTTGAATCTGGAACTGGGCCTGACTTCCAAATACTTCGCAAAGGAAAACGTGACCGTCCACAAAAATTCCAAAATCAACGCTTCGATAGCCAGCGGTTCGTTTCCGGTGGACGGTATGGTGGTGATTCCCGCCAGCATGGGGACCCTGGGAAGGATAGCCGCCGGAACCTCCGAAAGCCTGATCGAACGGGCGGCGGATGTCGCGCTGAAGGAGCGGAACCAGTTGATCCTGGTGCCGCGGGAGACCCCTTTCAGCCAGATTCATCTGAAGAACATGCTGACCCTGGACCGGGCCGGAGCGATGATTCTGCCCGCCAATCCGGGTTTTTACCAGAATCCAAAATCGGTCGACGATCTGGTCGACTTTGTGGTGGCTCGGGTTTTGGATCAATTGAATGTGGCGCACCATTTAACTCAACCCTATAAGCCGGAATGACGGAAAAAGGTTTGACATGATTTATCTCGATAATGCCGCCACCACTCCCATGGACCCGGAGGTGATCGATGCGGTTCAGGAATCGATGCGCCGGGATTTCGCCAATTCCGGGACCGTGTATTCGCTGGGCCTGGATGCCCGGCGGCGCATTGAGGAGGCCGAGGATCAGATACGCGAAAGCCTGTCGATTCCCCGAAATTTTAAAATTATTTTTACCAGCGGCGGCAGTGAATCGAATAATCTGTTCATTAAAGGCTATTGTTTTTCAGATCGCAGGGCGGCGTCGCTGGGTCTGGAGCACCCCAGCGTCACGCAATCGTTGGAATGGCTCCGCGAGTCAGGTAACGATTCCGTTTCCCTGTTGACCCGTCAAACCCAGGGCCGGTTGGATTTGTCCGCCATTCCTGAATTAAAGGAAAAGAAGGTCCGCCTGCTTTGCCTGTCCCACGTGAACCATGAATTGGGCCGGGTGAATGATCCCGCCATAATATTACCCGCGCTGGCGGAGCATTCGCCGCAAACCCGTTTATTTCTCGATGGAGTGCAGGCGGCGGGTAAATTGAAACTATCCTCCGATATGTGGCAGGGACTGGCCGGCTACTCGCTCTCCGGCCACAAAATAGGCGGACCCAAGGGAATCGGCCTGCTGGTGGTGGACGAAAAAATCGACTTGAAACCCCAGATTCATGGCGGACAACAGCAACACCGTTTGCGCGCCGGAACCTTGCCGGTGCCATTGATCGCAGGGCTGGCCTGTGGCCATCCAAAAGGCTGTCTTGCGCGTGGCCGATACCATTGAGAATAATCAGAAACTGTTTCGGCGGCTGACCGGGGGCCTGAAAGATTTGGCGCAGGAAATCGCTGAACTGAATCTGCAATTCAATTCTTCGTTATCCGAGGACTTGTCGGATCAATCTCCTTCCATCGTCAACTTCCGGTTTTCACCGGTGGAGGGGGAAGTGATGCTTCACCATCTGGAAGAGCGGGAAATTTATGTCGGGCTGGGAAGCGCCTGTAGCGCCCACTCGAAAGAGCCTTCGAAAATTCTGACCGGAATCGGCCTGTCCCCGGAAGAGGCGCGGTGCAGTCTGAGAATTTCGTGGGGTCCGCAAAATACGGTTGAGGATGTCGATGCTTTCCTGAAAATTTTTGGCGAGGCTTACCTGCAATTATTTCCCACCTTCAAAAACAATCTGACCCGCCGATGAACGATCGCAGAACGATTCTGGTCCGCTATGACGAGATCGGTTTAAAAGGACGCAACCGGCAGCAGTTTGTCGACCGCCTGGTGAACAATATCAAAGCCCACCTGCAGGATTTGGCAGGTTTGAAATTCATCGTCCCTCATGGCCGCATCATGATTGACTGCGAACGCGAAACGGCCGGGGAATGCGTGCGCCGGCTTCGGAAAATTCCGGGAGTGGCCTCCTCCAGTATCGGCGTGATCCGCGCGCCGGACTTTGATGCCCTGGCCGCAGTGGGGGTGGAATGGATTGCGCCTCTTTTAAAATCCGGGGAAAAACTCCGGTTTTGTGTTCGCACCAACAGGGCCGATAAATCTTTTCCCCATAAATCTCCGGATATCGATCGAGAAGTGGGATCGCGCATTCTCCGTCAGCTTCACGAGAAGGGATTGGAGGTGAGTATCCGGGATGCGGATTATACCCTGGAGATCGAAATCGGTCAGGACCAAACCGTGGTCTTCAACGACCGGGTTCCCGGGTTGCGGGGTTTGCCCGTGGGCAGTTCGGGTGACGTCCTGGGGCTGATCTCCGGTGGTATCGACAGCCCGGTGGCCATGTACCGCATGATTAAAAGAGGGTGCCGGACGCATGGCATTTTTTTCGACAACCGGCCGTTCATGGGTCGCGGGGGTTACGACAAAGTGGTCAAACTGGCCCGCCATCTCAACAGCTACCAGAAAAAATCATTTCTATATGTGGTCCCGTTCGAGGATATCCAGGCGGCGATTCGGGACCATTGCCGGGAAGCCCACCGGGTGGTGCTGTATCGCCGGATGATGTACCGGATCGCCCAGGAGGTGGCGCGGCAAAAAGGGTGTCTGGCATTGGTCACCGGCGAAGCGGTGGGGCAGGTGGCTTCTCAAACCCTGCAAAACCTGAACGCCGTTTCCGGCGTGGTCGGCCTCAGTGTATTTCGGCCGTTGATCGGCATGAACAAGCAGGAAATCATCGATGAGGCGAAGGCTTTGGGTACCTACGAAATCAGTATCGAACCGCATCCGGATTGCTGTTCGGTATTCATGCCTTCCCGACCCGCGACGCGGTCCAAAATCAAGGAGCTGGAAGCGGATGAAACCCGTTATCCCTGGCATTCCCTGATGACCGGCGCTATCGAAAAAATGGAAATCCTCGATATGGATGCCCTGACTCTATGAGTCCAACCGGTGAACCTCCTGCGGTTTCGGTATTTCCTCCAATAAGGCCGCGATGGTTTTTTTCAGTTTGGGGTGGACGAAATCGGGGGCGATCTCATTCATGGGCACCAGTACAAAACTTCTCTCCGGAATTCCGGGATGGGGGATTTCCAGTCCTCTTTCTTTAAACACACAATCATCAAAGAACAGAAGATCCAGATCAATGATGCGGGGATCCCATTTTTCTCCGCGCGCTCGGCCCATCCGGTTTTCAATGGCCAAACACGCTTTAAGCAGGCCTTCCGCGGAAAGATGGGTGGTCGCCTCGACCACAGAGTTGATGAACCAATCCTGTTCGGTTTTTCCGAAGGGTTCTGTCCGATAAAGTGACGAACGGGTGGTAATGGAGATGGCGGGATGATCGTCCAGAAGGTCCGCGGCTTCTTTGCAATGTTCCTCGGGAGACCCCATGTTCGAGCCGATACCGATGAAAGCGATGTGCTCCATAGCCCGCCCTAAAACTCAAAGGTCACCGAGGACAGGCGTTGCTTGATCTCGTTCATGATGCGGGTCTCGTCTTCCGGGTTTTTCGCGGCAAAGGTGGCGGAGAACCGGACGAAGTGGCCGACATCATCCCAGGGAACGGTGGAAATCAGGTGCTCGGTGATCAGGTACTGCGAAAAGTCTTCCGCGTTTTCAAACCGGCGGCCTCCGGCGATGCCTATCGGAGCTTTCACATACAGAAAGAACGAGCCACCGGGCATTTTCGCGTTGAAACCGACTGAGTTCAGGGTATCCACCAGCAGACCGATGCGCCGCTGATATTTCTCCACGATGCGTGCGGTGATTTCCGGATGTTCCAGGGCATGAATACCCGCTTTCTGGATAGCCGCGAACTGGCCGGAGTCGATGTTGTCCTTCACATGCGCCAGACCCTTGACCACCAGTTCATTGCCCACAATGAAAGCGATGCGCCATCCGGTCATGTTGTAGGCTTTGGAATGCGAATGCAGTTCCACTCCCACATCCAACGCCCCCGGAACGGAAAGAAAACTGACCGGCTTGGCGTTATAGGTCAGCGTCGCGTATGCGGCATCCTGAACCACGACGATATCGTTGGCCTTGGCGAACTCGACCACCTCTTCATAGAATTTGAGGGTGGCATTGGCGCCGGTCGGGTTGTTCGGATAGTTGATGTAAAGCAGTTTGGCCTGTTTCGCGGTTTGCGCGTCGATGCTCTTGAGGTCGGGCAGGAAATTATGTTCCTCCGTCAATTCCAGGTTGACGACTTTCCCGCCCAGATATTGGGTGTGCGTTCCCATCACCGGATAGCCCGGAATGGTCATCAGGGTGATGTCTCCCGGATTGATGAAAATGGAGGGGAGCATCGCCAGGCAGGGTTTGGAACCGATGGTGTGGTTGACGTGTTTTGCCGGATCCAGCCCCTTGATGCCGAACGTCTTTTCCATGTACTGGATGGCGGCGATTTTGAATTCCTCGATTCCGTTATCGGTGTAGCCGCGGTTTTCCGGTTTTTCCGCCTCCTGCTGCAGGACTTTCACCACCCCGGCATCCGCCATCTCGTCCGGTTCCCCCACTCCCATATCGAACAATTCCTTGCCGGGGTTGGCTTCCAGCGCGGCCCGTTTGGCGCGTTTGATTTTCTCGAACTTGTATATTTTGGTGTCTTTGCCGAATTGGTCGCCTCCCAGGCGTCCGGCAAACAGGTTCTGAATATAACTTTCGTTGGATGACATCCGGTAAACTCCGTGCGTATGAACAGGTGAACGATTTCGTGTTAGAAAGTCAGGCAGATTAGCCAAACTCCTGACTGTTGTCAAGCCGGCAATCACCATTTGCTTCAGGGGTCAAAGGCGATCAGGATGCTTTTTCCTGGCCCCCATTTTCTTCGGCTTCCTCGTCCTCGTCCTCGAAATCTTCCTCATCGGTTTCCAGGTTGGCGGCCTGCTGGGAATATCTCAGGTATTTGATGATCTCGGTGATTTCCTCCGGGGTGACATTATTTTTCTGCGGCGGCATTTTATCCGTTCCCTTGATGATTGTTTCCCGGATTTCATCGTCGGAGAATTCTTTCTGGATGTAATCCGTATCGATCAGTCGTGGAGCCTTGGTATTTTTTCCCATGGCATCGGAGCCGTGGCAGTTCGAACAAACCCGGTGAAAATACTTCTGGCCCTTTTTATATTCTTCGGGTACTTCCTTAGTGGGCTGGGGGGTGCAGGCGGCCATCAGGGAAGCCAGTATGATAACAGCGAACAGTTCTCGGTGAATTTTCATGGATGGTTTCCTATGTCTGAAAAAAATAAGTTTACTCTCCCGGTTGGAAGAAGATAAAGAAACGTTATTTTAGTTCTATTTTAAAATAAAAGAAACGGGAAGTTTGAATTGAAAAAAACGCATTTTCAATTGCGGCGGAATCTCGGGGTAGGGCGCACCCTTCTGCACGGCGTCCAAAGCCGCCTGGTCGAGCAGTTTGTAACCGGAGGTGCGGTCCAGCCGCAATTGGGTCAGCTGACCCTGTTTATTCAGGGTAAATGCCACCACCGGCTGGCCCTCCATGCCCCGCCGCCGGGCGATTCCCGGATAATTTCTGGCGTTGACGATTCGCTGGCGGACCTGACCGGTATAGGTGCCGCGTAGACGGCCCAAATCCCATCCCTCGCCGGCCGGCAGGTTTTCCGGTTTGGACGGAAGTCTTTTCAGGATAGCGGTAACTTTAGGCTGGAGGGTCCCATCGATTTTTAGGGCCTGGCTCGCCCTCCCTGAAGCAAAAGATGAAACCCGTGTGCCCTTCGTCCGGACCCGGGGTTGAATCGCCTTGATGTTACGATTGGCCGAGGAGGGAATAAATGCGGTGGCGGTCCTGCCCGTGGGCCGGTATTTTTGCTTTTGGGACAGGGGACGCGGACCCAGCGCTTGGAGCGAACGGGAAGTTGGAGAGGGGTAGGAAACGAACGCATGACGGTGGCTCTTGGATGGAATCCGGAACGGGCGATTCGTCCGCATCGCCATGGCTTGTGATTTTGCCGCTTTGGCCGGCGAAGCCTTATAAGCACGGACGGGTGCCCGGTTCGAAAAGCGCACTTCGGTGATTCGGGTTACAGGAGCCTTCAGAGTCACCGCTCGGCGAAAAGTAACATGAGGCGTTGCCACGCGACGGTTTTTAAGGTGCGGGGGGCTGAGCGGCAGTTCCCTTGGCGTTAAGGGGGGCCGGGAGGGGGAAGGCATTGCTTTCGGCCGCACAGGTACGGAGTGCCGGGAAACGGACTTCCGCTTTTCTATAGGATTGGGGTTGGGGGGCGGAGTGAGAAACCGCACCTGAATGGATTTCGGCGGACGGGTTTTTGGCGGTGCGCCGTCCCCTGGCCAAATGGAAAAACCAGCGATCAGGGCACCGTGCAACAACAGAGATCCCGCGAAAGCGAAATTCCCAATATTCCGTCCGAGTTGTTTTGATATTGACTTCATTCCGTTAAAGGGGGAGAAGGCAGGGCCCTCTCCCGTCACAATCAATTAAAACTGTAAGAAAATCCCGCGTACCCGGAAATCGGTTGCCCTCCAAACTGAAAGGACTCCTCGTATTTCTCGTTCAACAGATTTTCCCCGCGGGCAATCAGCTTGAAGCGTTTATTGACGGCATAATTGAGGACCGCACGGACGAGGGTGCGCTCTCCCACGATACCCGTACCCGACTCCATTTTATTTCGGTGATTGACCGATACCGTCGTGTTGAACCGGTCGCTCCAACGGTAATTCAGACTGGCCGAAGCGGTATGCCTTGGCCTTCGGACCAGTAACGCGCCGGTCTCCTCGTCCTGAGCCTGATTCCAGGTGTAATTCGCGTTCAGGGTCAGATTGTTGAGAATTTTGATACGCACAAAGGTCTCGATGCCTTTGGACCGGGAACTTCCTATGTTCTGAGCCAGAAAAGTGACCAGATCGAAAACGATCAGATTGGTGTAATCGGTATCAAAGTAATTTCCTCCGATGGTGACGCGGTCGTCCCAAAACTTTTGCTCGATGCCCACTTCCCAGTTTTTACTTTCTTCCGGTTCAATAATGGGGTTCCCGAAAAAGGGAAACAGCACTTCATTGATGGACGGCACCCGAAAACCGGTGGCGTAGGCCGCACGAAGTTTGCTGCCCCAGCTTTTGAGCTGATAGGCGCCCTCGAATTTGTAGGTCATCTGGTCGTCGAAACGGGAATTGACGTCCTGGCGAAATCCGGCGTTCACCAGGAGACGGTCGTTCCAGTTTGCGCGAGCCTGCAGGTAATACCCCTCGGAACGGTTTTCGAGGGCAATGTCGTTGCTTTTGTTGAAACCGTTGGTGATCTGATACTCAAAACCGGCCACGGCGGATAAATATTTTCCCAGGGAAAGATTGTTCTGGAAATCCACGGTATAGGTCCGGCTGACAATAACCGAATCGCCAAAGGTGGGGTCCTTGGTATCCAACTCATCAAAATTGAAATTGGTGTTCACCTTCGCGTCCCACCAGGGAGTGATGGATTTTTGAACGGGCAGGGCGATGTAAAAGGTTTCGTTTCGTTGAACGTGATCGGGGGTATCCGATAATTCAAAAGCCAGGTTCAGGCCGTCGAATGAACTGCGCGCCTGGGTGTAACGACCGATAAACTCCACCCGTCCATCCGCCAGAAAACCGAAACCCATACGCGAAGAAAAGGTCGTATTTTCGTAGTCGTCATCCTCGGTGGCGCCACGGTCTTCATTCAAGGATGAAAACCCTTCGCTGGTGGTTCGGGAGACGGTAGCGGCGTAATCGAAACTCTGGAGAGCGCCGGAACTGGAAAAGGTTTCTTTAAAGGTGGCGAAACTGCCGCCTTCAAACGCCAGAGAGTGGGTGGGTTTGCCTTTACCGCGTTTGGTGACGATATTGATGACGCCTCCCACGGCGTCGGCTCCCCAAAGTGTGCTTTGCGGGCCGCGCAGAATTTCGATGCGTTCGATGTTGTCCATTTGCAGGTTGGAGAAATCGAACGATCCTGAAGTATTGGATTTCACCTGTACTCCGTCGATCAGCACCAGGGTTGAGCTGGGAGCGGACCCGCGCATAAACACCCCGGTGGTGCCCCCCATGGGGCCGACATTGACGACGCCAATCCCCGCCTGTTCCCGCAAAATATCTTTCACCTGCATGTGCTGTTTCTGCTGGATTTCCTCCTGCGTGATGACCGTCAGGGCGGAAGCCGGATTTTCCTCTTCCACCGAAGTTCGCGTGGCGGTGATTTCAATCACCTGCAGCTGTTCTTCGTTCTCTCCCGCAAAAACCGTCAGGGGTAAAAAGAACAGGCAGAGCATCATAATAATCGATTTAAAAAGTTTCATATTTTTCCTCTCCCTCGAAGGATGATGAGTAATTTCCCGGACCAGGTTTCCTGACTTGGGCGTCCTACTCGCCGTGCCTTCCCATCCTTTCGGACAGTGGCGTTCGACGGTTTTCGTTCCCATCACAGTTGCGGGGCAGTGGCGGCTTCTCACCGCGCTTCCCTACTTCCGGAATTTGGGTTGTGCTGTTTACAGGCCGATGATGCGTTTCACCTCATTCATGTCCATCGATCGGGTCACCAGATCCGCCAGGCGGTCCAGCTGGCGGGAACGGAACTCCCGGTAATTGAACCGCTCCGGCGGCGACGGCAGATTCTTTTTGTTCCTTATATAATTCAGTAACGATTCGCGTATGGGATCGTTATCCAAAAACCCGTGAAGATAGGTGCCGATCACATCGCCCTCCTCGTTATGCAAACCCAGACTGGATGGACAGTCTTGCTCCGCCGCTTCAAACAGCAATGGATAACTTTTTTCAAATGTGGTGCGGCCGCAATGAATTTCATACCCGTCCACCTGCAATCCCTCCTCGAAAACGGAAGAAGCAAGGGTGGGGCGGATGCGCCGTTCGGTTACTTTGTCTTCCTTCATGGTGGTGGTGGACTGGATCAGGCCCAGACCCTCGATTTCTCCGAGATCGCTCTCGATATGATCGGGATCGTATAGCCGGGTGCCCAGCATCTGGAATCCTCCGCAGACACCGAGGATCAATCCGCCGTCCTGATGAAACTTATGGACGAAACGGTCCCATCCCATTTTCTTCATGAATTGCATATCGCCGACGGTGTTCTTGGTGCCGGGCAGAATCAGTAAGTGGGGACTGCCCGCCTGCATGGGGCTGCGCACGTAACGCACCGATACGCCGGGATCGGACACCAGCGGCGAAAAGTCGGTGAAGTTGCCGATATGCGGCAGTTGCACGATCACGACGTCAACCACTCCCGGATGAGGGCTTACGAATGGCGAATTGTGATGCGGGATGGCGTCCTCCTCGTCCACGAACAAATCCGCATCAAAGGGAATGACGCCCAGGACCGGTTTGCCGGTCATGGCTTCAAACTCGGTGATGCCGGGCTGGAGAAGGTCGACATCGCCGCGAAAGCGGTTGATGATGAATCCCTGTACCCGTTTCCGCTCCGGCTCGGTCAGCAAATCCAGGGTGCCTTTCATCCAGGCGAATACCCCGCCGCGGTCGATATCCCCGACGATCAGCACCGGGGCGTCCGCCATTTCCGCCATCGCCATGTTGACCATGTCATGCTGGCGCAGGTTGATCTCGGCGGGTGAGCCGGCGCCCTCCATAACGATCAGATCGTATTGCGCGCTGAGGCTCTCGAACGCTCCCCGGACTTCTTTCAAATAATTGGGGCGGCCGGCATAATAGTCTTTCGCGTTGCGCTGGCCCACCACTTTGCCCATGACCACCACCTGCGAATTGTTGTCGGCGCTGGGTTTGAGCAGGATGGGATTCATCGCCACCTGAGGGGCTATCCCGCAGGCCTCGGCCTGGTAGACCTGGGCGCGGCCGATCTCTCCGCCGTCTTCGGTGACGTAGGAGTTGAGGGCCATGTTCTGGGCCTTGAACGGGGCCACTCGGTGCCCCTCCCGGTAAAATGCCCGGCACAGCGCGGCGGTGATGATGCTTTTGCCGACCCCGGAACCGGTCCCTTGAATCATTAATGTTTTAGCGCTCATATGGCCCCCTTCTTCTGTTGGCACTTTAAGAGCCAAACGAAAAACGGACCCCCCAGCATGGCGGTGATGACTCCCACCGGAATCTCCGCCGGGGCGATCAGCGTGCGGCCCACGGTGTCGCACAAAATCAGAAAACTCGCGCCGAAAAACATGGAGCCGGGAATCAGCAACCGCAAATCCGGCCCGACCATCAGGCGGACCATATGCGGAACGATCAGACCGACAAATCCTATGGGACCGCTGATGGCCACCACCGTGCCGGTGATAAGCGAAGCGAGGATGAAACTGGCTTTCTGGGTGCGGAGGACATCCACCCCGCGGCTGGAAGCCGACTGGATTCCGGCGCTGATCAGGTTCAAATCGCGCGAAAAGTAAATGAGGCCGCCAATGCCCAGAGCCACCATGGGAAAGATGGAACCCAGCGTCTGGTAATCGGTGATGTCGAGACCGCCCATCAGCCACCGGACGATTTGAAACGATTGCGTGAAATCCGCCAGGTAGTGGATGAACATGACCATGGACGCGAAAAAGAAGTTTGCGGTAACCCCCGCCAGCAACAGCACCGGCGTCGGAAAATCGCCGTGCCGGGTTTTAACCAGACCGAAGACCAGGAGCATGGTTCCCAGGGCTCCCAGAAAGGCCGCGATGGACAGGGTGGAAATTCCGAAGAGGGTATAGTTGAGGCCCAGGCTGATGGCGATCACCGCCCCGAACGACGCTCCGCTGGACACGCCCAGAGTGAACGGGGCGGCCAGATCGTTTCTCAACAGCGCCTGAAAAACCGCACCGGTGACCGACAATGCCGCGCCGGTGAGGGCTCCCAGCAGAATACGGGGAATGCGGGCCAGGAACAGGATGTCGGCGTCGATGTTGTCCTTTGAGCTCCAGCCTCCGGAAAAAGCCTTGGCGAGGTCGATGGAGGTCGGGCCGATCAGGGGCGCGATGGCGAGGGTGGCCAGAAAAATGAGAAAGAAGGCCCCGATGCCAAGGGCGAATTTTCGGGAGTTCAGGTTTGCCGGTTTGGTGACGCTCATGATTGCTCCGGGACCACCAGCAGACTGCCGTCTGTGTCATCTTCAAAGAGTTTGACTTTGACTTCGTACACTTCCTCCAGAATTTCCTTGCGCAACACTTCCCTGGGCGGTCCTGCGCAAAAAATGCGTCCCTTTTTGAGGAGAATCAACCGCTGGCAGTATTTCGAGGCCAGGTGCAGATCGTGCATGGCCAGTACGAGGGACTTGTTTTCCCGGGTGTTCAGTTGTTTCAGAATATTGAGAATTTCGATCTGGTATTTGATGTCCAGCGCGGAGGTGGGTTCGTCGAGAAGCATCATGTCCGTTTTTTGAGCGATGGCGCTGGCGATCATGACGCGCTGTTTTTCGCCGCCGCTGATTTCGTTGAAACTGCGGCCGGCAAATTCCAGAACCCGCGTTTGTCTCATGGCCTCTTCGGCGATGCGGTAGTCCTCCGCTCCTTCAAAACTCAATGGAGACAGGTAGGGGTGGCGTCCCATCAATACGATATCGATCACTTTAAACGGAAAAGCCATTTGCTTTTCCTGCGGAATCCAGGTGACCGCGGCGGCCAGCTCTCTCTTTTTGTACCGGCTCAATTCGCGGTCTCTGAACATCACCGTACCGGGAGGAGCGGGAAGGATGCCTCCCATCAATTTCAACAGAGTGGATTTTCCGGAACCGTTGGGCCCGATCACTCCAGTGAAGGCGCCATCCGCTATATCGAGAGAAATATTTTCGATGACCGGCGTGGTCTCGTAGGCAAACGTCAGTCCCTTAACGGTGATCAGGGTGGCGGTTGGGCTGGTTTTGAGTTCGGTCGTCATAGATTAATCCTTAAACGCTTCGGGATGCAGGACCCGGGCAAAATGATCCAGAATGTTCAGGAAACGAGGACCGGGGATAAGAATGTAATCCGCTCCGATGAAATAAATCCGGCGGTTTTTGACCGCGGTCAATGTGGAAAAGCGGCTCCATTTCCTCAGTTTTTCTTCTTTTTCCTGGGTACTGATGTTCGCATCCGGTCCGGCTTCGATAATCACTTCCGGCGAATGGCGCAGGATGAATTCTTTTGAAATTTTCGGATATTGGGTGTCCGGACCGGTCAGGATGTTTTCTCCCCCCGCCAGCTCCAGCAGTTCTCCCAGGAAGGTGCCGCGCCCGGCGGCATAGATAGACCCTCCCGGGCTACTGCCTTCGCCCAGGATCAGCAGGGTGGGAATGGGCTGAAGATTTTTAAGACCTGTCCGGTAATGGTCTATTCCGGATTTCAGACTCGCCGCCAGCTCGCGGGCTTCGGAACCACAGCCCAGCACATCACCGAATGTCTCAAGGGCGTTGAAAATATCATCCAGACGGGTCATGCTGACGGCCAGGGTCGGGATACCCAGGTTGCGGGCATTGATCCGCAGTTTGTGGCTGTCGTCCTGGTGGATGATCAGATCGGGTTTGAGCCTGATCCAGGTTTCGACACTGGGATTCAGCAGGCCGCCGATTTTGGGCAAAGCGCAGGCTTCTTTGGGATAGGAACAAAAATCCGTCACCCCGACCACGCGGTGGCCGATCCCCAGCGCGAACAGGGTTTCGGTAATCGAGGGCGACATGGAAATGATGCGTTGCGGATAAGGAGATTTGGCCCAGGCCGGGGCGGCGCAAAACCAAAGCAGGGCGCAGAATAAGAAAACGATGCCTGTGAAAGTTCCCGTAGCCGCGCGGGTCCTGGCGATGCCGATCATGATCGAGGCTCCCGATCGGAACTCGGGAAGGCCAAAAAAAAACCTTTCCGGGAGGAAAGGGAGTCCAGTCAATGCCCTTCACCTCTCAAGTTCCGAAGAGTGAGTGAAGCGGGTTCAGACAGGCTTTCTGGCTTCCGGATCGATCTACTTCCCGCGCCTTCCCGTTTCCTGGAAACAGTGGCGTTGTGCGGGGTTCGTCCCCGGTTACAGCGGCGGGCCCGCGACGGATTCGCACCGTCTTTCCTTACATCTGAACACGAATCAGTTGTGTTGTGGCAAGCATATCAGAAGCCCCCGGCCTGTCAAGAAAATTCAGGGAGAGGTTCAGCCCGATTCAAAAAACCGGGTCAGGTCGGCGATATTCTCGGCGTTGACTTCATGGCCCTGCGGGGTTTCTTTTTTGGTGAGCCGGTGACCCTGGCCCTCCAGTTCTTCCAGTGCGTATTCGGCCAGAAACGAGGGAATCACTTCGTCATTGAGTCCGTAGATTCCCAGAATGGAGGTGGAGTGCAGTTGCCGGATGCCCTCTTCGGGAATTTCCGGAAGAAAACCGCACACGGAGGCCACCTTGTGCAATTTGTGGGAACCCAACAGGGAATAAACCAGCGCCGCCGCTCCGCCCTGGGAAAAACCCCACAGACAGGTCTGAGGCTCAAGCCCGGTTTTATCCTTGAGAAAGTTTTGGGCTTCATCGACCATTTGCGAGGTGTAGTCCAGGAATTGTTGGACCGCTTCGTTCTGCCGGGGTCCATCCCGCCACCAGCTCCATAATCCGTCGCCGGCATCCGTGGGCCCTTCCGGATAGATAAAAACCGTGTTGTTCAGTTTTAATCGGTTACCGTGGATCAGCATGTTTTCCGGAGTGGAGTCCGCCCCGTGAAATCCCATCAGGAGACGTGCGGGTTGATCGGGGGACAGGGCCGATTCCCCGATGATGACCTTTTTATTTTTCCACTCCGCGTTCTGGTAATGAACCGTCATTCGACAAATCCTCAGGATGTCTTGATCATGGTTTCAGCCAACCGTTCCGCCTCTTCCGGGGTGTGGATGGTGCCCAGCACCCGTTCCTCTTCCACCCGGTCCAGAATGGTTTTAAACAGGGGGGAAGGGGACAGCCTGAATTTTTTTTTCAGAGTCTGCCCGTCCAAAAGCGCCGGCCGGTCCCGCGCCGGAATATAGGTTTCGATGTTGAAATCCAGAATCCGGTTCAAAGTTTCAATAAAATATTTGATATCCACCTGACGGCCCAAACGGACGGCCAGCGCCAGTAACAGGGACGGGATCAGTTCTTCCCGGCTTTCGTTGACAAAGCGGTAAATCTCCCGCGGGGTCTGCAGGCCCCGGGAATCGCTTCGCAATTCAGAAAGGACCGCCGTTGAATACCGCAGGGTGCGTTCGATGAACTGGATATCCGCGTTGCTCACCCGGTACTCCTTCAGGAAATCGGTCAGGGCGGAGGGATCCTGCTCCGTCAATGGACCGGCCAGAGCGGACCATTTCAACAGTGCGCCGTTTTGATTCCGGAGTTCCTTGATCTGTTGTTCATGACGATCAAAAAAGCGCTCCGGATGATTAAGCAGGCTCTCCAGTTCCAGAAAAGAGTTCAATGTATCGGTCCAGGCGGTCGTGCCGGCCCGGAAGCCTGGAATCGATTTCAGCGAGGCAATTCCCGGAAACAGAACTTCGGCGATCCCGGTTTGATCCAGCAGAGCCGGGTTGGAATGGCCGGCGCCCAATAAAATCATCAGTTCGCAGTTGACCCGTTCCCTGGCGGGTTGCGACAGAAGTTTTTTATGCACTTCAATCTGCTTCAGGGTGTGCGGTTCGATATTGAAATTCAGAATAGCGGCGAACCGAAAGGCGCGGAGCAGGCGCAGGGGGTCTTCCTCGAACGCCCGGCCCGGCAAGACCCGGATCAGCCGGTTGGCGATATCTTGTTCTCCATGAAAGGGATCGATCAGATTCCAGTTTCCACCGACAAAATCCGAAAGGGGAACTGACATCGCGTTGAGGGTAAAGTCCCGCTGGGCCAAATCGTCGTGAATCGAATTTCCCTGAAGCGTGGTGAAGTCGAAATACAAATCCTTGCGCAGCATCACCCGAAACGTTTCATGGCCGGGTGTTTCATCCAGCGGGACCAGGGTCTTCCGGACCTTTGCCGCCCAGGCGCGGGCGATGGCGGGTGCCTGGCGCCCGGTAAAGTCGTAGTCCTTGCAGTTTTTATTTAACAGGTAATCGCGGACCGTGCCCCCCACGAGGTGGAGCGTTTCTCCCATTTCCAGGGATATGCGTTGAAGGTCCTCGAGATGTTTCAGGACGTCAGGGGGCGCGGTAATATTCGGGATTGGGGTCATGCAAAATATATTACCAGCAACCGGAGGTTATTCCAAAGACGGGATCAAAACCATTGCTGGCCGTACCCGACGGATATCCGGACTTCCGGAGAGGGGTCGGCCGGTTCCAGCCGCACCAGTGTTTCGGGGCCGTCGAAATAATCTTCGATCACCAGCCGGTCTTTAAGCACTTGGATTCGCCTGTAAACCGGCCGGCCATATCCCCGGTGGGTGCCGATAAAACCTTTGTCGCCGAAATAAAGACATTCCGCGCGGGCCCGGTCTTCCAGTTGAAACAGGTTGGAGCCGAAGGGATTGGGTTCCCGGTCTTCAAGCCGGGGAGCGAAATGGGCTTTGACCGAACGATAGGAATTCCTGATCCCGGGCGCGGGAGTGTAAAGGTATGAGCCGGGATCGATAATACGGTCGACGCCGTCGATTTGAACTTCTATCGCCAGCGCGTCGTTGTGCGCGTGCCCCCCGTTACCGTTTTGACCGACGGACCCACAGCGGATCGCCAGAAACAGTCTCGGGCTGGAAACCAGATACAAACCGAAATCCGGGAAACCGGATAATCGCCACTCACTTTTTAAGTCGGGTCCGGGGGCGGGTATTTCGTAGTGCTGATACTGTGAAATTTGTTTAAGACGATTTTGCCATTCGTTCCAGGTCGGGTCCGTTCCCAGCCGGTATTCAGCCGCCGGAGGATTGTTCTCGAAGCGGTCCGGCGGGAGTGCGAGGGGAGTCCCCGCCAGAGTTTTCACGATTTGGGCGTGGAATCCCGGTAAGGCATTCTCGCCTTTTCCCAACAAATGATCAATGGCCTGTGCCAGGTGACCGTAATTCAGGGAATTCTCCACCCAATGGCGGGTCAGGGAATCCACTCCTGCATAATCCTGCAAATTGCGGAATAACGATTGCAGCTCTTCCAGACCGGCCCGGTAATATACCGGCTGCAGCTTCAGGAAACGGCCGCTGTCATTATCTCCGATCTGAGCGATTTGTCCGTTGGGTTTGGTGGCCGCACGCACGAACCCGGCGATCCTCTCCAGTCTTTCAAAGTGAGTGGGCGGCAGGGGAGAACGTTTTTCCGATCCGGGCAGGGGAAAAAACATCATGGGGGCCGGTTGAAGCCTGGGGCCGGAGGTGAAGGCGGGTGGCCGGTAATCCTTCAGGGCATTGAGTTTGTCGTCCGGCAATCCCAGAATTAAAGCGGTGCCGTAAAGTATCATTTCTCCCGAGAGGCCGTGGTAGCTGGTGGACGCTTCGAAATTGGAGCCGTCGGGATGAAACTGGCTGTTCATTTCCCGAATCAATTCCTGGACCGCCAGGGCCAGCCAGGTATCGGTTTCCCGGGATTGCGGGAGATAGGCGGCGATGTAGAGCAGGCCGACGATATCGGCGAGATAATGATTGCTTCTCAGAGTGGGGCTCCATTCCAGATTGTGAAAAATGTGGCGGCCGTGGTCGTGAATGGAATTTTTGAAGACCCGGTTGAAGTCCGGATCAAACGTGGCTCCCTGCGCCCGAAACAGATCGTAAGCGGCCAGCCAGTTGGCGGCGCGGATGCCCACGTCCATCGGGCAACTCCAGTTGACGCCAAACCGGGGAGGATTGGCCGCGATAAAATCCAGCACCTGATTTTTAAACTCGTGGGAGTAAGTCTCCGCGGGAAGGGCGCCCTCTGTTTTTTGAATGGCCAGTCCGAAAGCCCAGGCCAGTTGCGGCAGATGCTGCATGCGTGCCAGCTCCCAGGGCATTTTGATGTCCACCCCGGGAAGCGGCGCCGGCCGGCATTTCAACGAAGGCCGCTTTTCCCGCCAGCGGTATCCGGATTTGAAATCGATTTGCCAGTCCACAGGCACGTATTCCGCGGAAATCATTTTCCGGATTTTTTGCGAGTGGGACCGGTTGGGCGCGTTGAGGATGGAAGCGCTTTCCGGTGATGGAGGTTTACTGCTCATGGCATAGCGGTGACCCTCCAGGCCGCGGCAGGTCATTCCGTAATGAACCCGGACCCAACCCGAGCCCAGCAGATCGAAGTAATGCTTTAAATACAAATCTGCAAGCGACAGGATTTTTTCCGCATCGGCGGAAAGGGATTCCTTTGCGGGCGGGCGCAAATAAGTACCCAGCGGCTCGGCGGAGTCCGAATACACGTTGCCGTAAGTCGGCAGGAAGCGATCCCGCAGGCGGTCCACCCATGCCAGCCCCCGCCGGCGGATCAGGCGTATACTCTTCTGGACCACGATGCGGGGAGGCTGGGAAAGAACGGCCTGCAGAATATCCTTCATGGGTGCGGACAACGCTCCTTTAATTTTTCGATAATTTTCCGGGTATGTTCTTTCCAGGTGTAGCGGGCAACCACCTCTTCACGCGCTTGTTGTCCCAGACGCTGTCGCAATTCGGAATGGTCGATCAAAGTTTTGAGTCCCTGCATCAGGGATTCCGCGTCACCCGGTTGAACCAGCCAGGCGGTATGATCGTGCCGGAGGATTTCCCCGATTTGATCCAGGTCCGAAGCGACGATGCCCTTGGCCATTGCCATGTACTCGAACAGCTTGGTGGGCGAACCGAAAAAAGGCGTGCCGTCCGGATTGGGAATGTGAGGGGAGGCCAGTATATCACAAGCCGCCAGATGCGCGGGGCCTTCCTCCTGCGGCACCACTCCCGTTAATACGGTTTCCCGCTCGACGCCGAAGTCTTTCAGTTCCTGTTGCACCTTGGGCATGGTATTGCCGTTACCGATCATGAGCAGACGAACGGTTTCCCGGTATTGAGGGTATTGGCGAATCAACAAACCGAACGCCCGGGCCAGAACTTCCGCGCCGTGCCATAGTCCAAAGGTGCCGATAAATCCGATAACCGTTTTGTCTTCCAGCTCTCTTTGCGCTCGAACGTCTGATCCGCCGGTTTCCGGTGAGTAAGTGTGCGGATCAACACCATTGGGGTTGACCAGAATTTTATCCTCCGCAATGCCGCGTTCCAGCAACTCGTTTTTGGAGGGTTCGCTCACCACCACCACGACGTCGGCCGATTTCAGATTGAGTATTTCTATCCGCTCCGCCAGGGTTTCGTACTTCAGAGACTTGCTCCAGTTTTTGTTGATCCATATCTCCGACCCATTGTACTCCACAACAAAAGGAACTCCTCTGGCACGCGCCAACCGGAGTGCGGAATAATTGTACAAAGCATAACGCTGATACACAAAGGCCGGTTGACGGTCTTTTAAAATTTGAGTGGCCCGGTCAAACAGGAGCCGGTTGTAATGAAGGAGAGGCAGTTCCAGAAAATCGAGGAATCCCTGGTCCGGCAAAACAACATGGGTTTCAATGTCATCATGAACGCCCGGGAAGGGTGTGGTGGTGATAAAGACCGGGGAGGCACCGAACCCGTTTAAGTGGTTCAATACACCGACGGTATGCCCGACCGACCCGCCGGCTTTCAACCCAAAGCAGTGGTCGGACCGCAGGTATACCGGTTGGCCGGATGGGTTGAGCGCAGATGAATGGGATTCCTTTTGAGAAATTTGCGAAAGGTTTTCGATTTCATTATGAATGGAAGCGAGCAGGGAAGCCTTTTTCATGCCGTCCCGCACGAAGTGTGTGAAGGACCGTACCAGGTGTTTGAAAGAGACGGCGATCTCTTTTCCCTGATCGTCACGGATTCTGCATTTGCCGGGGGTCAGCAGGCGCAGGGCCAGGGAAACCAAAAAAGGTTTGGTGGTGAATTGCCAGTTGTAGGTATACAGCCAGGCCTCCCGGTATTGAAAAATATGTTTGAGATATCTGCCGGTGCGTATCCATTGTCCCAGCTCATGAATGGGAACCACGCGCGTATCCTGGGAAACTTCCGGGGTCTGGTGAAATTCGCGCAGGATGATGATTTTGTTGTATTTCATGAGGCCGGCGTAGATTCTGCTTGCAGGTATTTCATGGTGTAATAAAAATGAAACGGAATGAGCAGGGCAAAGCTCACGACCGAGGCCAGGGCCGCGCCCAGGATGCCCATCTTCAGGATCAATATCCAGTTGAGCGCCACGTTGACTCCCAGAACCAGCAGGCCGAAGGGAATCAGGCTCCAGGGAACATGAATGGAGGCGACAAAATTGCTGTAAATGGAATTGACGGACATGACGAATTTGCTGAGGACCAGAATGATGAAGACAGGTATGCAGCCGAGGAACGCCTTGCCGTATAAAATATGGACCGCGGGATGAGCCACCGCGGCCGCCAACGCGCATAACCCCACCATGACGATCAATAAACCCTTGCCGACGTTTTTGGAGAGCTGCCATTTTTCCCGAACATCCTTCAGGGCGCTCAGTTTCGGGAACAGGACCGTCGACACCACCAGGGGGAACAGATAAACCATTTCCCCCAGATTGATGGCGATATCGTAAAGCCCGGTTTCCCGTTTGCCCATCAGATGATCGACCATCAGCAGATCGATTCGGAGAAGCAGGAAAGCGATGAAACTGCCAAGGTACGATTTGATGCCGTAGGGCAGGTTGTTTTTGAACGTTTCCATGGAGATGTGGGGCGAACGGGCCAGATGTCTGCGCAGACTTTTAATCACCAGAAACAGGGATAAGATCATTGCGGCCAGTCCGCAGGAAAACAGCGTTTCCGCCGAGCTTTTGCCGGCTCCGATGAGGATCAGGATCAGGATAATGGCGGCCGACTTGTTGGCGATCTCAATTTTATTGAAGGACCGCATTTCCTGAATGCCGATCAGGAGATTCTGAGTCAGGAGAAACGCCAGGCCGAACGGTATCCAGGCAAGGGCCAAAAACAACAAATCGCCCTGAACCGGAGCGGCCTCCGGGAATAAATAGAACAGAACCGCACCCACCAGCGAACAAATTCCACCCACGACAAAGCTGACCGCCAGGCTGTTGCCCAGCAAGGCCGGCATGAGGCCGGGTTCACGCGCGATGTAAAAGGTGTTGGAGGAATGCAGACCGAGGTTGGAAAATTGCACGCCGATCATTCCAATGGTCAGGGCCAGGGCGTACAGGCCGCGTCCTTCCGGGCCGAGGGACCGCGCCACCAGGATGCTGGTGATCAGGCTGGCGAAGATCAGAAAAATCCGGGTGGAAAAGGTTTCGGCCACCTTTTGGGTCAGGTCCTCGGGAAGGGTATTCTTAAGCCAATAACGGATTCTGGATACCCAGGAGGTATTATTGTCCGCAATCGGTTTGGAATCGGGTTTCATCTACGCAGGTTTCCCGGATAACCGGCAGGCGAGAAAAAAACCCGATGCCAGCGAGGGGCATAGGCTTCCCAGCCAACCGTTGAGGTTTAAAAACGGGGTGACGCCGTGAAACAACAGATTTGTGAAGGGCCCGGCGAACCACACCGACCCGGTTTTTTCATAAACTTCAAAGCCGCACCGCCTTAGTGTTTTCTGGATGGCCGACAGGGTGAACCGCTGAACGTGAGGGGAATCCGAAAGCGTGGAGGGATGCGGAGACTGTTTGACCTGCGCCCCCCAAAACAGTTTTTTGATCTGATAAACGATCTCAACGATTCCCAGTTTTTCGATCAAGACTCCCATTCGCATTTTATTCCAGAAAAAACTTTCCATTTCAAACCAGCCGTAACCGTTTGGAACCGTGATCAGCAGGCGGCCGCCCGCCTTCAGCCGCTCTCGAATTTTGGTGAGAATCTGTTTGATCTCGCCGTCGTTCAAGTGTTCCAGTACCTCTGAGATGATAATCACGTCTCCTTGAATATCCATAGCCGTGATGTCCGATGCGGTCAGGCAGGATTCGTCGAGCCCTTCCTCCCGGCAGAAGTTTTTTCCGTATTCGATGCTGGGTTTATCCATATCAAAACCCCGGATGGCATAGCCCCTCTCGGCCAGAGGCAAAGTGATCATGATTCCTGTTCCGCAACCCAACTCCAGAATTTGATCCGGTTTGCCGGAATGAGATTCGATCCACTTCAATCGTTTTGCGTGGCCGTAAACGTTTTCCTTGATCACCGCGATTGCCAGATGGAATTAATTGATCGCCCGGATGGCAATATACCACCCGAACCATTGCCCCAGCCGGTTCAGGGCAGGGGTCGGTTTCAACGGGTTTCGGAACAATGAATCGAGGTGAGCCATGTCCGCCGGAATCAAATGTTGGATGGAAGCATTCACCCGGCTGAAGGGTTTAAAGTAATTTTTAAACTCTTTTTTACGGTACAAGCGTGTGACCAGGTCGGGATTATGATTGGGATATTCAATCAGGCTGAGTTGCTCCTGCAGGGTCCGCTGTCTCCACCCTCCTCTTAAAATAAAATTCCAGAGAAACGTGGTCCACCAGAAAAAAATGGAATGTTTGTGATAGACGGTCACGTAGCATTGCCCGCCCGGTTTTAAAACACGGTGAATTTCGTTAATCGTTTTTTCGGTATCGGGGGAATGGTGCAGCACGCCAAAGGAATAGACAAAATCCATACTGTTGTCCGGGTAGGGAAGGTTTTCCGCGTCGCCCTGCGTCAAACGGGTTTCTTTATCGAACAGGCGGAACCGCTCCCGGGTGATCTCTATATTTTTCGGAATCAAATCAATGCCGTGCATGACACCCCCACGCCGGGCAAGAGAAAGATGATCCGTGCCCATCCCGCAGCCGATTTCCAGGACATTTTTTCCCGTGAGGTCGAAGGATTGAATCGCTTTCAGTATCCACGGATGCGTTTCGTAACGGTGTTTTTCTATTTCGTCAAAATATTCCCGGCTGAGAAACGCTTTCTCCGAATAGTTGGAGCCGCAGGGGTCGGCGGACCAGTTTTGGATCGTTTTTTCTTTGTATTGTTCTCCGGAGTGGGACTGAAACTCTTTCGTGTCGATTTTGAGTTTGTTTAACAACCGGGAGAATTTTCCCGTTCCAGTGGCCAAATCAACCTCGCGATGGGGTTAAAAGTTAAACCTACTTATTTATTGTAAGGTAAAACAATAGATGGGAAAACCTTTAAAAAAAGGGGTTTGGTGCAACGGCGGGGAGTTTAGCGGATATAGGTTTTCCACCAGAGCGCCAGGTTGAACAGGTACCAGATCAGAGGGCTTTGCCGCCGGGCGATCAGCCGTTGGATTTCGGAAAATCTGAAAAAATCTGTTTCCCGGCAGAAGGCCTGCAACTCGCTTTCGATCCGGCCCCCCAGCCGGTCCATGAGCCATTCGTGAATGGGGACGCCAAATCCCTGCTTCTTGCGGTGGATCAAATCGTCGGGAATCACTCCCTGGATGGATTTTTTAAGGATGTATTTGAGGGTTCCGTTGCGGGTTTTCACCGCTTCCGGAATGCTCATGGCCAGCTCCACGAATTTGTGGTCAAGAAAAGGCACCCGGCTTTCCAGGCTGACGCCCATGCTCATTTTGTCCACCCGCATCAGGAGCAGTTCCGGAAGGCGCAGGTTTAAATCCAGATAGCTCATCCAGTGAAGCGGTTTGGGTTCCCAGGCTTTCTGTAGAAACCGGTCATAAATAGGCCGCAAGGCCTCCCACGAGGAATGATTTTTGAACTTCTGCCGCAGGCGGGGGGCAAGCAGGGTTTTCTTTTGCGCTTCCGTAAACGCTTCCGCCCCTCCCCAGAAAACCGGCAGGTCGTTGGCGCCGCGCCGGAGCCATTCATAATATAACGTGTGTTCCCGGCCGAGCAGGCGCAGGGTGGTGAGCCCCGCTTTCTTGAGGGGCGAGGGAACGGGCCAGGCATTTTTGTATTGCAGTTCCAGTGCGGTCTTCCAGCTGGGATAGCCCCAGAACAATTCGTCCGCCCCTTCGCCCACCTGGCAGACGGTCACCCCGTTATCGCGGGCCAGCCTGGATACATAATAGACCGGTACGCACACCGGATCGGCGATGGGTTCGTCCTGCAGATGGACCATTTCCGGGAGAAAGTCGATCAAGTCATCCAGATTCAGCAGGCGGTCATGGTAAACCGCCTTCACTTCATCCGCCATGCGCCGGGCATAGTGAAGTTCATTCTGGTAACTGGTGTATTCGCCCTCGTAACCGATGGAAAAGGTTTTGATGGGCTGGCTTTCCCCTTCTGAAAACAGAGCGGCATTGGCGCTGGAGTCGATGCCTCCGGAGAGAAATACACCCACCGGCACATCGCTGACCTTGCGCAACTGGACCGCGGTTCTTAATTCCTGAAGCAGACGTTCGCTGATTTCTTCTTCCGGGCATTGGTTGAGCGGCTGAGTGTGGTCCAGCACATCCCAATACTTTATGGATTGTACCGTTCCGTCTTGATGGATCCGGAGGCAGGTTCCCGGCGCCAGTTTCTGGATTCCGTCGAACAGGGTTTGCGGTCCCGGCGTGGTCAGGAACGACAAGTAATGATACAGCGCCTCCTCGTGAACGGCGCGGGGCTGGTCCGGATCTTTTAACAGCGCTTTGATTTCGGAAGCGAAATTGATGCGGCCGTGATGGATGCTGTAATAGAGCGGTTTGATACCGATCCGGTCCCGCACCAGCCACAGGTTTTTGTTACGCGCGTCCCATAAAGCGAAAGCGAACATGCCGCGGAATTTGTGAACGGCATCGATTCCCCAGCGGTCAAAGGCATGCAGAATCACTTCCGTGTCGGAGTGATCGGTTTTCCATTGGCGGTATCCCTCCTGAACCAATTCCGAACGGATTTCCGCGTGGTTGTAGATTTCGCCGTTAAAGGTGACCCATAGTGTCCGGCCGGCGTTCGACATGGGTTGGGCGGCCGCGCCGGATAAATCGATTATCGCCAGACGCCGGTGCCCCAGGCCCACTCGGCCGTCCTCCGATACCCAGGTGCCATAGCCGTCCGGGCCCCGGTGCGGCATGGTATCGCGCATAGCCGTGATGAAGGGTTCCGTTACTTTAAACCGGCTGTTGGTGAAGGAAAGTGTTCCTGCAATGCCGCACATGAGTTCGTTTCGGAGTGATGGCTGGACAAGAAGGCCATCATACGGTTTGCGAATTGATAATTGAGCAGACTGAGAAGGTGCTGGCCGGTCAGGATAATTGTTCCTCGACGCGGAGGGCAATTTCAGTAGCCTGGATTTGCTGCCACAACGGAATGGGCCAGGGGCCGCCTTTGAGAATAGTTGTCCCGAATTCCTGCAATTCCTGTTTATGGCCTTTATCCACCCATTGGGTCTTCAGCGAGCCACCGATGACGCCGGTGGTATCCAGCTGCTTGTAATCGTTCAAATGAAAAACCCTGCCGTCCGAAAAAACTTCCATTTGCTCTTTCGGAAATTTCGTGGAACCCAGCGCGGTATAGGTCAGGGTGGCGACCGAGCCGTCCTCAAACCCCAGCGTGACCACAAAATTATCGCGGGCAGAATAATGAGGGATCGAGGGATTCAAAGCCTGGGTATGGATGGTGGAGACCTTGCTGTCGATCAAATAGGTGAACAGATCGTAAATATGGCAGGCTTCACCGAGGTTGCGTCCCCCTCCCTCCCGGGTGTGTACCCAATGGTCCAGCGGAATATATCCGGCGTTCATCCGGTAATTGGTGATAATCGGGTTTTTCCTGTTTTTGAGCAGTTTTTTGATTCGCCGGGCAAAGGGTGAGAAACGCCGGTTGAATCCCGTCAACAATACCGTGCTCTGCTCCTGTTGTGAGAAAAAATTCTGAATGCGGTTCAGCTCTTCCCTGGTGAGTGCGAGAGGTTTTTCCACCAGAACATGTTTGCCCGCCTGCAGGGCTTTTAACGTCATGTCCGCATGTACATGGTGACGGGTAGCGATCAGAATGGCATCCAATCCCGAGTCATTGAGGATTTGCTCGTAATCCGTAGTGCTGTATACCGCTTCAACCTGCTTGGCCGTATTGGCGGCATTGTTCCCGGTTCGGCTGAATACGGAATGAATATGAAACTGTTTGCCCAGGGCCTGCAGGTTGGGGATATGCATGCCGGTCATGAAACCTCCCGTTCCCGCCAGTGCAATCCGGATTTTTCCTTTTTCCGTGGAACGGGCGGTAGGGTTGGCAACCGTGCGGACCGGTGGCTCGTCAGATGCAGGCTCCGGATACGATAACAGGATGATCAGGGGTTTGTCTTCATTCCGGTTGAGCTTTTCATAGGCTTCATTGGCCTGGGAAATTTCCACTGTCGAATTAATCAAGGGCTGAACGTTCAGTTTTTTTTCGGAGATCAGCTTGAGATATTCCGACATGTTGCGGTTTTCCGTCCAGCGGACATATCCGATGGGGTAGTCCACGCCCTCATCCTCATATTGGGGATCGTAACGGCCGGGTCCGTAAGAGGTGGAAACAAAAAAGTCCAGCTCTTTGGCATAAAAATCCTCCCGTTTCAAATTCAGGCCGACGTCTCCCACCAGAACCACCCGGCCCTTTCTGCGGCATACTTTGAACGCATTGGAGATCACCTCATGGGAGGAACTGGCGGCGGTAATGATGGCGCCGTCCGCTCCCACATCGTCAGTCATGCGAAGGATATCCTGGTTGCCGTTACCCCCTTCAGGATTCAGCACGCCATCCATTCCTAGTTTTTGAGCGAGCTCCACGCGGGCGGGGTCCAGGTCCGAACCGATGACCCGGCAGCCGTTGGCTTTTAACAATTGCACCGTAATTTGCCCCAGGATGCCCAGGCCGATAACGACAAAGGTTTCTCCCAGGGTAGGGTTGGCACGGCGAATGCCCTGCAGGGCGATGGCGCCCAGGGTGACGGTGCTGGCGAGATGTAAATCGATGTCTTGGGGAACCGGTACCGTCAGGTTGCGCGGCACCCGGATGATTTCCGCATGGTGGGCGTATTGGGCGCCGGCACAAGCCACCAGGTCTCCCGGATGGATATCCTCAACGCCTTCACCCACCTCCAGAACAGTGCCCGCCGCGGAATAACCGAGGGGCCGGCCTGCCGCCAGTTTGCCTTCAATCACATTGCGGGTATGGGTGACTCCCCGCGCGGCGACCATCTCAAGAGCTGTTTTAACGGCGCCGGGATTTTTGATCGCGCGTTTCCATAAAGGATCGGAGGCGGATTTCAGGCCGCTCATTTCCGTTCCGGCGGAGATGCAGGAGTATTTGGCCCGGACCAGAATCGTACCCGGCTCGACCTGTGGGGCGGGAATGTCCTCCACCACAATTTGCCCTTGCTTTGTCAGGACCTGTTTCACGAGACAATTCCGGTGAAGGCGTTAATGTCCCCAGCCGGAAGAAAGCTTGATCTGCTTGGAAACATAGATGGTGTCATCCTTCTTGACCAAATGAATATTCGTGTTTGTCAGCGACCCGATAATGCTTTGTACGTTTTCCGAGGGTTTGCTCTGCGGGTCATGGATCAAAAAGGGAACCATTTCTTCAATCGAATCACGGACCTGATCGCTCTCGATCAGATAGCCCAGAAGGTTGACATCCACATCCAGATACTTTTTGGCCAGCTTCAGCAGGTTGTCGCCCATCAAAATATCTTTTTGCCGGCGGACCCGGTTGATGATCAGTCCCGGTCGAAATTCACTGATGAGCGTATTGATCCTGTCCAGTTTCTGCGGATGCAATTCTTCGATTTTTTCGCGAAGCTGATTGATTTCATAACAGTCTTCCGCTGCGGCGGGATTTTTGGAAAGATCCAGTAGATGCTGGATGTCCGACCCGGTTTTGAATTCCTGGCTGATCCGGCGAAACAGGCCGGCCTTGATAAAGCCGAAGGTATTCAGAATGGAAGTCATCTCAGGGGTGGAAACCACAACCTGATGGCCCCCCATATTGAAATAGTCAACAATGTGAAAGTTGGTCCCGGGACCCAGGTCCACGATGATATGGTCCGCTTCCTGTTCCAGGTTTTTAATAGCGGCAATGATTTTGTTTTGATTTTTGTGGCTGATGTCGGCGGAGCCGGGGGTATCGCTCGCTCCGCTCAGGAATTTCAAGTTGGTGATCCCGGTATCGATCAAGGGCGATTCATCTTTATTGGAATCCAAATGGGAAGGATCGAAATACTCACGGAACCCGTATCTCGGCGCGCGGATACCCAGAAAGGCATGTAGATTCGATGCCCCGAAATCCGCATCCACAAGGATCACCCGCTGGCCGGTCAGGGCAAAGGTGACTGCCATATTGGTGGCTATTACGCTTTTGCCGACGCCGCCTTTGCCGCCGCCAACCGTGATTATTTTATTGGGATAACTCATTCTTGAACTTTCTTTCGCGCGGTAAATAGAAAGGAGTCGATAACGTCCAGAGAAACGGCCTCTCCGTCCTTCGGTAAGTTTTCTTTGTTCCCATCCATTTTGGCTTCCTGCGTATGAACCCTCTGTTGCGGCCCTGAAACATCGCGGGACTCTTTGGGGTTGGCCTGAATTTCCATGGATTCAAATTGTTTTTCCACCTGTTTTTGGAATTCCTGCAACCGCCTGATAATCTTTTGAACCGTCCCGGATGAAAGCTTCTGAGACGTCGCCTCCTCCTCTTCCGTAATTAAAAATTCCGGAGACAGAAAAAAGGGTTTGGGCTTCTCATCCGTCTCCGGGGGAGAAACTTTTTCCTTCTTCTTATCGGCGGAGGGGGCCGGTTTCTCGAGTTTGGCCGCCGGTTCTTTATCTTTCGCTATATTCTTATGAGAAACCATAATGACTTCTTTTTCAACCGTTTTTGCAGGGGGCGGGGACGTTTTTGGGGGCGCTTCAGGGGATTTCCCGGAAAGGTCGGGCTCCGCCGTTGTTTCCCCCAGTCTTTTGACCGGAGGATTTGGGGGGATTTCCCTGGTAGAGGGAGGGATGGGAATCTTTTTCGCCTTTTTGAAAGCAGGTGGCACCTCTCTGGCAGGAGGAGCCTCTCTGGCAGGAGGAGCCTTGAAGGTAGGAATTTCCTTACTTTCCTCCTGTTTAAGAAAAGGATCGATTTGAAGCCCGGGTATTTCCGCCTCAATCCATGAGGCACTGTCATCCGAA
>JABAHQ010002557.1_pt3 | contig 42108 bp, 37 predicted proteins | sample 7062091 | NCBI WGS metagenome assembly JABAHQ01 (sample SAMN14534359, study PRJNA622989) | marine sediment metagenome | biome: marine biome [ENVO:00000428]; feature: marine pelagic biome [ENVO:01000023]; material: deep marine sediment [ENVO:00002113] | place: India: Gulf of Kutch | collected... | reverse complement strand
TTAAATAAACTATATGTGACTTTTCGTTGTTCATCTAGTGCAGCTAAAATGTATTTTTTTTCAAAATCATCTGCCGCTTTTCTTAGCTTAATGAGTTGATCTTCCACTGTTGGCCAAACTGTATTCGTTCTGAGCCTACTGGGTGGAATTACTTTTTGCTTTCCTCGCTTTTTTGGGCAATTTGGCTCAGCATATTTTTTATAAGTGGATCCAAATAAAATTATGAAATTTCTTGACATTTGTATAAGATTTCACTAATATTTGAAATACGAGAGGATTCGGGTCCGGGGTAGTCTCCCTTCCATGAAAGTTGCCTTTTCTTTTTTGCCGGTCTAGAAGCGGGGATATATAGAATTTTTCTTTCCTATTTTGGGGATTAGCAATCTAAAAGTTGCTTAGGCGGCGAGTACTGCATTGGCCGCAGACATGGATTAACATCGTATTTTCTATTGTCTACTGATAGAATTCATTACCGTCTTATCGTTCTTAAATTATGTCAGAAGACTCGAGCATACAAATGGATACTAAGAAGAGCATTCTAATTGTCGACAAGGACGTACGTGAACTTGATGAATTACGAAATTACGTCCGACCGCTGCAGTTTCGTTGTATTTCAACGGACAGTCACTTCGAGGCATTGGAACTAGCTTTTTCAGAGCATCCCAATATTATCATCTTGGGTTTACCAAGAATTGGGAAAGACGAAGTCACTGTGCTTGAGAAGGTAAAGAATTACGAGCCCGGCACTAGTATCATTGTCATAACAAACAGAGAGCTACTTAAGTCCGCTAAAGGTCCCATCGATTTTTTGGCATTAGAGTATCTTCAGAAGCCGGTATCCCCAGAGGTCCTTAAAACCACCATACAAAGGATTATCAAATGTAATAAACCTTCAGAGAAAAAGGTAGAAAATTCATCAAATGAGGTTGTTAAATTTGGAGATATTATCGCCAAGAGTCAGGTAATGCAAGAATTATTTAGAAAGTCCATCAAGATAGCTCAAAGCGATGCTAACGTATTTATTTATGGTGAAAGCGGTACCGGCAAAGAGCTCTTTGCACAGAACATACATGCTTACAGCCAACGTGGATCAAAAGACTTAATTCCGGTAGATTGCGTGGCTTTGCCTGATTATCTATTGGAAAGCGAGCTTTTTGGATACGAAAAGGGCGCTTTTACAGGGGCCGAGACTATGCACAAAGGTCTATTAGAATATGCGAATGAAAGTACGCTTTTTTTAGATGAAATATGTGAATTGCCCCTCAATCTACAAGCAAAATTGCTTAGAGCGATCCAACAACACGAGTTTCGTAGAATTGGAGGTAAGGAATTGATTAAAGTCAAATTACGTATCATTTCCGCTTCAAATAAAGAGCCCCGCAGTGCTGTTAGGAAAGGACTTTTGCGTGAGGACCTTTACTATCGCTTAAACGTGGTCCCGTTAACTATACCCCCTTTGCGCATGAGGAAGGAAGACATTCCCGTCCTGGTCAACTATTTCTTGAACAAGTTTAGCAAAAACGTTTTGTCGGTAAAGAAAAGCATTGAACGTCCGGCGATGGATGCTCTTATGAATTACTCATGGCCGGGCAACGTGCGTGAATTGGAGAATTTGATTGAGCAGTTAGTAGCTTTGGTAGACGGTTCTGAAATACATCTCGCTGACTTGCCGCAATACATTATCTCAACTGGGTCTATTAGTGAGCTTGAGAAGTTTACCCAGGAAGCCAATTTACCTTACTACAAGGCCAGAAAACAGTTCTTAGAAGAATTTGACATGCAATATTTTCAAAACTTGGTAGAAAAGTGTGATGGGAACCTTTCGAAAGCCGCTAAATTAGCTCAAATTAATCGTACAACACTTTATCGCAAATTAAGTAGCATAGCACTCACTTATCCAAATGATTTTCACTAAATGAACGATAATTGTTTACCTACTGCAACAGTTGTTTACGACGTGCAACAGTTTTAGGAAAAATCTAATCACCGGCATTTTTTTTCTTTTTTATTTACTCACACAAAAATGGTTAAATTAATTATGTTTAACCAGCTTAAATCCTTTTATTAGATTATTAGAGTGAAATTTTTTTCCGATCTTGTAGTTTGGTATGTTTGTTGCATAATAAGACATTTTATTTGCAAGATTTCGCTTCAAAAGAAGATACAAGATAAAGCCTTCCATTTTTGCGGCTTCTACAGAGGTGGGTTTCTATTAAGCTTGAACGGAAGACAGCTTTTTTCAAGATATCCTCGCGCGGTGTAAGTTTGTTCCTGCGTAGGCAGGGGGGATCTCTGTGCCTCAAACCAGCAGATTCCTCCCAAAAAATTACCAGAACAAGACAATTTTTCCGTTTTCATTCAGACGGTAAGTATGCTTATCTTGCAGGAAGCAGGACTCAAAGGTTTATTCTACTACTAACATAACGAACCGAAAGTGATCAGACAACTAATTGAGAAGCTTTGGTGCTTAATTCCAAGGTTGTGGTGATGATTGTTGCCCCTTGGAAAAGAGGGAAAAATATCATTCGATGAACACGTTATAACGAACCAAATTGAGGAAATAGAGAAAAGAAAAAAATAAAGGCCACCTTCATCTTCGAAAAGATCCCGTCAGACCTTAAAGTGAAGATGCTTTCTACATCTACAAAGGCATTTCTGTCTTTGAGATGTAAATCGGTGGCCTTTTTTTATTATAATTACTTTGATCGTTTTTTGCAAGCTTTATTTAGAGCTTTTGCAATTTCTTTAATTGTCCAGGAGAAAAATTGAGCCAAAAATGAAAGGGCAAGTGATGGTAGAAAAAAGTAAAGCAGAAGGGACACCTACTTTGCGGATTTTACTGGCTACCAAAGATGATTTTCTCAAACAGGCATTATCTAACACCATCGATAACAACGACTGCAAAATAGCTATGGTTGAGAGCTGTAAAGAGACCTTAGGTGCCATGGTAGACAACGATTTTGATCTCCTCATGGTTGATCCGGATCTCGAAAAACTGAATGGAGTGGAGGCAATACAATTAATCAAAAAGTTTTGGCCACGTACTCCAATGATTGTGATTTCCGACGATTCTTTATTTGAGACAGATGCAAAAATCGCTGCAGCAGGCGTTTATTACAGATTTGGAAGGTCATTTGATGAGCAAGTTATAAATGAACTAATTCAGGGGATACAGAAAAGAAAGAAATAAGCGCCACCTTCATCTCGAAAAAGATCCCGTCAGATCTTAAAAGTAAAGTTGCCTCTACGTTCGCAAAGGCATTTCTGTCCTTGAGACGTGGAGGAGGTGGCCTTTTTTTATGTGATCTAATTAAAAGATTAAACGATAATGAAGTACGTTTATCTGAAAGGGGTAAGTTATCGCTTCGTCTTTTCTCCCATTATGAGTGGTTTGACAAACGTTCTTGGGGCCGTCATCTTTGGAGCCGAGGTTATTGTGTCAGCACCGTAGGTTTAGACGAAGAGAAGATACGCAAGTATGTAAGTACTATGTAAGTACCAAGAGCGAAGGATCGCGAGTTGGAACAGGGCTAACTAGGACTATACTAACCCGAACACCAGCGCACCTTTCAGGGCTACCCCACCAAGCCACCACCTTTGGTGGTGGTAATTTGATTGAGCTAGGAAGCATGGGTCAGAGTCTTAGTTCAGAGGCGATTTAGGCCTTGTAATGCAGACCACAGTGGTAACTTCATTTGTTGAGTAAGAGGATTATAATGAAATCCCCTCCTCTCTACTTCCGCTGAATAGGTCGAAAAGCCATAAAGAGATGATTTCTGTCGTGTTTTCAAACTTTATCGAAAGTTTTGTAGGATAATTCATTCATGTTTTTACATCTACATTGTTTAAACATTTTTGCTCTTGTTTGTCTTTGTTGTCATTTTAATATCGTTATTGGGCAAGAACGCAAGATTAAGTCCGGGGATGCAATAGAGATTGTGGTCTACGGACAGGAACAGATGAGCCAAACTGTGGTCGTGAAATCTAATGGGAGGGTGAATTACCCTTTTCTTGAAGGAGTGCCAATAGAGGGCATTACCCTGCAACGATTACAGGAAATCCTTATGGCCCAACTTTCAAGAGTTATAAAACGAAGCCTGGTGGTTGCTGTGGATTTTGCCGAAAGTTACCCCATTAAGGTTACCGTTTTAGGCCAAGTTGCCAGTCCTGGCATCTATGTGATTCCTAATACTGCTAACCTTCAGGTAGCTCTTGCACAGGCAGGCGGACCTATTCCTGGAGCACAATTATCACAAGTTAAATTGATCCGGAAGAATGAGCACGAGATAAACAATCAGGTCGTGAATTTGGAGAGTTTTTATATTGAAGGTGAACCCAACTACCTTCCCCAACTAGAAGATGATGATATTATTATGGTGCCCGGTTTTTCTCTCGCCAAAACGGTGAAAGTCCTAGGGAGTGTGGAAAGGCCTGGCAGCTACGAGCTACCTTTTCCAGCAAGTCTGCTGGATGTCATCTTCCTAGCTGGAGGTCCAACTGATCAGGCTAAACTGAGTGCCATTAAAGTCACTTCTAACAATGGGGATAAGCCGTATGAAAGGCATTTTAACCTAGATGCAATCTTAAAGAAAGAAAACAAGAACATTCCTATCATTAAACCTGGGGATGTGGTTTACGTGCCTGAAAAAGCAATTACGTGGAAGAAGTTTATAGCTTTCGCACGGGACATTACGATTTTTGTGACCCTATACGTTATCATTCAGAGAGACAGATAACAAGTAAGTAAGATGTAATTATTGCTGGTCAAGCCATGTACGCATCCGATACAGCCAAAATGCAATCTAAGCATTTCGAATTCTCAGACTATCTTTCGATGCTCAGGCAACGAAAGTGGTTAGTTATCTTCTGTTTGATCGGGGTAGTCATCCCTGTTGCCATGGTGACGCAATTCATGACTCCAGTTTATGAAGCTGAAGCCAGCATTATTTATAAAAAGCCCAAGGAACCCATATTTGACTTGGGACAGCCTCGCTACGATAACAGCGCACTAGTCAATATTACCGAGGTGCTGAAGAGCCGGAAATTGGCTGAAGAGGTGGTCAATTCCCTCCCTGCCGAAGTTATTCAAGAGTTTGGTTTTTCCGAGCATCCACTCCATGATCTTTCTCTGGAAAAATTAATTGCTCGTCAACTTCAAAAGAACCTGAGAGTAATCCCGGTGCGGAGTAGTGATATTTTAAGAATCAAAATCCGAACCAGCAGCCCCATCGCTGCCAAAATCATAGCCAATACTTATGTCGAACGAATAATCGATTGGAATCTGCGAACCAAGCGGGAGGAGATTATCAGTGTTCGCGATTTCGTGGAAATGCAACTTGCGGTTTTTCAGGATAAGTTAAGCGCTGCAGAAGACACCTTGCGAGTCTTCAAAGAAAAGAATCCGATGATATCCCTCAGCGATAGGCATGCTGAAATTCTCAAACGTACGACCGAGGCTGAGGTTCGTTACAACGAAGCTCAAGCCGAGCTTGCGGCACAGAGACAGCGCCAGCGAGATGCTGAGCGGAAAATAAGGAAACTCGCTCCCTCTCACATCTTGGCTCCAAGTCCTTTGGAGGCGGATCTTAGGGCAAAACAGCAAGGACTGAAAAAGATTATAGCAGATTATAACGAAGAGCTTCAGAGCATCCCAGAAAAGGAGCTTGTCCTGGCCCGCCTCATCCGAAATCGGGATGTCAATGAGAAGATTTATTCCAAACTCCTCGAAAAGCGGGAAGAGGTTCGGATCGTCGAGGCCAGCAAGGTCGGCGACATTCACGTTGTTGATGCCGCTCAGGAGCCAATTGATCCAATTAAACCCAAGAAGAAAAGATATCTTGCCTTCGGCTTTATTCTGGGATTGGCCCTTGGAGTTGGCCTGACTTTTTTCCTGGAATCTCTTGATACCTCGCTCAAATCCCAAGAGGAGATCGAGGACTATATTAATCTCCGTGTCTTGACCTTGATTCCGACCATCAATCCGACAAACAGGATTTCGGGTTTTATGAAACGACATTACAACAATAATAATGCTTCTTATGCGAAACTGACCGATCTCAGAAGAAGCTCCTCGACATACGAGGCTTATCGTGCTTTCCAAGTTAATTTCGCTCTTATCAATACAGACAATATTCTACGAAATATTCTAATTACTAGTGCAGGTCCGGGCGAAGGGAAAACCCTCACGACGTTCAATCTGGCTAAGTTATATGCCCAAAGTGGAATGAAAACGTTGCTCATCGATTGCGACCTCNNAAATCGAGAGCCGGGATTGACCAATGTATTAATGAATGAAATAGCATTACACCACGCCATTCAGAGGCTGGGGAACGAAAAACTTGACGTCTTATCTACTGGCACACTGCCACCAAACCCCTCTGAGCTATTAAGCACCCAAGGTATGCGAGATGTTCTAGCTGAGGGCAAGGACAACTATGAGCTGGTGATCTTGGATTCGCCCCCGCTCATTGCTGTGACCGATTCCATTGTTTTGAGCGCTTTGGTGGATGGCGTTTGCCTGGTGATCCGATCGGGTAAGACCAGCAGGGAGGTGATTCGCAAGGCAAAACAACTGTTGGAAAGCAGCCCCTCAAGAATCGTTGGCGTCATTTTGAACGATATCGACTTGAAAAGAGTTTACGGCGATAGGTATTACAAAAATTATTACTATTACTACCTTGGGAATAATGACCAAAGAGGCAAGGACGGGCCTGTGTGAACTGAATTAATGTCTGCGTTTGTGCTCAGTTCCTCTATCGTATCGACACCATATTTACCTTTACAGGTGCGGAATAATCGGTTTTTCTCTTTTCTTGGGTTTACAACAAAAGAATCAAGAAGCATGTTTAACCCAGATTCGGAAATTAGGTCTATTTTTCCAATTTAAACATTCGAAATCCAATTTCGATCTATCCTTTGTTCTTTGACAAGAGTTAGTTTGGACTAAAAGCTAAGCGAAACGGTCTATTTTTGCCGCCAGGACTTTGGTTTTTACGAGCATTTTTACTCCATCAGGACATAGCTATCTATTGTGCCCTGTAAAGATTGGTCAAAGATATTTTTCTGCTGCTCGCCTGAACCGACATCAAACTAAATCGCCATTGTTGGCAATAAAGGCTGTGGTAATCTGATAGCATGGCCGATCTTTCTTTTCTGGGATTATAGCCGACTTCGGCTTGCTCTTGCCCGTCAAGGGCCGGACCGCTGACCGGTTTACCGTACACCGTAGTCGGTGTTAAATCAAAATCCAGGCCAATCTCAACTGCCTCCTCGGTTTCGTTGCAGGTGGCCAAGGCATCGCGATTGGCACGTTCCAGAGCTTCGACATTTTCAGAGTGAGCGGCATCCAGGCGTTTACGCAGGTTGCCTTCTGCGGATAATTGCCTCAGACCCAGGGCGCGCGCTAAACCGGTCCGAGGCAGTAGATCGGCTTGAATATACAACATATAGAAGACAAAATTAAGCCCAAATCTATTCTATTCAAAGAACCAATTGATTGAAAGTTATGCTATATTTTCCGAATCTGGGGCTATCATAAGATTACCAGATCGTCATAAACTCTTCAAGCAAGTTTGACCGGTGCGAAGCCGACAAGACATTTGTTCCATCCAAGAATTCCGCGCCCTTTTAGAGTATGAACGCGCGCGAGTTGATCGCAACGAACATGTGCTTTCGCTTATAGTTTTCGAGGTAAGTGAAGCCGAGAGCGATGGCATGTCCAACACATGTCTGGAGTCCTCAGCTGCCCGTCGCGTGCGCTGCACTGATGTAATCGGATGGCTCGACAAGCGGCGCCTCGGTATCTTTCTGCCCGATACTCCTGACGAAGGTGCATGGAGGCTTGCGAATGACATCTGTCAGTTGGTTGATTTACCGACGAATTCCTTTAAAATTTACACCTATCCATCAAAGGGGATTATTACGTTCTTATTACGTAATTTTTAATAATCAATTCGATTTATGCCACTAATGACCGAAAAAAGGGCAAAGTTCATTGATCGGATCAGCAAAAGCAACTTAGAAATCCGTGAAAGAGCCGTCCTGGCATTGGAGCCATTATTAGCTAAGCGGCTCCCTGCCTGGAAGCGTGTGATGGATATAGTTGGCTCGCTCTTAGGGCTCACTCTGTTAGCGCCACTGCTTTTGCTTATCGCCATCGTGATTAAAGTGGTTTCGCCGGGGCCGGTTTTTTATATGCAGACAAGGATTGGATATCTAGGGAAAGCTTTCACGCTGTGGAAATTTCGCACTATGAAACTCGATGCGGATAGCTTGGAGCATCAGCAGCACTTGAGCAATTTGATCAATTTTGAACAGCCGATGACGAAGTTGGATGTGAATGATGATCCTCGGATTATTCCATTGGGCAATCTCCTTCGCCTATCCGGTCTGGATGAATTGCCGCAATTGATTAATGTACTTCGTGGCGAAATGAGTCTGGTTGGGCCGCGGCCATGTCTTCCCTACGAGGCGCGGGAATATCGTCTCTGGCAGACTAGGAGATTCGATGCTGTTCCTGGGATAACCGGTCTGTGGCAAGTCAGTGGGAAGAACAGGACGACTTTCAAAGAAATGATGCGGTTAGATATCACTTACGCGAGAAGAAGATCATTTTGGCTGGATATAAAAATAATGTTAAGGACTATACCCGCCATAATTGACCAAATTAACGATGGTTTTATCGAACAGAAAGCCAGGGGATAGCGAAAATGCAGAAAGGACTTAACGTTGCAGTCGTCGGATGCGGATATTGGGGACCCAATCTCATTCGAAATTTCAGGTCCCTTTCTGAATGTCAGGTAAAACAGGTATGTGATCTCGACCAAAAACGGTTGGAGCACATGAAACAGCTCTATCCAGAGGTCGAAACCACAACTAATTTTGAACATCTTGTGAATGATCAGGAGCTCGATGCACTCACCATAGCTACACCGGTTCATTTGCATTATAAATTAGCCAAGAAAAGTCTGTTGGGTGGGAAACATACATTCATTGAAAAACCCATGGCTTCTTCAGTGGCGCAATGCTTAGAGTTGATCGAGCTTGCGGAAAAGCGGCGGTTGACACTTATGATTGGGCATACGTTTATTTATAGCCCGGCCGTGCGAACAATTAAAGAGATCGTGGATTCCGGTTATTTAGGGGAAGTCTTCTATATCAGCGCTCAGCGTTTGAACCTGGGTTTGTTCCAAAAAGACATCAATGTGGCCTGGGATTTGGCGCCGCATGATATCTCCATCATTCTTTACGTCTTGAACCAAAGCCCGACATTCGTCAATTGTCAAGGCAAAGCTCATGTATCCCCTGGTATTGAGGACATGATTAATCTATCGTTAGATTTTTCGAATGGAGGCTTTGCCACGATTCATAGCAGTTGGCTCGACCCCAATAAGATCAGAAAAATGACCATCGTCGGCAGCAAACGAATGATTCTCTATGATGATACTGAGCCATTGGAAAAGATCAAGATCTACGACAAGCGGGTAGAGATCCCTCCCCATTACGACACCTTTGCCGAGTTTCACTACGCTTATCATTATGGCGACATGCGCGCTCCTTACCTTAAGCAGGTTGAGCCTCTTAAAATGCAGTGCCAGCACTTTCTGGATTGCATTAAGACCGGAGCGAAACCTAATTCGAGTGGCTTGGAAGGCTTGCGTGTCGTTCAGATTCTTGAGTCTGCTTCAGAATCGTTGAAAAAGGGTGGGGCTAAGGTTAAGATTGAGAGTTAATACGTCACGCGTAATACGTAAACTTATGGAGGACGAGTCTTTGCTCTTGCGAAAAATTGCGCCGGACGTAAGGTTGGGCGATGGCGTCAAAATTCATGACTTCGTGAATTTATATGGATGCGAAATCGGTGACAACACCAAAATCGGCGCGTTTGTCGAAATACAAAAGGGTGTCAAGATTGGCCCCAATTGCAAAATCTCCAGCCACACGTTCATCTGCGAAGGCGTGACCATCGAGGATAATGTTTTCATTGGCCACAACGTCACATTCATCAATGATGCCTATCCTCGCGCTACTACAGAGGACGGAAGGCTGCAAACCGAAAGGGATTGGGTTTGCGTGCCGACCTTGGTAAAACAGGGTGCTTCGATTGGATCAAGCGCCACCCTGTTATGTGGAGTTACCGTGGGCGAAAATGTTATTGTTGGTGCGGGGAGCGTGGTCACGAAAGATGTTCCGCCTGACGCCCTTGTTGCCGGGAATCCAGCGCGATTATTAAGACCAATCCGCGAAGGAAGCAAAAAATTATGATGGTTAAAGTTTCCAAAAATTTCAGACTGATTTCTCCTTATGGCGGCCAGTTGGTAAATTTGATGGTTCATCCTGAAATCCTTTATGAAATTAAAAACCGCGCCAGCCGGCTCCCTTCTCTGCAGCTTTCGGAGCGCAGCATTTGCGATTTGGAGCTGCTTGCCGTTGGCGCTTTTTCTCCTCTGGACCGTTTTATGGGACGAGAGGACTATCAATGCGTCCTGGACAAGATGCATCTGAGCAATGGATACATTTTTCCTATCCCAATAACATTGTCTGTAGAACAATCGGCGGAAGTTGCTTTAGACCAGGAGATTGCGCTGCGTGACGCCAAGAACGAGCTTTTAGCGGTAATGTCCGTCGACGAAATCTACGAGTGGGATCTTCATGAAGTGGCCAATAAGGTCTTTGGAACCCAAGATCCTCGACATCCACTGGTGGCCGAAATGCACCGTTGGGGAAAACTCAACCTCTCAGGCCGCTTGAAAGTTTTACAGTTGCCGCGGCATTACGATTTTAAAGATTTGCGCCTTACACCTGCGCAGACCAGAAAAAAACTGGAAGAGCTTGGATATGAGAATGTCGTGGCTTTTCAGACACGCAACCCGCTGCATCGCGCACACGAAGAGATGACCAAGCGGGCGATACAAGAGGTGGACGGTGCCCTGCTGTTGCATCCTGTGGTTGGCATGACCAAACCCGGTGACGTGGATCACTTCACGCGCGTACGCGCCTACAAGGCACTGGCGGATCACTATTACGAACCTGGCCAGATCCTGCTATCTCTGCTACCTTTAGCAATGCGGATGGCTGGTCCGCGTGAAGCGCTTTGGCACGCGCTGGTTCGCAGAAACTATGGTGCCAATTATCTCATTGCTGGTCGAGATCATGCCAGTCCGGGTAAGAATTCTAAAGGCAATCCCTTCTATGGCCCTTATGAGGCCCAAAAATTGATGGAAAAGTACAGCGAAGAATTAGGCGCGAGGGTGATGCCCTTCCATGAATTCGTCTATCTGCCGGATGAAGGGAGATATGAAGAAGTCACAAAAATCGGATCCAGGAGGCGTACTGCAAGCATTTCGGGCACGCAAGTGCGGGAGGAATATTTGAACAATGGCAAGGCTCTGCCCGCATGGTTTACTCGACCAAAGGTTGCTCGTATCTTGACCGAAACCTACCCGCCGAAACACCGGCAGGGCGTGTGCATCTGGTTTACCGGCCTCAGTGGCGCCGGCAAATCCACCACTGCCGAAGTGCTCACCGTTTTATTTTTAGAGCATGGCCGGCAGGTGACTTTGCTCGACGGTGACGTGGTGCGTACCCACCTTTCCAAGGGCCTTGGGTTTAGCAAGGAGGACCGCGACGTCAATATTCGGCGGATCGGCTTTGTCGCCGCAGAAATTGTACGGCACGGGGGCGTGGCGATCTGTGCGGCAGTAAGCCCATACCGAGCGACCCGCAATGATGTGCGCAGCATGGTCGGAAATGATCGTTTCATCGAAGTCTTTGTTGATACGCCACTGGAAGTATGTGAGCAGCGAGATGTCAAAGGAATTTATGCGAAGGCCCGGCGCGGCGAGATCAAAGGCCTCACCGGTATTGATGATCCTTATGAGCCGCCTCTCCAGCCAGAAATCATTCTCGACACCGTGACTTACTCTCCGGAAGAGAACGCACGCAGGATCCTTGATTATCTCATTCACCGTGGGTTTGTGAAACGTTCTCATAAAATTCGAGAAACTGACCGGTCGGTTATTCTGCAAGCTGCGAGGAACCCTTGAAAATTCATTGATTCGCACAAAGTAACCGACCGGTCAATACTCATTTTCGGACAGACATGAAATAGTTTTCAAAAGACGGGTTAGCCTCTTTTCAATATGCAGACCTTATCAGCCAGTCTCGAATCACTGGAATTGCGCGTGATTGATCCATTTGCTTATGCGGATTGGAATGATTCCATGCTTACCACTCCGCGTTATTCGATTTTTCACACAATCAACTGGCTCCGTGTTTTGCAGGAATCCTATGGCTATCAGCCCTACTATTTCGCCAGTTTCAATTGGAATAAGCTGGTTGTTTTACTGCCATTTATGGAAGTGAAGAGCTGGATCACCGGAACTAGAGGAGTATCTTTACCCTTCTCTGATTATTGTGAACCTATCATTGAAGATAAAGATCTTATCTCAGAATTATTTGATCAGGTTATTGCTACAGCTCGACAACTCAGATGGAAATATATTGAAATGAAGGGTGGAGATGAACTGTTTCATTCAGCCTCTCCATGGATCTGCTATTATCGACACGTCTTAGCTCTAAACAGCAACGAGGATCAAATTTTTTCCAGGCTACGGAGTAATTACCGTCTCAAAATTAGAAAAGCGCTTAAAAATGACCTCAAGATAAGAATTCTTGGATCATCGGAGGCGCTGGCAGAGTACTATCGCCTTCATTGCTTGACGCGCAAGCGACATGGCCTGCCGCCCCAGCCTATTATCTTTTTCAAAAAGATATATGAACACGTTATATCAAAGAACTTGGGATTTGTGATTTTAGTCTCAAACCAGGGAAGAAATTTTGCAGGCGCCATTTTTTTTCATTTTGGTGATCGGGCCATTTATAAGTTTGGCGCGTCGGATATGAGCTATCAGCATTTGCATCCCAATTATTTGATGTTCTGGAGCGCGATTCAATGGCTGTGCCAAAACGGCTATAGAGAACTCTGCTTTGGCAAAACTGCTCCGAATAACAAAGGATTGATTCAGTTTAAAGACGGGTGGGGAACGGACAAACATCAAATAATTTATTACAAGTATGAAGTCAAGACAGATAGTCTTGTCCGGAACACAAAAAAGACAAACGAGTCTGGTCATTTCATTTTTAAGAAAATGCCTATTCCACTCTTGAGAATTATGGGTTCGTTGCTTTACCGGCACGTGGGCTAAGCTTCAATAGCAGTACCATCGAAAATGTTTTTGAGTAGATGGGGTTTTCTATTAACCTCATTTCCATGCTGGGGGCTTTCATGTGGTGTTCTTTGGAAATGAAACCGGCCCACCATGCGTGTGGAAGGCCGATCTCGCGAACGGAGAGATTTTGCCTTTGCTTAGCGACAATCGCGGGGCGAGTCATGCTTCATTCAATGACCCGAATGGCGAATACCTCTTGATGCACTCAATTCGTGTGGGAAATACGGTATCGGGGTGCTGCCCCTTAACGGTTCGCCGTCATGCCCCCTGCGATTTCCAGACTTCTAGGAAGCTCTGCATGCTAGCCGAGCGAAAATGGCGTTATTGCTTTCGACTTTTCTAAGAGAATATTGGGGGCGGACAGTCTTTTCTTGGCTGAAAAGAGTAATTTCCTAATGAGTTTTTCACGCACAGACTTTTAAGCAGGTTCTCAGGTTCTAGAGTTCTCGAACTTTTTAGGATTGTCTTTTCCGGAATATTTTCATGCTTTTAAAAACTTACGATATGCATTATGGAAAAGAATGAAAAAGTAACACAAACAATTTATAGCGCAATTGATGAATTGAATCGACTACTGCCTAAACCTTTGGAAAAATCCATGGATACTGTTCTGTTTGGCAAGGGTGGGAAGCTGGACTCATTGGGACTTGTCAACCTGATCGTGGTGACAGAACAGAGAATAGAAGAGGAATTTGGCGTTGCCATCACATTAGCTGATGAAAGGGCCTTGTCTCGGGAAAACAGTCCATTTAGGTCTATCGGGACTTTGGCGGATTATATCTCCTCAATCATGGAGACGAATTCTCATGCATGAGCAGCAATTAATGCTTATTACCGGCACCAGAAAAGGGATTGGCAAGCACTTGGCTGATTACTATGTCAAGAAAGGATTTCAAGTTATTGGTTGCAGTCGGGGTGAAGTGGACTATGAATTTGAAAATTATCAACACTATTGCCTGGATGTTGCCGACGAGGGCAAAGTAAAACAGATGTTCATGGACATTCGGAAAAACTATGGTCATCTGGAGGTCTTGATAAATAACGCTGGCATTGCTTCTATGAATCATGTTCTGATGACTCCCCTCAAAGCAGTGCAGAACATTCTGAATACAAACATTGTTGGCACATTCTTGTGTTGCCGTGAAGCCGCAAAGTTAATGCAAAAGAACCATTTTGGCAGGATTGTAAATTTTGCAACAGTCGCCATGCCCTTGAAACTGGAGGGCGAAGCCGTTTATGCCTCTTCAAAAGCGGCTGTTGTCGGTTTGACTGAAATTCTTGCAAAGGAACTTGCTGAATTTGGTATAACTGTAAATGCTATTGGGCCGACCCCGATTAAAACAGCTCTAACCCAGTCTGTGCCACAAGAGAAAATTGACAGCCTGATTCGTCGACAGGCCATTCGCCGTTTTGGTGACTTTCAAGATATTACCAATGTTATTGATTTTTTTATTCAGCCAGAAAGTGATTTTGTTACCGGACAGGTCATTTACTTAGGTGGTATTAGTTAAGTATGGTCACAGGCAATGAGTAGTAATACAGGAAAATGAATATGTTCCTAGATTTTATGATATCTGCATTCAAAGAAAACAAAGGCAAGGATGCCATTATTTGGCAGGGCGAAATTTATAGCTATGAATGGCTTCTTGATCGCATGAATTATTGGCAGGAAGTCATTAATTCTGAAGAGATAACAGCCGGTACCGTAACAATTTTAGAAACAGATTTTTCTCCCAATTCCGTCGCTCTTTTTCTAGCCCTGGTTGAACACGGTTGTATATTTGTTCCACTTACAAGCTCAGTTGAGGCCAATAAGCACGAATTTATCAAAATCGCTCAAGGCGAAGTATCTTTTTCTGTGGACAATAATGATCATGTCAAAATTACCAGACTACCGAATTCGGCAAATCACGAGTTTTATAAGAAACTAAGGCAGTTGAGCCATCCGGGACTTGTTTTGTTTTCTTCTGGCTCTACAGGAAAAAGTAAGGCATCGGTTCATGATTTACTCGGTATTTTAGAAAAGTTTAAAGTGCCGCGACATAGTCTCAGAACGATAACGTTCTTACTCTATGACCATATTGGTGGAGTAAATACCCTGCTTTATACACTATCAAACGCAGGATGTATAGTTACCGTACAAGACCGGAGTCCAGACAGTGTGCTAGCCGCCATTGAAAAATATAAAGTAGAACTTTTGCCGACCTCCCCGACCTTCATTAACTTGATTCTATTGAGTGAAGCATATAAGCGGCATAATATTGACTCTCTTAAAACGGTTACGTATGGAACTGAGCCCATGCCTGAGAGTACCTTGCTGCGCTTTCACCAACTATTCCCCAATATTCGGTTACAGCAAACGTATGGACTTTCGGAAGTCGGCATTCTGCGGTCAAAATCAAAGAGTTCAGATTCCCTATGGGTGAAAGTTGGTGGCGAGGGTTTTGAGACTCGCGTCGTCGATGGAATCCTGCAAATCCGAGCCGAATCAGCAATGATGGGCTACCTCAACGCGCCAAGTCCTTTTACGGAAGACGGCTGGTTCATCACTGGCGATGCCGTCGAAGAAAATGGTGAGTTTATCAAAATCTTAGGTCGCAAGTCTGAAATTATTAATGTGGGAGGGGAAAAAGTCTACCCTGGTGAAGTAGAGAGCGTTATTCAAGAAATTGAGGCTGTCCGAGAAGTAACGGTATATGGTGAGAAGAATCCAATTACAGGAAATATTGTCTGTGCTAAGGTTAGTTTGAAAGGCAATGAAGATCCGAAGAAATTTGCGCTGTATGCGAAAAAATACTGTGGTGAAAGGTTACAAAGTTATAAGGTACCAATAAAGATCACCATTGTTGATGAAAAACAACACAGTGAGCGGTTTAAGAAAGTCAGAGTGATATAAGATGAAAATTGTTATTAAACCCTACTCAGATGATATGATAGAAGCTGCGGTGGATTTTAATAGTCGCTTGAAGGATGGGGGAACGTTTTTTCAGTTTCCTTTTCCCGGGCAGTATATTACACCAAAGTTTCCGAGAATAGAAAACGGAAAAATCTACGAAGAGCATTTTGTGGCTCTTGAAGGAAATTCAGTCAGGGGAGCTTATATTTTAAGGCATCAACAGTTCTCATTCAAAGGCAAGATTTTGTCTGGAGCGTTTATCCAGTGGCCAATGTCGGAGGGAATAGTTGATAAAAAATACAATCTCATTGGTTTGCAATTGTTAGTTGATGCCATAAAAAGACAACCTCTCATTTTTGCATTAGGCATGGGTGGATATGGAGAGCCACTTCCGAAGATGCTGCAAGCATTAGGTTGGAGCATGTATACCGTACCGTTTTTTTTCAAGGTGATTCACCCACAACAGTTCTTAAAAAACATAACTTACTTAAGGACAATAAAATTTGGAAAATTGTTGCTGGAATTCCTGAGAATTACAGGTTCTGGTTGGTTAGGAATAAAACTATCGCACGCTTTGACTGAAAGCAAAAAACTGCGGGATAATTCTCTTTTTTTTGAAGTCGTTGACAATTTCGCTCATTGGTCGGACGAATTGTGGGAACGGTGCAAAGACAAGTTTTCGATGATTGCGGTGCGAAACAACGAAGCACTTAATATTTTGTATCCCGAAGGCAGAAAAAGATTTATTCGGTTGAAAATCCTGCAAAATGGTGAAGTAGTCGGTTGGGCTCTCGTTCTAGACACACAGATGGCCAACCATAAGCAATTTGGAAATATGCGAGTCGGCTCAATTGTCGATTGTTTGGCTCTGCCCCAGAATACATTTGAAATCGTTGCAGCCGCTACAATGTTCTTAGAAAAGGCCGGTGTAGACATAATTGTGTCAAATCAGTCTCATATCTCTTGGTGTCGTGCCTTAAGAAGGGCTGGATTTGTCAGCGGACCTTCTAATTTCATTTTTGCAGCTTCAAAAGAATTAGCCAAATTACTTATTCCTTTCGATACGAACAAAATAACCGTTCACTTAAACCGAGGAGATGGCGATGGTCCCGTTCGTTTGTAAAACCGCTATCTGGTTTTATGGAGCTTTAAATCAGATTTTCAATGTCCTTATAGAAAACGCTGCAAGCCTTAAGAGCTTCAGAAATAGATTGTTCGAGCAAGTCACAACATAAATCATAGCGATATATGAACCAAAGAAAAATCAAAGTGCTGTACATTGCTGGCCCATCAAGAAGTGGGAGCACAATCTTAAGTAACATTCTTGGCGAAATCGATGGATTTTTCAATGCCGGTGAGCTTATCGATATATGGGATAGAGGCGTGGCAGCGAATGGTTCATGCGGATGCGGCGCGCCAATGAAGGATTGTGAAATTTGGGGCATGGTGCTAAACCAAGCCTTTGGGTCTCCGGCCCAAATTGATATTCACGAGATGATCCACCGGCGCGATCGTGCTGCACACAGTAGCTATGTCCCTTGGCGAATGTGGATACCAGGAGCAAGACAGCGATTTGCAGACCGTCATGCTTTATATCTCAACACTTTGAAGAAACTCTATCATGCCATTCAATCCGTCATTGGCTGCAATGTCATCATTGATTCTTCAAAAAACGTTGGCTATGCGGATATTTTGACCATGATACCGGCTATTGATCTCCATATTGTACATCTGATTCGCGACTCTCGCGCTACAGCATATTCCTGGCGGCGAAAGAAAGAAGGTCTGTGGCGGGAAAATCCGGTGAAAACCAGTCTGGTTTGGAATGTCAGGAACATCATATCAGGAATGCTTGGAATGAATTCGCCACGAAAATATTTGCGGCTCTTTTACGAGGACTTCGTTAGAGATCCGCAAGAGGCCATACTTCAAATCCTTGATCTGTTAAGAGAGAAAGAGAGCTCTTCATGTCTGCCATTCGTCTCAAAATACGAAGTTAAACTTGGAGGTAACCACAGTGTCTTCGGCAATCCCAATCGTTTTCAAAAAGGGATTTTCAAATTGCAGACAGATGACGAATGGATGAACGGGACGATGAAAAACTTGGATAAAGTTATTGTTACCATGCTAACCTGGCCTCTTTTGATGAAATATGGATATTTTGATTTTTCCCCGATGTTTGTCTGGATTGAAAGAGGGTCAACATAAATCGTTTCATTATCAAGTCTAACCCAAAAGTAGCCAAGTGTGAAAATATCGAAGGTAATCAACGTGGTTTTCTATTTCTTGAAACCGATCATACCACGTTACTTCCAAATTCGGCTGCGAAGAATTGTAATCATTCGAAAATGCAAGCGATATGCCGACATGTGGCCTATTCTTAAAAAAAGTGGCGAGCTGCCACAGGAATGGTGCGGATGGCCGAACGCGAAACAGTTTGCTTTAGTGCTGACTCACGATGTGGATACCCCAAAAGGGCATGAACAATGTCTTCATCTGATGAATTTGGAAAAACAATTGGGTTTTCGCTCCTCGTTTAATTTCGTTCCCGAACGATATTCTGTCTCAGCAGAATTACGACATCGCTTGACGAATAATGGATTTGAAGTAGGCGTTCATGGTCTAAAACACGATGGCAAGCTGTATAGATCGAGAAAAATATTTCGAGAACGGGCAGTGCGCATAAATCATTATTTACAAGAATGGGGTGCGGTAGGTTTCCGTTCCCCTTCAATGCATCACAATCTCGAATGGATTCACGATCTGGATATAGAGTACGATGCCTCGACATTTGATACGGATCCATTTGAGCCTCAGTCAGACGGGGTCGGGACAATATTTCCATTTTTTGTAAAGGAGAATTTAATACAAAAAGTTTATGCGGAGCTTCCATATACTCTTCCTCAAGATTTCACATTATTTATTCTAATGAGAGAAACCACCATAGACATTTGGAAAAGGAAATTGGCCTGGATCGCTGAGCACGGCGGCATGGCGCTTCTAAACACTCATCCAGATTATATGAGCTTTGATGGAAGGAAGCTTGGGCTGGAAGAATATCCGGTAGAGTATTACGCAGAATTTCTGCAGTATGTCAAATTTAAATACGAAGGTCTATATTGGCATGCGCTGCCCACGGATGTGGCTCGTTCTTGCTCGAACCATTTACAAATTGACTTTCAGTTGCATGAAAATCTATTTGCATATAGATGAGAATGAAGCGATGATCGGAGTAATTGCAAGAAAAAATGAAGCTCGGATAGTCGAAGAATTTTTTCAATTGTTCAAGACGCCTTGGGAGTATTATTTGCCCGAAAAGCCATACGACGTTGTTCTTGCCACGGAAGACGTTCGTCAAATAGAGGCAAAGATATTGGTCATGTATAACTCGAAAAACTCTCAGTTTGATTCCATGCATGGAATTATCACCCGATCACAAGATAAAAAAGTGCCACTAAAGTATAAATATTTCGAGTATCCGATATACGGAAATCTGGTGACATTCATATCCTCACATCCGCCATTGATCCAAGCTAAGAATGGCTCTGGAGTGGCGGGGTTGAAAATAAATGTGCACGAACAGCAAATCATACGTATCGGCTATAATCTTTTTGAGGAAGTTGCGTTTTTGTTATCAGAAGGTCAACCTAAGGAAAACGCAATAATCCCCACACTCGAATTTCATATCGCAATGCTGCTTGATTGGATTTTGCAAGCAGGGATGCCATTGGTGGAGATTCCGCCCATTCCTGCCGATCAAAAATTTTTCGTATGTCTCACGCATGACATTGATTTCGCCGGAATGCGCCGGCACAAATTTGATCACACCATGTTGGGATTTCTCTATCGTGCATTGGTGGGCTCTATTCTCACTATAGGAAAGAGAAGACTGGGGTGGCGTAGACTTTTGAGAAACTGGTGGGCAGTCCTTTCCTTGTCTGGCGTATATCTCGGCCTCTTGAAGGATTTTTGGGTCCAATTTGAAAAATATTTTGAGATTGAAAGCAGTCTTGGCTCAACGTTTTTCTTTATCCCATTCAAGAATAATCCTGGCAAAAGGCATTTAATCACCGCGCCCAAGCGCCGGGCAGCGCGCTACGACGTTGGCGATATTCCAGACTTGGTAAAAACAGTTTCCAATCAGGGGTGTGAAATCGGTTTGCACGGCATCGACGCCTGGCATGATTCATCAAAGGGACGCGAGGAGATGAATAGAGTTCGCGAGGCGGCAGCGTGTTCCGAAATTGGCGTTCGAATGCATTGGTTGTATTTTGATGAGCATTCGCCAAAAGTATTGGAAAAAACTGGCTTTGTTTATGATTCCAGTTTTGGGTACAATGACGCAGTTGGACACAGAGCAGGAACTGCTCAAGTGTTTAACCCCCCCGGCACACAAACCCTTCTCGAGTTGCCGCTTCACATCATGGATACCGCTCTATTCTTTAGAAAACGAATGAACTTGTCCGATTCTCGGGCGTCGGCTTTGTGTGACAAACTGATCCAGGATGCGCTAAAATTCGGCGGCTGCCTGACAATCAACTGGCATGACAGAAGTCTGGCTCCGGAAAGGTTATGGGGAGAATTTTATACGAATTTGTTGAACGGTCTCAAAGCGTGTGGCCCTTGCTTCATGACGGCGATGCAAATTGTCAAGTGGTTTCAAAAGCGCCGGGAGGTTCGGTTTGAAGAGATTCATTTCACCAAATCCGGCTTGCGATTGAAGTTTAAACAGATGGACTTTGACAGCGATCCTCGGCTAACATTGAGAATTTACCCTCCGTCAGAACGTGACTCAACCAATCAGGATTTCGCGAGCACTACCCGAAGTTATTTTGACGTAAAACTTTCCCATGACCGGGAAATGCAAATCGCCTTTTAATGATACTAAACCTTGGCGAGCGCAAATGAAAAAACAAGTGCTAATGATTGCATATACCAATTACAGGCTCGACCCACGCATTAGACGCGAAGCAGAAACTTTGGCCGCCACTTCTGAATACGCGGTCAGGTTTTTAGCGCCAAAACAACAGCACCGGAAGAAAACGTTTCAGTTCGATGGCGTCACGGTCGAGGAGCTCAATATCTCGAAGTATTTCGGCGGAAGAAAGGTCGGATATTTGATCTCCTATTTGCATTTTTTCGTGCTCGCGTTTTTGAATTGCACAAAAAAATTCTTGCAACGTGAGATAGAGATCATCCACGTTCATAACATGCCAAACTTTCTGGTATTCGCCGGCGTTATACCGCGTTGGTTTGGCAAAAAGCTGATATTGGATATTCATGATACGGTACCCGAACACTATGCCGGTAAGTTTGAAACCCCCGCTTCCAAACTTTTACACGGAATTTTTTGTCTCGAAGAACGAATTTCGTGTGCTTTGGCGCACAGGATAATTTGTGTCAACCATGTTCAACGCGATGTGCTTGTCAACAGAGGAATCCCTGGAGAAAAAATTACGATCTCGATGAATGTGCCGGACCATATGAAATTCCATCATCAAAAAATGACGCGAGAGGCAAATGGCGAAGATTTCAAGATGGTTTATCACGGCACACTGGAAAAAAGATTGGGCATAGATTTGGTCATAAGGGTAATGGCAGAATTAGCTGATGAAATTCCCGGTTTGCAGTTTCATATACTCGGTGTAGGCAGCCATGCTTACTTAGAAGAGCTACTTCAACTTAGAGGAGATTTGCATCTTGAAGAGAGAGTCTTTTGTAATTTCAATCCGGTGCCTGTGGACCAGGTTCCCGAATTTCTGATGAAAATGGATTTAGGTGTCGTGCCAAATAGAAAAAATATCGCCACCGAGCTTATGCTTCCGGTAAAAATGCTGGAGTATATCAGCCTGGGCATTCCTGTCGTTGCTTCAAGATTGAAAACCATTGAATATTATTTTGCCGAGGATATGGTGAGCTACTTTGAGCCTGAAAATGTCAGCTCCATGGCAGATGCGATATTGAAGCTGTATAAAGATCAAATAAAAAGAGAACGGCAGGCAATACATGCAACGACTTTTTTGGAAAAATATGGCTGGGAAAAGCATCAGTTGGATTTGATGAAATTGTATGATCATTTATGCTCCCCTCAAAAGGAGATGGCTTAATGAGCATGAAACGATTTGCTTTTGTCGGCTGCGGCAAACAAGCCAGAAAACACGCATGTGCGATTCATAATCATCTCAATGACGCTGAAATCGTAGCGTTTTGTGATGTGAACTATACACACGCGNNGTGAATGAGCTTGGAGATCGGATCGACCTCGTCAGTATTCTGACTCCGAGCGGCGTTCATGCGGAAAATGTCGTCGAATTGGCAAAATATGGCAAACCGTTGATAATTGAGAAACCGATCGCACTACGGCTTGCTGACGCCGACGAAATAATCAAAATTTGTGACCTGCACGGCGCAAAAATTTTTGTGGTGCATCAGAATCGCTTTAACTTGCCTATCATAAAAGCACGTGAGGCGCTTGAACAAGGCCGCTTTGGAAAGCTGGTTCTGGGCACGATCCGGCTACGCTGGAAACGAGACCAGGCCTACTATGATTCTGCAGACTGGCGGGGAACTTGGGCTTACGACGGCGGCGTATTTGCTAATCAGGCAGGCCACCACATCGATATGCTGACCTGGTTCATGGGAGAGGTTGAAAGCGTTATGGCGGCTGCAACGACTCGTTTGGTCGATATTGAGTGTGAAGACACTGGAGCGGCTATTCTCACGTTCAGCAACGGTGCTCTGGGAATAGTTGAAGCCACGACCGCGACGCGCCCTAAGGATTTGGAAGGCTCAATTAGCATTTTAGGAGAACGTGGCAACGTTGTTATCGGTGGATTCTACATGAATGAACTGATCAGTTGGGAATTCGAAGACCATAAGCCAATCGATGATATCATTTTCAAGAAATACGGTAGAAATCCTGATAATTGGGCCTATAACCTTGGTGAATACCTGAAGGATGTCATCAATTCAATTGAAAACAACAGAAGAGGACTGGTTGATGGCCTCGAAGGTCGCAAATCACTTGAATTGATCAATGCGTTCTACGAATCGGTTGAAACGAGAGCCGAGATACCTTTACAATTCAGACCAAGGCTATGCAAATTAGGGATAGTTAACGATGGAGACGTATCGTATTCTAAAGGGCGTCGAATTAGGCGAAAATTGTCTTATTGAAGATTATTGTATTATCGGTGTGCCACCCCGCGGTTCTGAAGAAGGTGAGCTTAAGACGGTCATTGGCACCAAGTCGCACTTGCGTTCTCACAGCGTCGTGTATGCCGGCAATCAAATTGGCGAGAATTTTCAAACTGGGAACAAGGTAAACATACGCGAGTTGAATCGAATTGGCGATAACGTCAGCATTGGAACTCTATCGGTCGTAGAGCATCATGTCGACATTGGAAACAATGTGCGAATCCACGGTCAAGTGTTTATTCCAGAATATTCGATTTTGGAGGATAATGTCTGGGTAGGACCCACTGTGGTCATGACCAATGCCAAATATCCCTTATCTCCGGGAGTAAAAGAGCACCTCAAGGGACCAATGATAAAAAGAGACGCCAAGATAGGTGCGAATGCTACCATATTGCCTGGGATTGTAATTGGTGAAAACGCCATGGTTGGAGCAGGTTCGGTGGTTGTCAAAGATGTGCCAGACGGTGCGGTTGTTGTGGGTAATCCCGCCAGAGTGATCAAAACAGTCAAAGAGTTGCCTTATTAGTACTACAGCGAAAGTTCTGCCGTTAAATTCACAACGTATCCATTTATTTAAAAAAAGACGCCGTCATCAGAAGGAATCTTGTCGGTTTCCAAACACCGTGCCGCTAAATAAAAAGATTCTTCTAGAATGACGGGGAACCATTCTTTGTAGTGCTAGACTAATTTTCTAATAGCTAATTGGTTTTAAGAGGAATAATGCGCATTCCTTCTGTTGATCTTAAGAGGCAGTATGATTCTATAAAAGGAAGTTCGAGGGGATCTGCCTTGAATATACTCGGTATTTCATGTTACTATCACGATAGTGCTTGTTAAGTTCAAGACGGGAGAATTGTTGCGTCCAGCTCAAGAAGAGCGATTTAGAACTCATTTCGGTGGTTGAAGAGAAAACCGCGGAGGAAAAATGAACAATACTATTTTAAAATCGAAAAAGATCCTTTTTTACGTCATGATGATTGTACTAACGTTTGCACTTGGCTTCATCATCCTGGAATATGGGCTGGCGAGATATTACTGTTATTCAATTGAAAATGAGATTTCAAATATAACATTTGATCCCATTATTGGATGGAGATCAAGACCGGCAACTTATTGGATCAAACCCGCCCATTCTTTTACTAAACATATACTTTGCTTTGAACACCAAATGAAAGCATATTCCCTATTCAGTTAGAGAAAATTCTGAATACAAGCAGTTTCGGTCATTGTGAAGTTATAAACGCTGGAGGGCTCGCTTACGGTACTGCGCAAGAATTATTATATATGAAAGACCTTGCGAGCAAGAATATTATTGGAGATGTGTATTTGTTGATGATTTTTGTAAATGATATCCTCGATAATTTACGTTTAAGTGGTGGCAGCAACTATGATACTCTCGACGAAACGCCTACTCAACCTGGATTCGTTTTAGCAGAAGACAACAAGCTTATACTGAAATATTATCCAAAGAAGGAATATTCAACAAATCTACTGCCACTAAAGAGAATAAAAACAAAGTTCACTACCCAAAAGTTCTACGTAAAAGATTAGAGTCATATCTCCAGACTAAACCAGCTTGGGTTAACTTTCTGAATGAGTTAGGTGTTGAAGCAAAGTTTTTGCCAGGATGCCAAGCTTAATAAATGGCTGGATCGCGAGGAGATAACGCTTCCGGCATTCCACTAAGGCATTGATAAAAGAGATTCGAGATGAAGCCATTAGAAACCAATCTGTGCTTCTTGCATGTTTAATTCCTTCACCAATACAAGTCCATCCGGATGTTTATAGAGTTAGAATATGTGCCATAACGATGGCAACGGTTCTGTCTCTTAAGGATATATATCAAACCTAACAGGTATCCAGGCACAAAGCAAAATGCATCTAAAGAATTATTCATATGTTCTAATATCTCCTGCTCACAACGAACAAGCATGTATAGAAAAGACAATTCAATCAGTCGTATCGCAAACAATTTTGCCGGAAAAGTGGGTGATAGTCAGCGATGGCTCCACTGATCGTACTGACGAGATCGTGCAGCAATATCTGACAGGTAATCCCTGGATTGAGTTGGTAAGAATGCCCGTGCATTGCGACCGGCATTTCGCTGCGAAAGCCCGGTGTTTTAATGCCGGCTATCAAAGGGTTCAAGATTTGGACTTTGATATTATAGGGAATCTGGACGCCGATATCTCTTTTGAAAAGGATTATTTTGAGTTTCTTCTCAACAAGTTTGCTGAAAATCCCAGGCTCGGAGTGGCGGGAACACCATTTGTTCAAGGCGCATTGACTTATGATTACAGATTTACGAATATCGAGCACGTTTCTGGTGCATGCCAGTTATTCAGGCGGAAATGCTTCGAAGACATTGGCGGATACATTCCGATAAAAAGTGGTGGAATCGATTGGATTGCCGTAACAACCGCAAGGATGAAGGGTTGGAAGACCAGGACATTTACAAACAAAACGTGTTTGCATCACCGGAGAATTGGAACAAGTAATGCAAACACCCTGGTGGCACGATTCAGGCACGGCATGAAAGACTATTATTTAGCCAGCCATCCGCTTTGGCAACTGTTTAGAGCCATTTACCAAATGAAAAACAAGCCTTATATAATTGGGGGCTGCATTTTATTTGCTGGTTATCTATGGGCATTTTTTTGCCGCTACGAAAGACCGGTATCGAAGGAACTTATGAATTTTCATCGGAAAGAACAGATGGCCAGGTTAAAAAGCATTTTTCTAAGAACTTTTAAACTGGCTCATTGAGACTGAAATTGATTATTGAGTGAGACAAGAAAATAGATGAACAATACTAATGAACTTCTCCTCAATAGCCTTAAAAAGGTAGAAAGATGGGTAGAGGATCATAATTATAAAGGCTATGAGCCATTTGATGGTTTATCATCATTCTTGCGACCCTTAACATTTGGCAATTTGTTTCTGGATAGACTATTGATGCAAGTCGTTCGACAGAGCCCTATCAACCTCCGTCCTCTTCTGGGCGTAAAGCCTTTGGATTCTACAATAGGAAGAGGATACATGGCATGGGGATATCTTATTATGCTGAAACTAACCGGTAAAAACAGATATAAAGATAAGGCTGTTCTGTGCCTGCAATGGCTGATGAAAAACAAGTCGCCAGGATATACCGATTACAGTTGGGGGAAACACTTTGATTTTGTGAGTCGTGGCGGCAGGTATCTAAAATTAGAGCCGATCACAGTTTGGACTGCTCTTATTGGCCACGCATTCCTGGAAGCGTATGAAATTCTCGAAGAAAAAAAATTTCTTGAAATTGCGACAGGGATCTGTGAGTGGATTCTCAGGTTACCCCGTAATCAGACAGATTCAGGAGGCGCCTGTTTAGGTTATCTCGCTTCCCGGGAAAGCTCAATTCACAATTCTAACATGCTTGGTGCTTCAATGTTGGCAAGAACTGCCAAATACACCGCTAATGTCGAATACATAAAAGCCGCTAGAGCGGCCATAGAATATAGCTGTTCGAGACAGCTTTCTGATGGCGCATGGTACTATGGGGAAAAGCCGAACTTTCATTGGATTGACAATTTCCATACCGGCTATAATTTGGACAGCCTGAAGTGCTACATTGCAAGCACAAATGATAAGACTTTTGCTGAAAATCTTCGTCGCGGCTTTGAGTATTATAAAAAAAATTTTTTTGAGGAGAACGGCAGGCCCAAGTATTATCACAATCGCGTATACCCGGTTGACAGCCAGTGTGCGGCGCAGGCAATCGACACTTTAGCCAATTTCTCCGACTATGACGAATCAGCTTTGGATTTAGCGTTAAAGGTTGCCAAGTGGACGATCAATAACATGGAGGATAAAGATGGCCATTTTTACTACCGGCAGTACCCATTAATAAAGGCAAAAACTCCGATGCTGCATTGGGCGCAAGCCACTACCTATAAAGCACTGGCGCATTTATTATCCAAAATGGAAAAAGTAGGAAAATGCTGTTGAAGCGAAAAGAGGATAACGGCAAGAAAAGCGACCATATAACGGTCTGCATTTGTACATATAAGCGACCCAAGCTGTTGATGCACTTGTTGCAAGCTGTTTGCCAGCAACGAACTGATGGGGTATTCGACTATTCCACAGTGGTTGTTGACAATGATTGCGCCGAATCGGTGAAGGACATTGTGTTGGGCTTGAAGGAGCGAGGTCCAATCGACATCGATTATTTTTGCGAAGTGGAGCAAAATATTTCTCTCGCCAGGAATAAGGCGATTGAAAAGTCACGAAGTGATTTGGTCGCCTTCATTGATGACGATGAATTTCCTGAAGAAAATTGGCTGCTTAATTTGTACAACGCGTGCAAAGAATTTGGAGCGGATGGTGTTCTGGGACCAGTAAAGCCTCATTTCCAGGTAGAGCCTCCAGAATGGATTGTAAAAGGCAAATTGTTCGATAGAAAAACTTTCGCGACCGGATCAACTATGAAAGACAGCAAGGAGATGCGGACGGGTAATGTGTTACTTTGTAGGAATGTGATCAACGAAAAAGAAACCGCCTTTGATCCCCGCTTTGGCAAAACCGGCGGCGAGGATACCGATTTTTTCAAAAGGAAACTTGCCCAAGGCTATGTCTTTGTATGGTGCGATGAGGCGATAGTATATGAAACGATTCCACCAGAGCGTTTCACAAGAGCATATTTTTTGAGGAGGGCTTTGATGCGGGGAGTGGTCAATTCGAGGTATACATCTTTCATCAGTTTCAGCACGTTGAAGTCGTTAATGGCATTCGTCCTATATACTTCAGCTTTACCGGTTTTCTTGTTAATAGGAAATCAATTATTTATGAGATATCTAATCAAAGATTGTGATCATATCGGCAAACTTCTAGCACTCTGTGGTATAAAGATCCTGAAAGAGAGAATCTGGAATTGACTTGGCGCTGTTGGATAACCTGATCAGCCTCGGTGTCAGTAAAACTGGAGGATTTCCAACAAGTAATTCTCGTAGTAATCAAGGAGACAAAAATGAAAAAAGCGGATGTCAATAAAGCACCCAAAATCTGGGATCGCAGTCGTCAGTTTACCCATAAATTATATTGGTCAGTTAAATACTATGGTCTCGATCTTACAATATTGGCCTTTATGATCAAGATTCTGTCTTTTCTGAGCAAAGATTTAGCGCCGACCGACTGGTATAAGAGAACCACCTCACGAAGATTTGACAAACGCTTTGGGGTGGATACTGCAGGCTGCATTACCACGGAGCAACTGGATATTAGCAACCATCAAAAGCAGCAAGCAATACAGTATCAGCCCACTGCTTCGGTTACATTTAGGCTGATGCTTTCAGAGCTTCCAATCAATTACTCAGATTACGTTTTCGTCGATTACGGATCGGGAAAGGGACGAGCTCTTATTCTGGCTGCACATTTCCCTTTTAAACGAATTGTCGGCGTCGACGTATCAAATAAACTCCACCAGATCGCCCATGATAATATACGCCGCTTTCTCGCCCAACGGGTGAAATGTCGCAACATTCTATCGGTTTGCGAAGATGCCACCACGTTTGATCTCCCCAACGAACCATTGGTTATTTACTTATTTCATCCCTTCAAACAAGAGGTTTTGACAGCAGTGCTTAATAATATTGGCCGGTCTTTGGAGCATCGTTTTCGGCACATAATAATATTGTATCGACATCCTCAACATCCTGAGATAAAAAATTTGCTTTTTGAGGCCGAATTTCTACGTAAAGCGGATGATCGGAATTAACGATCCAAGGTGGGAAATTTATGAGACCATTACTCAGGCGGAGTGTATTTAAGTTATAGGGTCTCCAAGTTTCCTTGATAAGCTAGTCGTTAATCTCCTGGTTAAAATGGGTTATGGTTAATTCAACTAGAGTCCATGGTAAGGATATAACCATTAGAGGTAGGCTGATTAAGACGGCCAGAATCAAAGATGAATGGAATCAAGATGTAGAGGACCCTGAATCATTCATAAAGGCACTCAAACAAAACCAAGTTAAAGCAGATCTATTTACCTTCTGGCAGAGACCACTAGAGACAAGACCCAAATATGACTATTATCTGGAGTGGGATCCTGTTGCTGTGATCCCTATTAAAAGCTATACTTATTGGTTTGAAAAACAAATCAATAAAGGTGCCAGAAGAGCAATTAAGAGAGCGAAGCGGAAAGGAGTTGAGGTTAAGGTCGTTAAATTCAATGATGAACTTATAAAAGGAATAACAGCGATATACAACGAAACACCAATCAGGCAGGGCAAGCCTTTTCCGCATTACGGCAAAGATTTTGATAATGTCAGGAAGCAAAACTCAACATATCTGGACCAAAGCGATTTTATCGGAGTCTACTACAAAAATGAATTGATTGGATTTATTAAGCTGACTTATATGGAGAGCTATGCGGATCCGATGCAGATTATTTCAAAAATCCAACATCGTGATAAAGCACCAACTAATGTTTTACTAGCTAAGGCGATGGAAATTTGCGATCAGAAAAGAATTCCCTATCTCTTTTATGGTGCATGGGACACAGGTGGTTTAGGCGATTTCAAACGCCATAATGGTTTTGAAAAGATAGACCTTCCGAGATATTATATTCCTCTAACCCTAAAGGGCAAAATAATTCTGAAATTAAATCTCCATCATGGAATTAGAGGAATGCTTCCGGAAAAGTTAATTGATCATTTGGTAAACCTGCGGTCGAAATGGTATTCAATAAAATACGGGAGTGTGAAGAATGTCTGAAGTAGAGGCAGCACCTATGGCAAGAGAGAAAAGATTTAGGTGGAAATCACTATAGGGCGCCAAATAAACTATTGGATGAGTGGAAGACTTCATATGCCAGGAATTGCCGGAATTATTAGCAAAATGCCCTCGGAAAGAAATGAAAAATATCTGCGATTGATGATTGATTGCATGCTTCATGAACCTTTCTATACCTCCGGCACATATCTCAATCATCAACGGGGGCTTTTCGCCGGCTGGGTATGCCACCGGGATTCATTTTCGGACTGTATGCCCATATTCAATGAAAAAAAGGACCTACTCTTGCTTTTCTCAGGGGAGAATTTTGCAGACAAGGAAATGACTGATCAGCTCAAAAAGAAAGGCCACGAATTTGACGCTGCAAATGCAAGTTATTTGATCCATCTGTATGAGGAGGAAGGAGACGGGTTCCTACAGCATTTGAACGGCTGGTTTAGCGGCGTTCTGGTGGATCTGCGGAAGACTAAGGTGGTCCTTTTCAATGACCGATACGGAATGCAGAGAATCTATTACCATGAAAGCAAAGACGCGTTTCTATTTGCCTCTGAAGCCAAGTCCCTGCTCAAGGTGCGACAAGAATTAAGGAAAATCGACCTTGAAAGTTTTGGGGAATTCTTTAGCTGCGGCTGCGCGCTGCAAAACCGCACCTTGTTCTCCAATGTTTTTCTGTTGCCCGGTGGCTCGGTGTGGACATTTGGGAAAGATGGCCGCGTTAAAAAAGATCGCTATTTCAAACCGGAGGTTTGGGAAAATCAACCGGTTTTGGAAAAGGAGACATTCTATAAGAGACTGAGAGAAACATTTCCGAACATTTTGCCGCGATACTTCCATTCCAAACATCCGATTGCAATTTCTTTGACCGGAGGACTGGATACACGAATGATCCTGGCAGCCAGAGACAATCCGCTTGATACATTGCCCTGCTACACGTTTGGCGGCATGTACGGTGATTCTTATGATGTCAAAGTTGCTCGCCAAATTGCGGCGGCTTGTCACCAAACGCATCAGGTTTTGCGGCTTGACGGGAAATTCCTGTATGACTTCCCAAATCTAGCCGAAAAGACGGTGTATATTACCGACGGAAGCCTTGATGTAAACGGATCGCCTGAACTTTATCTCAACAGATTGGCCAGAGAAATTGCCCCCATCCGAATGACCGGCAACTATGGCAGTGAGGTATTGAGAATTGTCAGAGCATTCAAACCTCATCCCTCGTGTAAAAGGCTTTTTCATTCCGATTTTATAAAGTATGTGCAAAATGCGGCAAGGACTTTCGCTGATATCAATAAGGGACACCGGCTGTCTTTTATTGTATTAAAGCAAGCGCCCTGGTACCATACCGGTCGCTTGGCTTTAGAACAGTCTCAGTTAACACTGCGCTCACCTTATCTGGATAATGACCTCGTGAGTCTGGTATATCAAGCGCCGACAATAGCTACTACTACTGATGAAATCTCACTTCGCCTCATAAACGATGGCAATCCGGCCTTAGGTGGGATGATGACCGATCGCGGAATCGGGGGAAGATCCAACTATCTTTTCTCAAAGTGCGCACGGTTGTACTACGAGATCCTGTTCAAAGCCGAATATTACTTCGATTACGGTATGCCGCAGTGGCTGGCAAGACTTGATCACACATTTGCACCGTTACATTTAGAGAGGTTGTTGCTAGGACGCCATAAGTTTTACCATTTCCGAGTATGGTTTCGCGACCAATTGTCTGATTATGTACGAGAGATGTTACTGGATGGGCAGACGGCGAATCGGCCGTATTGGAATAAGGGATTTTTGGAGGAAATGGTATCGGCCCACTTAAAGGGCAGTCGAAACTATACAATCGAGATAAATAAAATCCTGACCGCCGAGCTGATTCACCGGCTATTAATCGAGGGATAAGGCAAATTATTATGCCACCACCGATAGCCCTTCTACTCTGTATTCTCTTTATATTGTGTCTTTTCATCATCGATTTCAAACGGAAATCTAACGTTTCTTCAGCTCTCTGGATTCCAATGATTTGGATGATGATTATTGGATCGAGGTTTGTTTCTCAATGGCTGAATCAGGGAGGCCCTTTAGAATCACCAGACGAGTACTTGGAAGGTAGCCCTCTTGATAGAAATGTTTTTTTAATCCTTATCGTTGCCGGTTTATTTACATTATCCAGAAGAAAAATATACTGGCCACAGATATTAAAAAGCAATGGTTGGATTTTCTTGTTGTTTTTGTACAGCGGGATCAGCATAATATGGTCTGATTTTCCGTTCGTGTCATTTAAGCGATGGATTAAAGGCATTGGAATGCTTGTCATGATTCTGGTTGTTCTGACTGAGACTGATCCCGTCGAAGCTATAAAAACAATGGTCAGAAGATGTGCGTATGTGCTTGTTCCTCTGTCAGTTGTATTTATCAAATACTATCCTGCTTTAGGAAGATCATATTCCCGCTGGACAGGCGAGGCATATTACATGGGAGTGACAACCCACAAAAATTACCTTGGTGCTTTATGCTTGGTTTGTGGTATCTTTTTTTTGTGGAGCTTGCTCACCTTATGGCGTAAAAAAAGTACATCTGTTGACAAAAAAGAAGTCTTCATTAATGTTCTCTTTTTATTCATGATTTCGTGGCTGTTTATAAAGGCCGATAGCGCAACTTCACTCTTATGTTTTATTGTTGGAATTTGTATTCTGATTTGGACCGGACTTCCCATAAAAAAAAATGTGAAAGTGTTTAGTAGTTATGTTCTTTTTCTCGGTCTTGTCTTTCTGATACTTAATTTTTCATTTGAAATAATGCAAGCTCTTGCCTCAAGCTTGGGACGCGACATGACATTGACCGGAAGAGTTGACTTTTGGAAGGAGCTTATCGCTATGGATATAAACCCATTGCTTGGGACCGGTTACGAGAGCTTTTGGCTGGGAGAAAGAGCGGAAGAATTTTGGGGAATATATTATTGGCATCCCAATCAGGCCCATAATGGCTATCTGGAAACCTATCTTAATCTTGGGTGGATAGGACTTTTTTTGCTTATCGGTATCATCATCTCTGCTTCCAGAAAATCTAGTAGGACGTTTATGTTTGACTACGACTACGGGAAATTTCAAATGGCATTTTTGGCTATCGTTTTGTTATACAATGTCACAGAAGCCGCTTTTCATGGACTGCACCTGATGCATTTTTTTTTCCTTCTTATTGCAATGGATTTTTTCGGCGCTTATCGCAACTTCAGATTCAAAGACCAATGAAAAAAGCTATTTTCCTAAAGTTGAAATATGAAAAATCCAGGGCAGCATGTTAGCATTAATGAGGGATCTTGAAACGAAGGTCATCGAATCAATACAAATACTTTAATACCGATCATTTAAGATCTGACTTAAAAAAGCGTGCTGTAAGAGGAACCGGAGCTGTTGTTTTCTCTAACATGTCAGGTTATGGTATTCAGATGATCGGTACCATTGTATTGGCAAGACTCCTGGCTCCGGATGACTTTGGGTTAGTTGCCATGGTTACCGCTTTTAGCTTGCTGCTGCAAAACTTTGGTGTGAATGGCTTTACTGAGGCGGTTATTCAATGCGAGGAAATACATCATAAGCAGATTAGCACGCTTTTTTGGATACAACTCGTGTTAAGCCTTGCCTTGACACTGCTTTTGATGGCTTTAGCGCCCATCATTGCCGGATTCTACAAAGAGCCGCGACTGGAGTCAATCACGATCGCCATCGCGCCTTCCGTTATTTTTGCCGGTTTATCAACACAGCATCTCGCTTTGCTGCAACGGAATATGCAATTCTACAGTACATCAGCTCTTGAGGTGGCAGCAACGACGCTAAGCGTGACGACAGCAATTGCTTTGGCATATTGGGGATGGGGGTATTGGACTCTGGTAGCAAGACGTTTGTTTCTGCCACTCGTAACGGCTGTTGGTGCCTGGAAATTGTGCAGATGGCGGCCAGGGTTACCTGCCCTCGGAACGGGAGTCGGGCCGATGCTAAAATTTGCCATAAATACCTATGGCAATTTCACGGTAAGCTATTTCTCCAGGAATCTTGACAAAGTACTTATCGGATGGCGTTTTGGTACGCAATCATTGGGATTCTATGATCGAGCCTACCATCTGTTTGTTATGCCGGCTAATCAATTAATCCATCCTGTTACCAGAGTGGCCATTGCTGCACTGAGCCGATTGTGTAATGATCCTGAAAGATACCGTCGTTATTATTTAAATGCCATATCCATGATTGCTTTTATTGGAATGCCAATGAGCGCAATGTTGATCCTAATAGCTGATGATTTGACGCTCTTGCTCTTAGGACCACAGTGGAATAAGGCTGGTCAAATACTTGCCGTTTTCGGAGCTGGCTTGGGAACAATGTTGATCTATACTACCCATGGCTGGCTTCATCTTTCTCTCGGCAGAGCTGACCGATGGTTTCGCTGGGGTATTATCGCATTTGTAGTAACTACTCTATCTCTTATAGTAGGGTTAGCATTCGGACTTCTAGGAGTCACCATTGCTTATACCGTATCTTTTTATGTCTTAATAGGCCCCGGTTTATGGTATGCAGGCAAACCCATAAATCTTAAATTGTTTCATCTTTTGTCGGCGATTTGGAGGTACTATCTATCAGCACTTAGTGCAGGATTATTGTGCTGGTTTATCTTTTATTCACTTGCTTTAACCTCTGAGATCTTTATTGGGCTCAATATATTTCTTAGAATCCTTGTATCTTTTATTCTTTGCCTATCTATGTATCTGTCCCTGATTGTTGCTGTTCACCAAAGTATAAAACCAATATCACAATTCATTTCTGTGTTACGTGAGATGGTACCAATAATCAAATATAGGCTCATCAAAGAAGCGCGGCGCTCCAGTGGTTGAAATTTGAAACGAAAATCAAGCATTTCTCTCAGTTTATGGTATGAATATTGCAGAAGAGATCGAAAAAAAACAGGTTTGTTTCTTCAAAGGTATGTCAAAAGTTTATGAAAAGAGGGAGGGATAGCTGAAAGAGAGTTTCCTTGTAAGTCGAGGTATTACAAATTTGTATTACTCTTTCGAATCTGCTCTTGTTTGAATTGGTTCAAATAGACCAGTAATGGGCAAATAAACCAAATCATGGAAGCAACGTTAGATAAATATCTTACCTTCATTCATTCTTTAACATTATTAAAACGGTAACAAAATAATATGCTAATATTGTCGACTTTGTATCGTTTTATTGTAACTATTTATTTCTTCTGCTTAGGTCAAACGCATGGCTTTGCTCAGAGTGTTCAACTAGTCTGGTCTCCCAGCAATAGCCAAAATATTTCCTACTACGGCATCTACCGCACAACAAACATTGATTCAAGCTTTATATTGATAAATACCGTAAACCATCCTGATAGCACGTACATTGACCAAGCTGTTCAGTTCGGCTCACAATATTATTACGTAGCCACGGCGGTTGACGTATTTGGCAATGAAAGCGGATTTTCGAACATGGTCGATACAACTCTCAATGCAGCCGTTCCTGTTGAATTGAGTAGCTTCTCAGTTCATCTAAATGACAACGACGCAATTCTTGAATGGTCAACAGAGACTGAGACCAATAATTTTGGATTTGAAGTCCAAAGAAGCCAGGATGGAGAGATATTCACAAAGGTTGGCTTTGTAAAGGGAAACGGAACCACTGTAGTACCAAAGCACTATGAATTCATTGATCGTTATTTAACCATTGGCACCTATTATTACCGGTTGAAACAGATTGATTTTAATGGCGACTATAAATTTTCCAATACAATTAAAATTACCGGGGGTATACCTCGTGAGTTTCGTCTCGAACAAAACTTTCCCAATCCGTTTAATCCTTTAACAACCATATCGTACAGTTTGCCAAAGGGTAGTCATGTTGAATTAACGATATATAATATAAATGGTGAAGTAATTTATAAACTTGTCGATAAATTTCAAGAAGCAGGTCAATACACAGTGAAGTGGAACAGTATTGATCAGGCTGGTAAAAAAGTTTCATCAGGTACCTACTATTACAAAATTAAGGCGCTTAATTCTGCCCTGTTCAGAAAGATGATGCTAATAAAATAGTATCCGCCCCTTGACACTAATGATGTTGTTGATTAAATTGACAATCATCTCGATTAAGGAGGGCAAAAATGGTTAACATAAGAAAACTAACACTGCAAAATTTCCTTTATGCAATTTTACTTTTTTCTTTCACATGTGTTGAATCCAGTCCAATATATCAACCACAACCCAATGAAAATAGAGTGATCATAAAAGCCGCAAACTGCTCACAGGCTGACGTTCAGGCCGCAATAAACGCAGCCAGCAACGGAGATATTGTGAGTGTGCCAGCCGGAACATGCACGTGGACATCTACGGTGAATATCCCTGGTATCAAAGGTATTACTCTACAAGGGGCCGGTGTAGATGCTACTATAATAAAACTCAACCATAGTGGTGCTGGAATCAGAATTTCCGCAGGCAGCGGTGTAACCTACAGGGTAACGGGATTTACCCTTTTGGCTCTGCAGGAGGGTGATTTTGGAAACGAGTCCACCAACGCAATGATCTCGATTGAAGGCACGAGCCAGGAGAGTAATTGGCGTATTGACCATATCAAATTCGATGACGATCCCGATTCTATAAATCCGTATGGTGTGGGTGTATCAGGGCATACCTATGGCCTTATTGACCATTGCACGTTTGACGGTATAGGGAGTGCTGTTTTTGTGCAAGGAGGTATTGCTGATGACCCTGTCTTCTTTGGAGACATTAGCTGGACGAGGCCTGTAGATTGGGGTGGCCCCAAAGCGGTTTACATAGAAGATTGTAAATTTACTGGCAGAATTCCCAACCAAGAGCAAGTGTATGACGGGCGCTATGGCGGGCGAATCGTGTTCCGTTACAACACCGTACTCGACTACTGGATCGAGCCTCATTCCGGATGTCCCAATGGTGGACGAGCCGTACTGCACAATGAAATCTACGAAAATTCTTTCGAAGATACAGTCCCAGGTGGAGGTGGTATGTGGATGGCTATGAGGATTAGAGGCGGTACCGGCGTAATTTTCAATAACACTGTGAAAGATCCAGATAACGATAGGGTCATCTTGATTGACAATCAGAGATCGTGCCTGAGTTGTAACGGGATTTGGAGCACAAATCCTTGTGATGGTAGTTCTCCCTATGACGGTAATACACCTGGCTATTATGGCTGGCCCTGTATGGATCAAATTGGCCGGGGAGCCAAGCAAGAAAGCGAACCATTATACGCTTGGGGAAATACATTGAATGGAAATCCAGTTCATATTGAGGAGTTTGGTCTTTGTGGTCGTGAAACCGAGCATCATTTAGTAGAAGGTAGGGATTACTACAACGGAGTTCCGAAGCCAGGTTATACTCCTTACGTGTATCCACATCCGCTTGCAACGCCACCTTTCCCGCCAGAAAAGCTTAGAATAGTCAGATAATTTTGAGTGTGAGTACATTAAGATCGGATAACCGGATGCATAGAAATAACCGGCCTGTCTTATCAACAATAGTTGTGCCCAATACTGCATAGACGTATGCGAGCTCGGGTGAAGATAGCAGGCTGTCTGCCCTACTATTCGTCGCCTTCTGAAACTCACAAATGGCTTCTTCATACAATCTCTTACATCGACTTTCCTTGTATTGCTGTCTCCAATCATTTCCACTTCATTATGTTCCAAAACGCGTAGCAAATTTTGATTGAAGGTGAATGCTCATGTCTCCGATTTCATCCAGAAAGAGCGTACCTCCATCTGCTTACAAAAACTTTCCCTTCCGCTTCCTTGCGGTACCAGTCTCGCTCAAAATCAATACTTTTGCGATGGCTTTTTTAAAACGGCCAAGAGTTTCTCAAAATCAACCCGTTTATCTACGATGTCGCGCTTGAAAAACAAGCTTTCGAAGCGCCGAATAAAGTTCTTTGATTCCCGGATACTCCGCGACATGGGTAGCGAGAAGAAAAACACGGAGTGTGGTCACATCTAGCTAGAGAATAAGGCTTATGTTCCAACGGCCGAGGTCTTGCAGCCCTTTTGAATCTTTTTGCCCGCCGACAATTAATGTTAATACTGCGCGTTTACTTTAGGAAAGGCACGTGGTGAGGGTATCTTAATTCGAATCGAGCGGCTCCATAACAAAAAGCCCGCAGGAAATCTGCGGGCTTTTTTCATGCGGGAGGAATGGTTCGAAGCATCAAGCTCTTTTGAGCGTGCCAACCGTAATAAAGCTATACAGATTTCTACCGCAGTTGTTCTCGCACGTAAACCGCGTAAAAATCTCCTCCGAATTTCTCTCGTCTTTGACGAGGAATTTTTTTACGTTCCCGCACGCTTCGCATGTAATGATGAGTTCCTTGACTTCAATCGTTTCCATGCCTCACTCTCCTAACTCCTCCTATCTCGAGGGATTCATAATATAAAAATTTTGGGTTGATCTTGAAAGTGAAAAGTTTTAAATTTTTTTAAGTGATTTCCTATAATTAAACTATACGTGTAAATGGTCAAATTTGCGATAATTCTCCTCTTACTTTTTGTGGCTTTTTTATTTAGCAGAAAGAACAAAACGCTTTATAAGACCATTAGAAATAAGAGACATGAAATACTGGACCGCTTGTCACAACCTCAGGATAAATAAGCAGATGATTTTGTAAAAACTGCTTGCATACTTACAAATTATTTGATATATTTGATTTTGGATTTATTGCGGGAGTAGCTCAGTTGGTAGAGCATCACCTTGCCAAGGTGAGGGTCGCGGGTTCGAGTCTCGTCTCCCGCTCCATTCTTAAGGATCAGAGTTCAGGCTCTGATCTTTTTTTGTGAGTAGGCGGCGTAGCCAAGTGGCTAAGGCGGAGGTCTGCAAAACCTCTATTCATCGGTTCGAATCCGATCGCCGCCTCACTTGTTGTAACCTCCCGTGGTGACTATCGCCGGGGAGGTTAAATTTTATGCCGGGGTGGCGGAATTTGGTAGACGCAAGGGACTTAAAATCCCTCGGAGATACAGTCTCCGTGCCGGTTCGAGTCCGGCCCTCGGCACGTCACGTTTCGCCGGGGTGGTGAAATTGGCAGACACGCTGGACTCAAAATCCAGCAGTACTTGCACTAACCCTTTAAAAAACAATCATTCAGGCATTTGGAATAACCCGCCCGAAATCTTGGGCTAAAGCACAGTTTATGCACGGTTTATGCACAATCTACGCACAACACCTCCCGGTAATAAAGCGGTAATGACAAACCCCTCTTTGGAGTTGCGAATCTGTTTTATCCATGGCAGAACATGAGTTAACGGAGACAAAAAACAAACTGCGTGGAATGACTTAGCCAAGTCATCCTTGCCAAACAATAAATCCTTGCATTTCCATACACCCTCAACTTCCAAACAACGCTCTCCTGGTTAGCATGCTTGAGGTGCCATCACCCTTAACGTGGGCTTGATTTTCTTACCCCCTTTCATTTATAATTTTGCTGTCATGTCACGGTCGCGCTTTTTCTTGTCCTGCCTCCAAAATCAATTCCTTCTCTTTCTCATATTCCTTATCTTAGCTTGACTATTCAAATTCTGTTCTCTGGCGAAATCTACGATTCTTTTCTTTAGACCCCGCTTGCTCACTATTTTAGATTTTGCCCCTTCGGGCTAGCGCGGTTTTGGATGTCGCCATGAGGTTCCGCTCGGCTCAGCTCTCAAAACCGGCAAAATGTAAAAAGATTCCCAAGACCAAATGGGGTATGAAAAGAATCGATAAATACACAGAATTTGAATGGCTCATCAAGCGCCTGGACGGTGTCTATTCGAAAGAGGAATTTGACCAGGTACTGAAGGCAGCGAAAACACTGGTTCCGTCTTCTTTCGTTTTGGATTCTTATAGAAATGAAAGGAGGTGGGTATAGAGAATGGAAGCGGTTAATTCTGGAGTTAGGTTGATGTCTGCTAACCAGTCGGGTCTGATAAAGAGGCTGTTAAGGAGCAGAAAGTTCAGAGACAAAGAATACCAAGGTCTAAGGAAAATCCTGGACTCCCAAGTGTCCACTTCATACGATGCTTCGGTATTCATCGAGTATGCCTTAGCTGCGATTAAGTTTAGAGGACACTTTTCGAGTAAGAGAAGCAAGGCATACAAGATTTGTCAGTTCTGCCATTCCAGGGATGGCGTGAACAGGCACTGGAATTTAGCAGAGGATAAGAAGTGTTGGATTTGCGATTTCTGCGCCATCCACGCAGACCCGTCCCAGATTGTTCAGGTTAAGTGGGAACACGAAACACAAACCAGACCGGATAGAGAGGATTAGATCCTCTCTCTATTTTTTTTGCCGTCGGCTTACCTTGGTTCAAACCGCGACATACACACCTGCCATTTTTGGATTGATTTTAACAAACCGGTTACATAAATTGTCATATTCATTCGGGAAACGGAATCGGTTTCGAATCCAGAAAACACCTATCGCCGCATCCGTGTCTTGTCCACTTCAAATGAGTCAACAACACATTCTCTCTCGGCAAGCGATAATTTGTACATGCAGCGATTTTTTTTGGCGACCTCTGGTTAGAATATTCGATCTGAAATTTTCGTTTCTCGAACTACGCAATCGGCGATTTTACAGGCGCAGAAACTGTTGAGCAAGCGTTGACAAAAGGAGGTTGTGATGAAGCACACGTTCGTTAACGACACACCGGTTACGATCGACCGCTTCCAGCCAACGGACGCCAGTTCGGTGGTCAATGTCTCGGACGTGAAGGGTCGTCTCCAGCGAGTCACAGTAACTATGCACGTCCATCACACGTTTACGCGGGATCTACGGATTTCCGTGATCGGTCCGGACGACACAGAGGTCATTCTCGTCGGGCACAAGGGGGGCAGCGGCGATCATTTTATCAACACGACGTTCGACGACGCATCGACCACGTCCATCACCAACGCCTTTCCCCCTTTCAGCGGCACCTTCAAGCCGGAAGGAACACTCGCCGACTTCAACGGCACGGATCCCAACGGCGCCTGGACCCTTCGCATCGAGGATGTCGCCTTTCTCGACGGAGGATCCCTGAACCGCTGGTCGCTTGCGCTTACCACGGAAGAGGCAGTGGCATCCGAGTTCTCGCTCGATGTTGTTTTTCTGGGTGGTCTGACAGCCTCGCAGCGGCAAGTGTTCGAAACCGCTGCAGCTCGTTGGTCTGAGATTATCATTGGCGATCTGCCCGAAGTCAGTATCGATGGGGAGACCATCGATGACGTGGTGATCGAGGCCCGCGGGTCCTCCATCGATGGGCCGGGTAATGTGCTAGGTCAGGCTGGCCCGACCCGGGTACGTATCCCTTCGTTCCTACCGGCGAAGGGGATAATGGAGTTTGACATCGGTGACCTCAACCGTATGGAAGCGGACGGCAGCCTGCTTAGCGTCATCATCCACGAGATGGGGCATGTCCTCGGCTTAGGTACGCTGTGGAACCGCAAAGGCTTACTCCTCGGGGCTGGCACGTCCAACCCGATGTTCACCGGCGACAATGCGATGCGAGAATTCGCTGACTTGAGAGGGTTGGCGGCCGCAGAGCCAGTCCCGGTCGCCAACAGGGGCGGCTCCGGCACCCGCGATGGTCACTGGCGTGAGGGGGTGTTCGGCAACGAGCTGATGACTGGATTCCTCGATCCTGGTGAGAACCCGTTGAGTCGTATGACAATTGGGTCTCTTGAAGATCTCGGATACGCGGTCAACTACAACGTTGCCGATCCCTACGAGTTACCGAGTTCTCTGACGCTAGCGATGATGGGAATTCAGGCGGAAGGGGGGTACGGACGTCGACAATGCGCCATGTGTGGTGCACGATTGATCCGGCCAGAACCCGCCTTCGTTACGGAAAAAGCATAAGGCGATTGTCTCAATGGTGCCTCCGCCGGAGTAGTATGCCACAAAAGAGTACGTTCTCTGAGCTTGGTCATGGTATACCTCCTTAAGTTAAGGTTAAAAGTGTGCAAAAGGTATATTATGACCATTGAAA
>JABAHQ010004888.1_pt2 | contig 42116 bp, 43 predicted proteins | sample 7062091 | NCBI WGS metagenome assembly JABAHQ01 (sample SAMN14534359, study PRJNA622989) | marine sediment metagenome | biome: marine biome [ENVO:00000428]; feature: marine pelagic biome [ENVO:01000023]; material: deep marine sediment [ENVO:00002113] | place: India: Gulf of Kutch | collected... | reverse complement strand
GAGCGAGCCGCGGTGCATGAACAGCATGAAGAAGATCAGAAACACCGCCAGGGGCACCAGGATCTTCAACTTGGCCTTGGCCCGCTCGAAGTACTTGAACTGCCCGGCCCAGGTGAGCCGGTAGCCGGCCGGGATGTCGACGCGGTCGGCCACCACCTGCTTGGCGAGATCCACGTAGTCGGCGATGCCGATGTCCGATTTGACATCCACGAACACGAAGCCGGCGAGCTGGCCGTCCTCGCTGCGGATAGCCGGCGGGCCTGTGCGGAAGTCGATGTCGGCCACTTGGCTGATGGGAACCTGGGCGCCCGTAGGTGTGGGCACCAATACCCGCTCCAACGCCTCGACGTGGTCGCGGTAGTCGCGGGCGTAACGCACCAGGATGTCGTAGCGCTCCCGGCCCTCCACGGTTTGGGACACCACCGTGCCGCCCATGGCGGCCAGGATCACCCGCTCCACGTCGCCCACGTTGAGGCCGAACCGGGCCGCCGCCGCGCGATTCACGGTAAAGTCGAGGAAATAGCCGCCGGTGGTGCGCTCGGCGAAGGCGCTGCGGGTATAGGGCGCCGTGCGCGGGTCGGCCTGCAGGGCCTCCTCGATGGCGACCCCGGTGTTCTCGATGGTCTTGAGATCCGGGCCGAACACCTTGATGCCCAGCGCCGAGCGGATGCCGGTAGCGAGCATCTCAGTGCGGGTTTGGATGGGCATCCAGAAGATGTTGGGCATGCCCGGAAAGCGCAGCTTGCGGTCCATCTCCTGAATCAACCCATCCCAGGTCAGCCCCTCGCGCCATTGTTCCTTGGGCTTGAGCGATACCACGGTCTCGACCATGGACAGGGGCGCGGGATCCGTGGCGCTGGTGGCGCGCCCTACCTTGCCGAACACCCGTTCCACTTCGGGGATATCGGCGATGATTCGGTCCATGGTCTGCAGGGTTTGGGTGGCCTCGGTGATGGACATCCCCGGCAGCGCAGTGGGCATGTAGAGGATGGCGCCTTCGTTCAGCGGCGGCATGAACTCGTTGCCCAGCGAGCGGAACGGGATCACGGTCACCACCAGCGCGGCGACGGCCAGCCCCACCACCGCCCAGCGGAGTTGGACCGCGAGCCGCACCACGGGCCGGTAGCCGGCCACGAGCCACTGGTTGAGCCGGCTGCGGTCGGCCCGGATCCTGCCGCGGATCAGCCAGACCGCGAGCGCGGGGACCAGGGTGACAGAGAGCAGGGCGGCGAAGCCCATGGAGTAGGTCTTGGTGAAGGCCAGGGGCTTGAACAGCCGCCCTTCCGTGCCCTCCAGCGCAAACACCGGCATGAACGAGACGGTGATGATCAGCAGCGAGAAGAAGATACTCGGTCCCACCTGCTGCATGGCCTCGATGATCACGTCCGTGCGCGACTTGGCCGTCTCCTCCGGGTCGGCGTCCTCCGCCTGCCAGCGGTTCAAACGCTTGTGCACGTTCTCGATAATGACGATGGCCGCATCCACCATGGCGCCGATGGCCACGGCGATGCCGCCCAGCGACATGATGTTGGCGGTCAGGCCCTGGTAGTACATGGGGATGAAGGCGAGCAGCACCGCCACCGGCAGGGTGATCACGGCCACCAGGGTCGAGCGCACGTGTAGCAGGAACGCCACGATCACCAGGGAGACGATGAGCATCTCCTCGATCAGGGTCTTCTGCAGGGTGGCGATGGCCTGCTTGATCAAGGTCGAGCGGTCATAGACCGGCACGATCTCCACGCCCTCGGGCAGGCCCGGCTCGATCTCCGCCATACGCTGCTTGACCCGGTCGATCACTGCCAGGGCGTTCTCGCCGTAGCGCATCACGACGACGCCCCCGACCGCCACGCCCTGGCCATCGAGCTCAGCCTGGCCGCGCTGCATGGCCGGACCCAGAGCGACCGCGCCCACGTCCTTGAGGGTGACCGGGACGCCGCCGGCGGTGGCCTTGAGCACGACCTTTTCCAGATCGGCCACCGAGCGCACGTAGCCGCGGCCGCGGATGAACTGCTCGTGGCCCGCCACCTCGAGGATGCGCCCGCCCACGTCGTTGTTGGAGTCGCGCACCGCGGCGATGACACGTTGCAGCGGGATGTCGTAGGAGGCGAGCTTGTTGGGATCGACGCTGATCTGGTATTCGCGCTGGAAACCGCCGACAGAGGCGACCTCCGAGACGCCTTCCACCGACTCGAAGGCGTAGCGCAGATTGAAATCCTGCAGCGCGCGCAGCTCGTCCAGGCTGTGCTTGCCGGAGGTGTCTTTCAGCGCATATTGATACACCCAGCCCACGCCGGTGGCGTCGGGGCCGAGGGTGGGATTGACACCTTCGGGCAGCTTCGCGGCGGCGCTGTTCAGGTACTCGAGCACGCGCGAGCGCGCCCAGTACATGTCCACGCCGTCGTCGAAGATGACGTACACGAAGCTCAAGCCGAAGAAGCTCTGGCCGCGCACATAGTTCACGCCCGGGGCGGCGAGCAGCGTGGTGGTCAGCGGATAGGTGATCTGGTCCTCCACCANNGCCCGGTAGCCGCCGAAGGCCAGCGCCGCAACGGCCACCAGGGTCAGCAGCGGGTTGCGCGCGCAGTAGGCGATCAGGCGCTGCAGCCAACCGATGGCCTCGCCTTCGGGGGGCGGGACGTGCGGGCCGTGTCTGTGCACCCGGTCTACCATTGTTTGATCCCCGCCTTGAGCCGGCTTTCCGAGGCGATCAGGAAATTGCCGGAGGTCACCACCTGATCACCGGGCTCGAGACCGCTCAGGATCTCGATCCGCCCGCCGGCGCGCTGGCCGGTCTGGACGATGCGCGGGGCCAGCCGCCCGCCACCGAGGTCCTCGAACACGACCCGGGTGGAGCCTGCGATGATCACCGCTTCTTCGGGAACGGTGAGGCGCTGTCCGAGGTCGGCCTCGAGCTTGACCTCGGCGTACATGTGGGGCTTGAGCACGCCGTCGGGGTTATCGAGCACGATGCGGATGCGGCCGGTGCGGCTCCGGCCTTCGAGGTAGGGATAGAGGTAGTCCACCGTGCCCTCGAAGATTCGCCCGGGCAGGTAGGGCAGGGACACCGTGACCGGCATGCCCTGATGCACCAGCGCCAGCTCGGACTCGTACACATCCGCCTCGACCCAGACGCGCGACAAATCGGCGATGCGCATCAGGGTCATGCCCGCCTTGTGGGCGGTGCCTTCGACAACATACTTCTCCACCACCGTGCCGTTGATGGGCGCGTGGATGGCCACGTAGTCAACCGGCGCCCCGCGGCGTTGCAGGGCCTCGATCTCACTGGGGGTCATGTCCCACAGGGAGAGCCGCTTGCGTGCCGCGGCCAGCAGGGAACCGGCCACGCCGCTGCGACCGGCGCGGGTCTTGAGCTCCAGGTACTCCTGCTGGGCGGCCAGCAGCTCCGGGCCGTAGACCGTGAACAGCTTCTGGCCTTTCTCGACCGGCGCGCCGACGTAATCGACGTACAGCTTGCCGATCCAGGCGTCGAACTTAAGGGTGACGTCGGCGAGCCGCCGCTCGTCGTAGGTCACCTGGCCCACGGCGCGGATCGTGCGGGTCAGATCGCTCACCTGCGCCTCGGCGGTCTTCACGCCAATGAGCTGGCGGCGGGCCGGATCCAAGGTCACGGTGCCGGGCGGCGCCTCTTCCATGGTTTCCACGCCCACGCCATCGGCGCGGCTTGCTCCGGACGCCACCTGCAATCCCTTGCGGCCCGTGGCCAGGTCGAAGCTCACGCGACGTTCCGGCAAATCGGGCGCCTGAATCGCCAGACTCAGCGGCCAACTGCCTTCCATGGACAAGTCAAAGGTGCCGCGGTACAGGCCGGGCTCGATTTCGGTCATGTCCGCGGGTGCCTGCATGGCCGGCATGGTCCCCATGGCCGGCATCTCGGCCACCGCCCGGATGGACGCGCCGCCAACGGGCTCGCCGTCCTCGTTCTGCAGGCGGATGGTGAGCGTGTTCTCGCCTACCGTGGGTGTCCGGGGCTGGACCTGCACGTCGAGGCGGTACGGCCCGCTGCGGTAGGGGAGGGTCCCGTTGGCAGCGCCGGTCACGGGCTGGCTTGAACTGGAACCCGATTGCAGGGGCGTGCCGCCCGAGGCCAGTTGCAGACCGGTGCGGCCGGTGGCCATGTCCAGGGCGATGCGCGTTTGCCCCAAGTCGGACTTGCCGATAGCCAGCGTCAGGGGCCAGCTGCCCTCCATGGAGAGCTCGAACGTGCCTTCGTAAAGGCCGGGTTCCCCCTCGGCCATCTCCGCCGGCGCCTGCATGGCGGGCATGGTGCCCATGGCCGGCATCTCCGCCACCGCGCGAATGGTTGCGCCGCGGACCGGTTCACCCCCTGTCCGCAGGATGACGCGAATGCGGTTGCTCCCAACCTTGGGCGCGGCGGGGATGACCTCGATCCCGATCTGGAAGGGGCCCGAGCGGTATTGCGGCCGCAGCCCGGTTGTTTCGGCGGCCGTGCCCGACATCGCACCGCCCGACGGGTAGTGCGTGCCGATGAACATCCCGGCGGCCAGCAGCGCGGTCCCGGCCAGGCCCCAGATGAGAAAGCGAATCATGGTAATGTCTCCGTGTTAGTGAATCCCGGCGCGTCCAGGGGCGCCCCCACCCAGCGTTCCAGCTCCGCGAGCCGGCGCACGTAATCGGCGCGGGCACGCGCCGCACCCTCTTCGGTGCGCAACCGTTCGCGCTCGGCATCGATGACATTGAGAAAGGAGCCCGCCCCGGCGCGATAGTCGGCCCGGGCGGCGGCCAGGTTGTCCTCGGCCAGTGGCAGGAGCCGGCTTTGATGGATGCCGATCACGGATGCGGCCGCCTCGACCCCCGCGCGAGCAGACTCGAGCTCGCCCAGAAGCCGCGCCTCGCGGTCGGTCATCTGCCAGCGACTGCGGATCAGCTCGGCGCGCGCGGCGTCGAGCGCGGCGTTGCGCTTGTCTCCATAGTCGAGCGGCAGATTGATCCCCACGCCGATGGTCCAGCGTTTGTCGGGGTTGTCCCAGAGGCTGTTGTACCCGGCCATCACGCGGAAATCGGGATAGAAGTCCTTTTCGGCCAAGTCCTTTTGCGCCTGCGCCTCGGCGATGCGCGCACGCACCCGGGCGAGCGCGGGGTGTTCGTGCGCGGCGCTTTGCTGCAACGAGGCCAGCGGCGGCAGGGTAATCGGCTCGGGCAGTGCCGCCGGCGGCGGCAGGTCGGCTTGCGCCGGGCGGTTCAACAGCGCATTGATGCGCGCCTGGACCTCGCGCCGACGGCGCTCGAGCGTGATCGCCTCGGCCGCCAGGCGTGCCCGGGCCACTTCGGCTTGCAGCGCGTCCTGCTGTCCGGCGCGCCCCGCCGCGTAGCGGGCCTCGGCGACGCGGCGCAGCTCCTGCAGCAACGCCTGGTGCTCGCGGTTGATCTCCCGCGCCCGGTGCACGTAGGCCCATTCCGCGGACAGGGACTTCGCCGCCGCGGCCACGCGCAGGCACAGCTCCTCGATGTCCTCGGCCGCGGCCGTGGCCCGCTGGCGCGCGGCTTCTTCCCGCAGGGTCAGCTTGCCGGGCCAGGGGAGCGGCTGGCTGAATTCGATTCGCTGCTGCAGCCCGCGGGGGCCGCCGGGGGTCTCGGGCGCCGCGGCGTAGCTCAGGCTGGGATCATCGAGGGCGCCGGCGGGCGCGATCCGGAACTCCGCCGTCTGCGCGGCGGCTTCCAGCGCCTTGACCCCCGGATTGCGCGCCAGGACGGCCTCTGCCAGGCGCGCCGCGGTCAGTTGCTGAATATCGGCGAACGGATCGCCCTCATCGGCCAACGCGGCGCCCCAACCGATCGCCAGCGCGGTGATTACGACTCCGGCCAGGATGCGCCACCCGGACGCAAGCGATGTGTAAACCATATGCGTACCTTCGTTCTCATGGGTCGCGCTCGGGTCGGATCCGTGGCGCGGCCGCGCAGGAGCTCACGCGCAGCAGCGGGCCCGAACGTGAAAACGATGCCGCCGTGTGCTATCGGCGGGCGAACGAAGGTGCGATCAAATACGGAAGCGGTTGGTCAGCAGGTAGGTGTCCGTGCCTGTGACACGGGGAGGCAAAAAGCGGGTGAGTCGAGGGGTATGACCGACTGGCGTAAACGGCGCGATATCGAATGCGGCGGGTATCGGCGGCGGTTGGGGCGCGTTCAGCACCAGGACCTGGATGCTCGCCGCTGCGGGCGCGGCCGCCTTGGCGATGGGGGCTTCCCGGTAAGACACCTCACAACAATCCGCCGGTGTCGTCGGAGCGAGGGCCTGATCCTGGCAGCCGCCGCCTATGGTGCAGCCCTTGGACATGTCGTCCGGCTCGTTGCAACAGCAGACGGACTGAGCCTTGCCGTCCATCAACTCGCAGGCGAACACCGTCTTGAGCGGAAGGAACAGCCCACCGAGCATCGCGACGGCGACGACGACGCGACGTGTTACCGGGCTTGTAATCATGAATTCAATTTATTCGCTCTTCTCGAGCCTGGCAATCCGCTCGTGCAGCCCGGCGCCCGTGATACGCATCTCCCCTTCGGGAGCTCCACCGCTCGATGCGCAACGGGCCGCGCCCGGGGTCATTGCGGCGGGCTGGGCTCGGGCTCGCCCCCTCCGTCGCCGGCCGCGGCGCCGCCGCCCGCCGAGGCGTCCTTCTCGGCGGCCGGCTCGAGGATCTCGATGTCGGCCTCGGCATGCAGCGTCTCGACGTAATCCCGCAGCGCGCGCTTCTCCAGCGCCTCGCGCACGCCCTCTTTGACCTCGCCGAACCCCGGCGCGGGCGCCTCGCGCGTGTCCTCGAGCAGGATGACGTGCCAGCCGAAGCGGGTCTCGACCGGCTCGCGGGTGAAGGCCCCGGGCTCGAGCCCCGCGACTGCCTCGCCGAAGGCCGGCACCATCTGCCGGCGGGTGAACCAGCCGAGATCGCCGCCCTGCCGGCCCGAGGGCCCGGTCGAGGCCTCGCGCGCGAGCTCGGCGAAGTCCGCGCCCTGCTCGAGCCGCTCGATCAGCGCCAGCGCCTGCGCCTGCTCGTCGACCAGGATGTGGCGCGCCTTGTACTCGGTGAGGTCGAGCTTCTCCACCTCCGTGTCGTAGGTATCGCGCATCGCCTGCTCGCCGATCGGGTGCGCCTCGACGTGCGCGCCGATCGCCGCCTGCGCCAGGGCGTGGCGGCGCAGGTTCACCAGCCGCACCCGGATCGCCGGCGTCTCGTCGAGCCCCTGCTCGCGGGCCGCCTGAGCGAGGAGCTCCTGCGCGATCAGCTCCTCGAGGAGCTGGGCCCGCGGGGGGAGCTCGCCCTGGGCCGACTCGCGCCGCTGCTCGATGTAGAGCTCGAGCATCGGCGCGGTGATCGCCGTCCCGTTGACCCGCGCGACGACCCGGCCTGCCGGGGCGTTTGCCGAGGCGGTCGGGCCCGCCCCGGGCTCCCCCGGCGTCTGGGCGTTACAGCCGGCGGCGATGATCGCGAGGCCGAGGACCGCGGCCGCGCGGTTGAGATGTCGGGGCATGAGGACGCGCTCCTGTCGGACGAGAGGGTTCGAGGCGGCTCAGTCCTGCGCGAGCTCTTCCGGAGCGTAGGCCTTGAGCCCGAGGGCATGGATGGTCGTGGGGTCCATGGCGTCGCCGAGCGCGTCGTAGACCATGCGATGGCGCTCGAGCAGCGGCTTGCCGCTGAACGCCCGGGCCACGATCCGCACTTGGAAGTGTCCGCCCCCGGCCTTGGCGCCCTCGTGACCGGCGTGTCTGTGACTCTCGTCGACGACCTCGAGATCGTCGGGCTCGAGCGCGGCGGTGAGCCGGTCCCGGATCAGCTCGATGCGCCCCTGGCTCATCAGGGCAGCACCTTCCTGAACGGCTTGACGGTGACGCGGGCGTAGACGCCGGCGGCCACGTACGGATCGGCCTCGGCCCAGGCCTGCGCCTCCTCGAGCGAGTCGAACTCCGCGATGATCAGGCTGCCGCTGAAGCCCGCCTCGCCCGGATCCTCGGCGTCGATCGCCGGGTGCGGGCCGGCGAGCAGCAGCCGCCCCTGGCTCTTCAGCGCCTCGAGCCGGGCGAGGTGGCCCTCGCGCGCCTGGCGGCGCCGCGGCAGGCTGTCGTCGGCGTCCTCGCTCATGATGGCGTAGAGCATCGCTACGAGCCTCTGCCCGTCTCGCCCTGCACCTTGAGATACCGCGACAGATAGAGCGCCTGTGCGAGCACGAATCCCAGCGTCAGCCCCAGGAGGCCGAAAAGCTTGAAGTCCACCCACGTGGCGGTGTCGAAATTGTAGACCACGTAAAGGTTGATCACGCCCACGGCGACGAAGAAGCCCGCCCAGCCCAGGTTGAGCCGTCTCCACACGGCCCGTGGCAGGTCGAGCTGGGTGCCCATCACGCGCTGCACGATCGGTTGCCGGCCGACGAATTGACTGCCGAGAAAGACCGCGGCGAAGAGCCAATAGACCACCGTCGGCTTCCACTTGATGTAGATCTCCTCCTGCAGCCACAACGTGGCGCCGCCGAAGACGACGATGACCCCCAGGGCGACGAGGTGCATGCGCTCCACGCGCCGGTGGCGCGCCCAGTGGAGGCCTACCTGGAGCGCCGAGGCCCCGATGGCGACGGCCGTCGCCACGTAGATGCCCTCGAGCTTGTAGGCCGCGAAGAACAGCAGGATCGGGAAGAAGTCGAAGAGCAGCTTGCTCATGACGCCGGATCGCAGGCGGGCCGCGTGTGCCATCGAGCCGGCAGGATAGCACAGCCGGTGGAGCGCCCACCAATCGTCGGCGGGGCTGCGATAGAATGCGGGCGATGCGACACGACCTGCACAGCCACTCCTGGGCCTCCGACGGCTTGCTGTCTCCGGCGCAGGTCGTGCGCCGGGCCGCGGCACGGGGCGTCGAGGTCCTCGCTCTGACCGACCACGACACCACGGCCGGGCTGGGCGAGGCCGCGCGGGCGGCGGAGGAGGCGGGCGTGCGGCTGGTGCCCGGTGTCGAGATATCGGTCACCTGGCACCGGCGGACGATCCATATCGTCGGGCTGGGGATCGACCCCGAGTGCCCGGCGCTGGCGGCGGGGCTGGAGCGCCTGTGCGAGCGCCGCCGGGCGCGCGCCCGCGCGATCGACGCGCGCCTGGCCCGTCACGGCATCGAGGGCGCTTACGAGGGCGCCCGGCGCCGGGCCGCGGGGGCGGTCATCGGGCGCGGCCACTTGGCCCGGTTTCTGGTCGAGGCGGGCCATGTGACCGGCTTCGACGAGGCCTTCAAGCGCTACCTCGGCCGGGGCCGCGTGGGCTTCGCCCCGGGGGAGTGGGTCGGCCTGGCCGAGGCCGTGGGCTGGATCCGCGCGGCCGGTGGCCAGGCGGTCATCGCCCACCCGGCACGCTACCGGCTCACCTCGGCCAAGCTGCGGGAGCTGATCCGGGAGTTCCGGGCCTGCGGCGGGGAGGGGATCGAGGTGGTCTCGAGCGCCCACTCCCGCGAGGAGGTCAACGCCATGACCGGCCACGCCCGGCGCTTCGGGCTGCTGGCCTCGTGCGGCTCCGACTTCCACGATCCGGCCAACCGGTGGGCGGATCTCGGGCGCATGCCGGCCTTGCCGGCCGGCTGCGAGCCGGTGTGGCGTGGCTGGTGATCGGCTCGGGGCTTGCGCGCGCCCGCGCCGGCGCCCACGCTCGGGGAGGGAAGCCCCGGCGCCCGGCGCGTGCTGACACCGCGATGGCCCAGTACTTCGAGATCCACCCCGAGACCCCGCAGCGCCGCCTGATCCGGCGTGCGGTCGAGATCGTGCGCGACGGGGGCGTGATCGTCTATCCCACCGACTCGTGCTACGCGCTCGGCTGCTACCTGGGCGACAAGGCGGGCCAGGACCGGATCCGCCGCATCCGCCGCCTGGGCGAGCAGCGCAACTTCACCCTGGTGTGCCGGGACCTGTCGGAGATCGGCACCTACGCCCAGGTCGACAACCAGGCCTACCGCCTGCTCAAGGGTCTGACGCCGGGGCCCTACACGTTCATCTTGCGCGCCACCCGGGAGGTGCCGCGTCGGCTGCAGAACCCCAAACGCAAGACCATCGGCATCCGGGTCCCGGACAACCCGATCGCGCAGGCGCTGCTCGACGAGCTGGGCGAGCCGCTGATGAGCTCCACCCTGCTGCTGCCCGAGGAAGAGCTCGTGCTGACCGATCCGGCCGACATCCGCCGGCGGCTCGAGCATGACGTGGACCTGGTGATCGACGGCGGCAACTGCGGTCTCGAGCCGTCCACCGTCCTCGATCTCACCGGCCCGGAGCCGCAAGTGGTGCGCAAGGGGCGGGGCGACATTGCCTTCCTGCTCACCTGACGCCGGTGGCGACGGGTGCGCCGCCCCGCCGCGCACGGGTATAATGTTGTCGCTCATGAATTTTCTTCAGACCTTGTCGGTGTGGGCCCTGCCCGTGCTGTTCGCGATCACCGTCCACGAGGTCGCGCACGGCTGGATGGCGCGGCGTCTGGGGGATGCCACCGCCGAGATGATGGGGCGGCTCACCCTGAATCCGATCAAGCACATCGACCCGATCGGCACCGTGCTGGTGCCGGCCATCCTGCTGATGGCCGGGGGGTTCATCTTCGGCTGGGCCAAGCCGGTGCCGGTGAGCTGGGAGAACCTGGGCAACCCCAAGCGCGACATGATCCTGGTAGCGGCGGCGGGGCCGGCGGCGAACCTCATCATGGCGCTGATGTGGGCCGCCGTGATGAGCGTCGGTCTCCACCTGCAGGGCCAGTTCGACTGGGCGGCGCTGCCGCTGCAGCTCATGGGCCAGGCGGGGATCATTATCAACCTCGTGCTGATGGTGCTCAATCTCCTGCCGGTGCCGCCGCTGGACGGCGGGCGGGTGATCTCGGGCCTGCTCCCCGGGCCGATGGCGGTGAAGTACAACCGCGTCGAGCCCTACGGGCTGCTGGTCCTGCTGCTGCTGCTGGCGAGCGGCGCTTTGGCCTATATCCTGGGTCCGCCGATCTATTCGCTCTACGGCCTGATCAGCACGGTGTTCGATCTGCCCGCGTTCTCGGCATGAGCCCGGAGACGAGGTGGACCCGCTGATCGACAACAACCGGGTCGTCTCGGGGATGCGCCCGACCGGCCGCTTGCACCTGGGCCACTACTATGGGGTTCTGCGCAATTGGGTGCAGCTCCAGCACGAATACGAGTGCTTTTTCTTCGTCGCCGACTGGCACGCGCTGACCACTCACTACGAGGAGCCCGAGATCGTCGGGCAGACCGTATGGGACATGGTCATCGACTGGCTCGCGGCGGGCGTCAATCCGGGCACGGCGCGGATGTTCATCCAGTCCCGGGTGCCCGAGCACGCGGAGCTGCACGTGCTGTTGTCGATGATCACGCCGCTCGGCTGGCTCGAGCGGGTGCCGAGCTTCAAGGATCAGCAAGAGGAGCTGCGCGATCGCGATCTGCTCACGTACGGGTTCCTGGGCTACCCGGTGCTGCAGGCCGCCGACGTGCTCGTCTATCGCGCCGGACGCGTGCCGGTCGGCGAGGACCAGGTGCCCCATCTCGAGATCGCTCGTGAGATGGCGCGGCGGTTCAACTACTTGTACGGCCGCGAGCCTCAGTTCGAGGACAAGGCGACGACGGCGATCGCCAAGATGGGCAAGAAGAACGCGAAGCTCTACCGGCAACTGCGCCGCCGATACCAGGAGCAGGGCGACGCCGAGGCGCTCGCCGAGGGGCGGGCCCTGCTCGAGGGTCAGCAGAACATCACGCTCGCCGATCGCGAGCGGCTCTACGGCTATCTCGAGGGACAGAACCGGATCATCCTGCCCGAGCCCCAGGCCCTGTTGACCGGCGCGCCGAGGGTCCCGGGGCTGGACGGGCGCAAGATGTCGAAGAGCTACAACAACACCATCGGGCTGCGCGAGGACCCGGACACGCTGGAGCAGCGCATGCGCACCATGCCGACCGATCCCGCGCGCGTGCGGCGCAGTGACCCCGGCGATCCCGACAAGTGCCCGGTGTGGGAGCTGCACAAGATGTTCTCCGACGCCGCCACCCAGGCGTGGGCCGAGGAGGGTTGCCGCACGGCGGGGATCGGCTGCCTGGACTGCAAGCGCCCGGTCATCGACGCCGTGCAGGCGGAGCTCACACCCCTGCGCGAGCGCGCCGCGGACTACGAGCGCGATCCCGACCTGGTGCGCAACATCATCGCCGAGGGCTGCGAGGCGGCGCGCGACGTGGCGCGCGATACGTTGGAGGAGGTGCGCGAGGTCATGGGATTGTCCTACCGGTGAGCATCTCGGAAGACGAGACCGTGGGCGAGGTCGAAGAGGCGAGCACGAAACAGGCGGCGCCCGAGGGGCAGCCGTTCGCGGTGGTGCGGGGGCAGCCCGTGCTCGAGCTGCCGCAGGATCTCTATATTCCGCCGGATGCCCTCGAGGTGTTCCTCGAGGCCTTCGAGGGCCCGCTGGACCTGCTGCTGTATCTCATCAAGCGGCAGAACCTCGACATCCTGGACGTCCCCATCGCGCGCATCACCGATCAGTACATGGAGTACATCGACCTGATGCAGGAGATGCGCTTCGAGCTCGCCGCCGAATATCTGGTGATGGCGGCAACGCTGGCCGAGATCAAGTCGCGCATGCTCCTGCCGCGCCCGCAGACCGAGGAAGAGGAGGAGGATCCGCGCGCCGAGCTGGTGCGCCGGCTGCAGGAGTACGAGCGCTTCAAGCGCGCGGCGGAGGACCTCGACGCGTTGCCGCGCCTCGAGCGGGACGTGATGCCGGCCGTCGCCGAGGTCGCGGAAAAGCAGATCCACCGATCCGAGCCGCACGTCTCGTTGCCCGATCTGCTCAGGGCCTTCAGCACGGTCATGAAGCGGGCCGAGATGTTCCAGCATCATCACATCCAGCGCGAGCCCCTGTCCGTGCGCGAGCGAATGTCGCAGGTCCTGTCGGGGGTTCGTGCGGAAGATTACCGCGAGTTCGCTACGTTGTTCGACGTCTCCGAAGGTCGCAGGGGCGTGGTGGTGACGTTTCTCGCGGTCCTCGAGCTCTTGAAGGAATCGCTGATCGAGCTGATCCAGAACGAGGACTTCGGTCGCATCTATGTGCGGGCGGCGGGCGCCGCTCCCGCGGATACGGGCGGGGACGATGATGGGCACGACGTAGAGGCCGGACGACCGGACGATGAGTGATTATCAGCTGAAGCACCTCGTTGAAGGGACCCTGCTCGCGGCGGGTCGTCCGCTGACGACGGAGCAGCTCCAGGCGCTGTTCGAGGAGAGCGAGCGGCCCTCGCGGGAGGCGATTCGCGAGGCCGTCGAGGCGTTGCGGGCGGACTACGCGGGCCGCGGCGTGGAGATCGTGGAGGTCGCCAGCGGTTACCGGCTCCAGGTGACGAAGGCGATGTCGGCCCGGCTCGCCAAGCTGTGGGAGGAGAGACCCGCGCGGCTTTCGCGCGCCCTGCTCGAGACGCTTGCGCTCATCGCCTACCGCCAGCCGATCACGCGCGGTGAGATCGAGGACGTCCGCGGGGTGAGCGTGAGCACCAACATCATTCGCACGTTGCTCGAGCGCGACTGGATCCGGGCGGTCGGTCACCGCGACGTCCCGGGACGGCCCGCGCTGTACGGGACGACCCGCGCCTTCCTGGATTATTTCAACCTGAAGAGCCTGGACGAGCTCCCCAGCCTGATGGAGCTCAAGGACCTCGATCGCATGAGCGACGAGCTCGACCTGGAGCCGGCGGGAGCACCCGAGGGAGAGCCCGCCGGCGAGGCGGCGAGGGGCGCCGATGAGGATCACGCGGCCGGCGCCGGCGGCGAGCCCGGGGCGGGCGAGGGCGCCTCGGGAGGGGCGGCGGACGATGAGCTCGGCGATCCCTTCGACTCCACGCGCGATGAGGGCGGCGCGCGGGCGTCGGATGCGGCGCCGGAGCGCTCGACGGTGACCACGGGCGCGGACCCCGCCGACGCCTGACCGGGTGCCCGACATCGCGCGTGGGCGCGCGCACGGCGAGCAGGTGCCCTGTGCGCTGCGGCCGCGCATTCCCGACACGTGCGAATCGCCCGACCCTTACGCCTCCCGGGGTGAGTCGGGCGAGCGGCGCTCGCGTGCCTGGCGCCTTGGAGGCATGGTGCTCGAGAGCGCGGATGATGAGCGAACGCTTGCAGAAAGTGCTTGCGCGCGCGGGCCTCGGCTCGCGCCGCGAGATCGAGGACTGGATCCGTGCCGGACGCCTCGCGGTCAATGGGCGGCCGGCGGCGCTGGGCATGCGCGTCGGGGCGAACGATGTCGTGACGCTCGATGGGCGCCGGCTGACCCTGGCGAGCCGGGCCGCGCCGCCGTGCCGCGTCTTGCTCTATCACAAGCCCGCGGGCGAGGTCACCGCGCGGCGCGACCCGGAGGGGCGCCCGACGGTGTTCGACCGGCTCCCCCCGCCGCGGCAGGGCCGGTGGATCGCCGTGGGGCGGCTCGACATCAACACGTCCGGTCTTTTGCTCTTCACCACCGACGGCGAGCTCGCCAACCGCCTGATGCACCCCTCCCGGGAGATCGAGCGCGAGTACGCGGTGCGCGTCCGCGGCGAGGCGGACGGGCTCGTGCTCGAGCGCCTGCAGCGCGGCGTGGCGCTCGAGGACGGCATGGCGCGTTTCGAGGCCGTTCGCGATGCGGGCGGGCGGGGCACCAACCGCTGGTATCATTGCGTGCTGCGCGAGGGGCGCCGGCGCGAGGTGCGCCGTTTGTGGGAATCGCAGGGTCTGCCCGTCAGTCGACTGATCCGTGTGCGCTACGGCCCGATCGTCCTCCCGGCGGGGCTGCCGCAGGGGCGCTCGCGGGAGCTGACGGAGGCCGAGGTCGACGCGCTGCGAGAGCTCGCGGGCCTGCCGCCGGCCCACCCGGGCGGGCGGCGCCGGGGCCGGGGACGAAAGTGAGCCGGGTACCGCTGAGCCGCCGGGCCCTGCGTGCGGTCTACCGGCGCCTGCACCGGGCGCAGGGCCCGCAGCAGTGGTGGCCGGGCGAGACGCCGTTCGAGGTGATGGTGGGTGCGATACTCACGCAGAACACGGCCTGGGTGAACGTCGAGCGAGCCATCGCCAACCTGAAGGCCCGCGAGCGGCTCGATCCCGCAGGCATCGTCGCGGCCCGGCACGACCATTTGGCGGGATGGATCCGTCCGTCCGGCTATTTCAACGTCAAGGCGCAGCGCCTCAAGGCCTTTTGTGGCTGGTATCTCGAGCGGGGTGGTCACGAGCGGCTCAAGCGGTGGCCGACGACACGGCTGCGGGCCGCCTTGCTCGATGTGCCCGGCGTGGGGCGCGAGACCGCCGACGACATCCTGCTCTATGCGTTCCATCGGCCCGTGTTCGTGATCGACGCTTACACCCGGCGGCTGTTCGCCCGGCTCGGGATGGCCACGGGGGGCGAGGACTACGATGCGCTGCGGGCCGGGGTGGAGGACGCGCTGGGGCCGGACGCGCCGCTGTTCAACGAGTACCACGCCCTCATCGTCAATCACGGCAAGGATATCTGCAAGGTCGCGCCCCGCTGCGCCGGGTGTTGCCTGCGCGAGCGCTGCCCGACGGGGCGCTCGCGCTAGTGGCGCGCGGGTCGGCGTTAACAGGCAAGGGCCGGGTGGGCGCCCGCCGTCGTGCGTGCCGGGGCGCGTGGGACCGGCCGGGCGCGAGCCGCCCCGCCGGCGCCTGCGCGTTCCTGAAGATGGGCTCAGGCGGCGTTGAGCTTGTGCCGCACGCGCACGGCGTTGTGCTTGAGCCCGCGGGGGATCCGGATGTCCTCGCCGAGCAGCACGACCAATCGACGGTCGCCGGCGACCTTGCCCTCCACGATGGGGGTCAGCTGCTGCACGAGCTTGGGGCTGTCGAGCAGCGCGTCGGAGAGATCACGAAGCAGATAGATCGCGAAGTGCGAGGCCGATGCGATGTAGCTGAGCGCGTCCCGGGGTCGCGCGGTTTCCGGGATGAGGATGTGATCGCTGCCCAGGCGGTACATCCCCAGGCCGTTCTCCCAGTAATAGATGGCCTTCCCCGTGTCTCGGCTGATGCCGCGGAAGACGTCCACGATCCGGTCCGGCTCGTTCGTCTCGAACGCGGCCAGCCGGTAGCGCGAGTCGATCAGCTTCGACATCTGGTCTCGGATGCTCATGGCGCTGTGTCCTTGTTGGGCCAGGCAGGGCCCGTGGTCCGAATCCCGCCGACGGCCCATGATCCTTCCCGGACCCTCTCGCGTTCCATGACGGCCGTCACACTGTGGTCGACCGCAACACCCGTCAAAGCAGTCGCTTAGGGCCGAGCACGGGCGGTCCCGTGACGCCGTTCTAGCGGGTGAAGGGCAGCTCGCCCCGTGCGTCCAGGCGCCGCCCGGTGATGCCCCGACTGTCGGGGCCCATCAGGTAGAGATAGGCGTCGACCACGGCCTCGGGGTCCGGGAGGCCCCCGGGGTCCTCCGCCGGGTAGGCGCTGCGCCGCAGGGCGGTGCGCACCGGTCCCGGGTCGAGGCTGTTCACCCGCACGGCGGTGTTGGCCTCGAGCTCATCGGCCAGGATGCGCATCAACCCGTCGATCGCGTGCTTCGAGACCCCGTAGGCGCCCCAGTAGGCGCGCGCGGCCTCGTCGGAGGTGAACACCACCGAGGCGTCGCTCGAGCGCTTGAGCAGGCCGAGGCAGGCCCGCGTGAGCATGAAGGGGCCGGTCAGATTGACCTGCAGGACTCGATACCACAGCTCGACGTCGTAGTGCTCGATCGGGGTCAGGCTGCCCAGAAAAGCCGCGTTGTGGAGCAGCCCGTCGAGCCGGCCGAATTGCTCTTGCAGCGTGACCCCCATCTCTTCGTAGTCCTTGGGCGCCGCCCCCTCGAGGTTGAGGGGATAAATCGCCGGCTGGGGGTGTCCGGCTTGCTCGATCGCGTCGTAGACCCGCTCGAGCTTGCGCAGGTCCTTGTCGAGCAGGACGATCGTGGCGCCGTGCGCGGCGAAGGCCTGCGCGGCGGCGCGACCGATGCCTTCCCCGGCGCCGGTCACCAGCACGACGCGGTCGCGCAGCAGGTCGGGGGCGGGGTGGTATTCGGCCATAGGCTCGGTCTCAGGATCGCCGGCGGGCGTCGAGCGCGCTCACCAGCGCACCGGCGGATTCTAACCCGGCCCGCACGGCGCTTTCGAGCGTGCCGGGCAGGCCGGTGGCGATGTACTCGCCCGCCAGCCACAGGCCGTGCACGGGCGTGCCGACGTCGGGACGCCGCGCGTTGACGTCGACGCGGCTGGCGAACGTCGCGCGCCGCTCGCGAATGACCTTCGCGCGCCGTGCGGGGGGCCAGTCCGGGAATCGGTCGGCAATCTCGGCGCCGACGTGCGCGGCCAGCCGTTCGTTGTCCATGCGCATGTGATCGCCGTTCGCGCTGATCACCGCCGCGAGCAGGCCCGGTTGTCCGGTCAGTCGGCGATCGAACAGCCACTGCGTCGTGGTTCCGACCAGCCCCAGCATCGGGCGCTCGAGCGCCACGTCGGGCGGATACTCGAGGTAGACCGTGCAGATCGGCTCGGTCCTGATCTTCTTGAGATGTCCGGCGAGCTCGCGCAGCTCGGCGTAGGGCTCGAGCAGGCGCGCGCAGATCCAGTGAGGCACCGCGACCACCGCGTGCTCGGCCGCCAGCTCGCGGCCGTCGGCGAGCCGCACGCCCTCGACGCCGCGCGTCCCCAGGAGGAGATCGCGCACGCGGTGGCCGAGGCGCACGCGTCCGCCGCGGGTCTCGATGTAGTCGAAGGCCGGCGCGGGCAGCACGGCGCCCAGGTCGGCGCGAGGCAGCAGCAAGTCCGAATGCCTCGCATCACCGGTGAAGGCCTCACCGAGAACGTGCGCGAAGATCTGCGCCGAGGCCCGGCCGACGGGGGCGTTCAGCGCCGCGATGCACAACGGCTCCCACACGGCGCGCACGAGTCCGCGCGGCTGGCGGTGCATGCGCAGCAGGCGCTCCACGCTGCAGTCGGGCTCGATGCGGAAGGCCTTGCCGGCGAGGACGCGGACGAAACGGATCGCCTGCAGCTTGTCGTGCGGGCCGAGCCCGCGGGCCCCTGCCAGGGCGGCCACCAAGTGCCAAGGGGCGACCAGGCGCGGCGCGCGCAGATGGGTGCGGGCGTGGGCGTGGAGCAGCAGCAGATCGAGCGCGCGGCGCTCGAGCACCTCGGCCTCGTCCAGCCCGACGGTGAGCAGGACCCGGCGCAGGGCGTGATAGGCGCCGAGCATCACGTGCTGGCCGTTGTCGACGCGACGCTCGCCGAAGCGCACGCAGCGCGCGCGGCCGCCGAGCTGGCGGGCCGACTCCAGGAGCGTCGGAGCGAGACCGTGGCGGGCGAGCTCGATGGCGGCCGACAGCCCGGCCCAGCCTCCCCCGATCACCAGCACGCGCGGGCCGGTGCCACCACGGTTGGCCGCATCGGGGTCGAGCGCCGTCGTCGTCATGCGCCGTGGGGGCCCGCCGCGGCCTATGAGGTGCCGGTGGCCCGGCCGGCAGGCCGGCGCCGGCGCTCCCGACGCTCCGTGCGCCAGGCGATCCAGGCCTTGCGCACCGGGGTGAGCGCCAGCTTGTGCTCGAGCACGCTGAAGTCCTCGCGCTCCATCTCCTCGAGCAGGCGCAGGTAGATCTCGGCCATGATCAAGCCGCTGCGCTGACGGTAGCGGTCGGCGTCGGGCAGCCGCCCGAAGGCGTGCGCGTAGCATTCGCGCGCGCGCCCGGCCTGAAAGCGCATCAGCGCGCGCACCCGTTCCGGCGTGTGGGATTGCAGCAGATCGCTCCGTCCCACGCCGAAGCGCTCGAGCTCGTCCTCGGGGATGTAGACGCGGCCGCGGCGCGCGTCCTCGCGCACGTCACGAATAATGTTGGTGAGCTGAAAGGCGATGCCGAGCTCGTGGGCGTACTTGAGCGTGCTGCGCTCGGTGTAGCCGAAGATCTCCGCCGACAGCAGCCCCACCACGCCCGCCGCCCGGTGACAGTAGAGCCGCAGCTCCTTGTAGGTCGAATAGCGGTCGGTATCGAGATCCATCTCCATCCCGTCGATGACCTCCACGAAGTACTCCTCGGGCAAGTCAAAGGCCTCGAGGTGGGGCTGCAGCGCCCGGGCGACGGGGTGCTGCGGGGCGCCGCGGAACGCCCGGTCGATCTCCTCCCGCCACCAGGCGAGCTTCGTTCGCGCCAAGCCGTGATCGCTGCACTCGTCGACGACGTCGTCCACCTCCCGGCAGAACGCGTACAAGGCGGTGATGGCCCGCCGTTGCTCGTCGGGGAGCACGAGAAAGCTGTAGTAGAAGCTCGAGCCGCTCGCCGCGGCCTTCTCTTGGCAGTAGTCGTGGGGGTCCATGCAGGCCGTCGGCGCATGTATTCGGGCGGGTCTGGATCGCCGCGGGCGGCAACGGGCGTCGGGCCGCCTGCAGCCCAATGATGCCCCAGATCGCCGCGCAAGCCCAGGCGCGTGTGCGCCGGCCCAGATCCGGCGCTACCGCGCGTCGTCCCTGTCGTGTTAGAAAGAGCACGACGGGCCCCGGGGGACCCGTGAGGCACACAGGGCCGGAGGGAAGGATGAGCTCGACCGGTATCGCGCCCGGGGCCGCCGCGGACACGGCTCCCGCGACCACGCTGGCGCAGCGCTATGAAGGGGTCCGCGCCCGGACGCGGGCCTTGTGCGCGCCGCTCTCCGCGGAAGACTGCACCGCGCAGTCGATGACCGAGGCGAGCCCCGCCAAGTGGCACCTCGCGCACACGACCTGGTTCTTCGAGACGTTCGTGCTGGAGCACGCGCTCGAGGCGTACCGGCCTTTCCATCCGCAGTATCGGGTGCTGTTCAACTCATACTACAACGCCGTGGGCGACCAGCACCCGCGGCCGCGGCGCGGCCTGCTGACCCGACCCTCCCTCGACGAGGTGCACGCCTACCGCGCGCACGTCGACGAGCACATGCGCGGGGCCTTGGAGCGGCTTCCTGAGGCGCTCGCGCCGATCGTCGAGCTCGGGCTCAATCACGAGCAGCAGCACCAGGAGCTGATCCTGACCGACGTCAAGCACCTGTTCTCGTTCAATCCCCTCGGACCGGCCTACGCCGACTGTCCGCAAGCGCCGGGCGCGCGGCCCGGCCCGCTGCTATGGCACGCCTATCCCGAGGGGCTCTATCGGATCGGCGCGGACATCGAGCGCTTCGCCTTCGACAACGAGCGCCCGCGTCATGGCGTGTTCATCGAGGGGTTCGAGCTGGCCGACCGCCCGGTGACGAACGGCGAGTACCTCGCCTTCATGGCCGACGGAGGTTACGAGCGTCCGGAGCTCTGGCTCTCCGACGGCTGGGACGCGGTCCGGGCGCGCGGCTGGCGGGCCCCGCTCTATTGGGACGGCGATGGAGAGGCCTGGCGCACGCTCACCCTCGGCGGGCGCCGCCCGGTGCGACCCGACGAGCCCGTCTGCCACGTGAGCTACTACGAGGCCGACGCCTACGCGCGCTGGGCGCGGGCGCGCCTGCCCACCGAGGCCGAATGGGAGGTTGCCGCGGTGGAGGCGGCGCCGGCGCGGGGCAACTTCGCCGAGACGGGTCACCTGCATCCCACCCCCGCGTGCCCCGGCGCGGGCCCGCGGCAGCTCTTCGGCGAGGTGTGGGAATGGACCGCGAGCCCCTACGTCGCCTACCCGGGGTACACGCCGGCGCGCGGCGCCCTCGGCGAGTACAACGGCAAGTTCATGTGCAACCAGATCGTGCTGCGCGGCGGCTCGTGCGTCACGCCGGAGGCGCACATCCGCGCGAGCTATCGCAACTTCTTCCCGCCCGACGCGCGCTGGCAATTCAGCGGCATACGGCTCGCGCGCACCGTGGCTTGAGGGCGAGCGAGCGCCATGCTGCCGTCCGTCGAGGAGCTCGCGAGCGTCGTCGTCGCCGCGGCCCGGGAGGCGCTGGTGCCGCGCTTCGGGCGCTCGGGCCACACGCGCAAGGCCGACGGCAGCGTGCTTACCGAGGCCGACCTGGCGATGCAGCGCTCGATGCGCGAGGCGTTGGCCGGGCGCTGGCCGGAATTCGCGTTTCTCGGTGAGGAGATGGACGCCGCCGAGCAGCGGCGGTTGCTCGGCACGCGGGGCCGGGCGCTGTGGTGCCTCGATCCGCTCGACGGCACCAGCAACTTCGCCGCCGGGCTGCCGTTCTTCTCGACGTCGCTCGCCCTGCTGATCGACGGCGCGATCGAGCTCGGCGTGGTCTACGATCCGGCGCGTGACGAATGCTTCACCGCCCGGCGCGGCGCGGGCGCGTGGCTCAACGGGGAGCGCTTGGGGCGGCACCGTCCCGAGCGGCCGCTGCGCGGCGGAATCGGGCTGACCGATCTCAAGCGCCTGCCGCCGGCGCTGGCCGAGCGCCTGGCACGCGAGCCGCCGTACGCCTCGCAGCGCAGCTTCGGGTCGGTGGCGCTCGATTGGTGCTGGGTGGCCGCGGGCCGCGTGCACGTCTATCTCCACGGCGGCCAGAAGCTCTGGGACTACGTCGCGGGAAGCCTGATCCTCGCCGAGGCGGGCGGCTACGCGGTCACGCTCGACGGCCGGCCCGTTTACGACGGCGGCCTCGAGGCGCGCTCGGTGGCCGCGGCCTTGGACGGAGCCTTGTTCGACGAGTGGATCGAGTGGCTCGGCATCTCCCCGACACGGGAGGCCGTGCGGAGGTGAGCGATCATGCGCTACCGAATCGAGCGACAAGACGAGGAGGTCGACATCGAGGTTGCGGACATCGGCGGCAAGGAGGTCGATCTGCTGGCGGCGTTCGAGGCCTGCCAGGCGGGGCGCTGCGGATGCCCCACCTCGGAGTACGAGAAGCTGGATTCTCTGGAGGTCTATCCCGTCCGGACCGGCGTGCGGCTGCATCTGCGCCCGAAGACCGGCGAGCGGCTCGACGCGCAAGAGATCGAGCGCTGCATGGAGTATACGCTGCGACAGATCGAGCGCGCGCGATGAGGCACGCTTGCACGAATAGGCAATGATGGACTGGAAGCTGCTGGCGACGGTGTTCGGCACGGTGTTCCTCGCCGAGATCGCCGACAAGACGCAACTCGCGACCGTCCTGTTCGCCTCCAACGCCGAGCACGATCGCCTCGTCGTTTTTCTCGGCGCCGCCCTCGCCCTGACCGCGGCCTCGGCGATCGCCGTGTTCGCGGGCGCGCTCCTGGCCCACTGGATCAATCCGCGCTACGTCTCCGTGCTGGCGGGCGCGGCCTTCGTGGCGCTGGGCATCTGGATGGTGGTGAAGGGTTAGCGTGCCCCTGACCGATCTGATCAACCGCCAAGGCGCCGAGTCCGCCAAGCGAGCATGGTTTGAATTGAAATAAAGAGCTCGGCGTTCTTGGCGGCTTGGCGGTTTGATGTGTATCGAACAGGGCCTGCTCGGGCATTCGGCCCTCGGGTATCGATATCGATGCGGGCGCGGCTCAGCTCCATCGCGCGCTCCCTGCGGCGGGAGCTCACGGTCTACCGGTGCGCTCTGCGCCATCCGAGCACGCCGCGTGTGGCACGCTGGCTGCTTGGTGCGGCCATAGGTTACGTGATGTTGCCGTTCGACCTCATTCCGGATTGGATTCCGATCCTGGGTCATCTCGATGATCTCGTCATCGTCCCGCTCCTGGTGATGGCCGCGCTGCGGCTCATTCCGCGCGAGGTGATGGAGGACTGCCGCGCGCCCGACGCTCGAAGGGGCGATCTCGAGGCGGCGGAAGGCGACTGAGGCGTGGCCGCCGAGATGCAAGTGGGCAGAGTCGTCGCATGCCCCGAGGCGGCGCCGCCGCGCGCCCCCCGATGGGGATCTTGACGGTAGCGGTACGTGCGACAGTCGTTCCGAACCGGCTTAAGCTTCGGCCTCACCTCGGGGGCGATCACCACCCTCGGGCTCATGGTCGGTCTCCATTCGGGGACCCACTCCACGCTCGCCGTGGTGGGCGGAATCATCGCCATCGCCATCGCCGACGCCTGCTCGGACGCGCTCGGGGTCCATATCGCCGAGGAGTCGCGGACGGAGACCGACGCCCGCGCGGTGTGGGAGGCCACCGCCTCGACGCTTCTCACCAAGGCGGTGATCGCGCTCACCTTCCTCGTCCCGGTGCTGCTCCTCGAGCTCGACACCGCGATCCTCGCCAGCGTTCTCTGGGGCGTCGTGCTGGTCGCCGGATTGAGCTACCGGATGGCGCGCGCCCAGGGCGCGAGCCCGGTGGGCGCCGTGTCCGAGCACGTCGTCATCACCCTCGTCGTCGTCGCGCTGACCCATTACGTCGGCGACTGGGTCGCGGCCACCTTCGGGGCGCGATAGCGGCGCCGCCCGCCTGGCGGCGGATTGGATGCTCTGCTATACGTTGGCAGGGCAAGCCCATGCGGAGAGCGCGGATGAGGCAGAGGGCGGCAGACCGCACCGGCGCGGAGCCGGTGCGTATCGATCGCGAGTTCATGTTCACAAATCCCAAGAGCGCCTACAAGCGCGGCATCGAGAAGCGCCAGCGCAAGCTCCTCGCCAAGATCCCGTTCATCAACGCCTTTCTGGCGCCCGACGAGAAGGTGCTCTTGGTGACCACCTGCTGCTCGCCGACGCCGATCCTCGAGCAGTTGACCACCGGCTGGATCGTGTTCTACCTCAATCGCGCGCTGCTCGTGATCACCGACAGGCGCATCCTGCACGTCCCGACGAAGATGAGCTACGCGTATCGCGGCTCCATCGCGCAGATCCATTACGCGGACTGCGAGGACATCGCTGTCCGCGGACGTCATCTGATCGTCCGCTATCGCGGCGGCGGGAAGGAACGGTTCCTGTTCGTGGCCGGACGGGAGCGGCGCAAGCTCAAGCCTTACTTCAAGGCGCTGCGGGGACGTACTGCGGGGGCGCAGGTCCAGCCGGGCGCCCAGCCTGCGACGCGCACGCATCTGTGCCCGCGTTGCACCCGCCCGTTGACGCCCTCGGTGTTCGAGTGCCGTCAGTGCCGGCTCGCGTTCAAGGACATGGGCACCGCGCTGCGCCTGTCCATCGCCCTGCCGGGCGGGGGATACTTCTATACCGGGCACCCTTTCCTGGGTCTCGGTGATCTCGTGGTCGAAGGCGTCCTGCTGGTGTACCTGATCATGATGGTGGCGGCGGGCGTGACCGGCGGCGTCGAGGGCGCCTGGGTGGCCGCGGTGCTCGTCGGCGCGGTCCTGGCGATCGAGAAGCTGATCACCGTCTATCATGCGCGGCGCTACATCAACGAGTACATCCCGAAGGAGCAGCCGGTCACGCCGCAGCCGGTCGCGGCCTAGGAGTGGTCGGGCGGCGTCACTCGGTGCGCAGCGCCTCGACGGGGTCGAGTCTCGCGGCGCGACGGGCCGGGAGCACGCCGGCTGCGAGGCCGATGGTGACGGCCAACGCCTCGGCGGCGAGCACGTAGGACCAGGGTGTGTGCACGGGGAGCGCGGGCACGGTGAGGTCGAGGAGCCAGGCGGTGGCGACGCCCACGACGAGGCCGCCGAGCCCGCCGAGGGCGGCAAGCACGATCGCCTCGCCGAGGAACAGCCCGAGAATCTGACCCCGTCGGGCCCCGAGCGCGCGCAGCAAGCCGATCTCGCCGGTGCGCTCGGCGACGCCGATGGTCATGATCGTGAGAATTCCCACCGCTCCCACGAACAACGAGATTCCGCCGAGGGCGCCGACGGCGAGGGTGAGCACGTTGAGGACCGAGCTCAGCGTGTCGAGCATCTGCTGCTGGGTGATGATGGTGAAATCCTCGCGGCCGTGACGTGCGCCGAGGACTCGTCGCACGCCGGCGACGACCACGTCCTCGGGTGCTCCCGCCTCGTACAGGACGTCGACCTCCATCACCCCCTCCCGGTCGAAGAGCTCGAGGGCCCGTGCGGTGGGAATGAACACCGTATCGTCGAGATCGAACCCGAGCACTTGCCCCTTCGGCGCCATCACCCCGATCGTCCGGAAACGGTAGCCGCCGACGCGGATCGGCTCACCGAGCGGGTTGCGTCCGCGAAAGAGCTCGCGATCGAGCTTCACCCCGAGCACCGCGAACGGACGCGCGGCACGGGGATCGTCCGGCGGCAGGAACCGCCCCTGGGCGACGTCGAACTGAAAGATCGCGGGCATCTCGGGGCCGACCCCGAGCACGGTCGTGCGCCGCGCGCGCCCGCCGGCCTCGACCTCCGCGTTGCCCTGCACGACCCCCATGACGGCGGTGACATGGGGAACCCGGCGCAGCGCCTCCGCGTCCTCCAGGGTCAACGGGCGCACCGTGCCGAATACGCCCACCGACGCGCCGTGCGTGGTGACCTTGCCCGGGTTGATGCCGATGATGGTGGTGCCGAACTGCGTGAACTCCGCGAGAACGAAACGGTGGATGCCTTCCCCGATCGAGGTGAGCAGGACGACCGCGGCGACGCCGATACCGATGCCGAGCGCGGTCAGCGCGCTGCGCAGCCGGTGGGCGAGCACCGTCCTCAATGCGAACTGGATCGAGTCGTTGATACGCATTTTATTGAACGGCTGATAACCGCCAAGCCGCCAAGGGCGCCAAGANNGAATACATATCACCGTCGAGCCTCAAATACGGGCCGGAGGCGTTTGGATTCGATCGGCAACGCGAGTGAGCCGTTGACCTCGATCGTATTCGGCTTTCTCTTGCCTTCTTTGCGTCCTTGGCGGCTTGGCGGTTATCCATCGCCGTTACGATGGGATCACCTGCGCGCGAGGGCCTCGACGGGGTCGAGCCGCGCGGCGCGGCGCGCCGGCAGCAGCGCGAACAGCAGCCCGGTGGCGATCGCCACGCCGAGCCCCGCCGCGACCGCCCACGCGGGCGGGGTGGTCGGCAGCGCCGGGAACAGATACGTGAGCAACAGGCTGCCTGCAAACCCCGCACCCAGCCCCACGAGCGCCCCCGTGGCGGCGAGCACGCCCGCCTCGGTCAGGAACAGCGCGAGCACCTGGCGCCGGTTGGCGCCGAGCGCCTTGAGCAGACCGATCTCGGCGGTGCGTTGCGTGACGGCGACCAGCATCACGTTCATCACCAGTATGCCCGCGACGATCAGGCTGATGCCGGCGATGCCGCCGACGGTGTAGGTGAGCGCTCGGAAGATCCGATCGAAAGCGGCGAGCACCGAGTCTTGCGTGATCACGGTGACGTCCTCCTCGCCCTCGTGACGCTCGCGGATGATGCGCCGGACGTCGCGCTGCGCCTGGGCGACGGCCGGGCGCCCCTTGGCCTCGACCAGGATGCGAAACAGCGACGGCGTGTCGAAGAGCATCTGGGCCGAGGCGACCGGGATCACGACGACCTCGTCCATGTCCACACCCAGCGACTGGCCGCGTCGGCCGAGGGTGCCGATGACGCGGAAGCGATGCTCGCCGATGCGGACCCACTCGCCGAGCGCGGGCTCGGGGCCGAACAGCTCGTCACGCACCACGTCGCCGATCACGCAGACCGGACGCGCGTCCCGCGCGTCGCCCGCGGGGAGGAACCGCCCGCGCGAGAGCTCGAGGCGGCGCACCTCCGCGAGCTCGGCCGTGGAGCCCAGGATCACCGATTCGCGCTCGCGCCCGCCGTGGGAGACCGGCGCCTCGCCCACGTTGACCGGCGCGACCTTGGCGACGGCGCGGCTGCGGTAGAGCGCCAGCGCGTCCTCTATGGTGAGATCGCGCGGCGTCTCGCCCGTCATGGGCGGCGCACCGCCGGTGGTCTCGCTGCGCCCGGGGAGCACGATGACCAGGTGGGTGCCGAGCGCCGCGAACTCCCCGACCACGTAACGCCGCGCCCCCTCGCCGAGGGCGGTGAGCACGACCACCGCGGCGACGCCGATCGCCATGGCGAGGATCATCAGCCCGGTGCGCAGGGGATAGGCGCGCAGGGCGTGACGGGCGAAGCGCAGCGCATCGAGGCCGTGCATCAGCCCGCCCCCTGCGCGGCCACGACCGTGTCGGTCTCGATGCGGCCGTCGATCATCCGTATGCGCCGGCGCGCGCGCTGGCCGAGCGCGGGATCGTGCGTGACGAGCAGCAAGGTGAGCCCGTCGCGATTGAGCCGCTCCAGGATCTCGACGACCTCCTCGCCGGATTGGCGATCGAGGTTGCCGGTGGGCTCGTCGGCGAGAATCATCCGCGGGCGCATCACGGTGGCGCGGCCGATCGCCACGCGCTGGCGCTGGCCGCCGGAGAGCTGATCGGGGCGGTGGCGGGCGCGATCGGTGAGCGCGGTGGCCTCGAGCACCTCGGCCACGCGCCGCTCGCGCTCGGCGGGCGCGACGCCGGCGAGCACCATCGGCAGGGCGACGTTCTCGGCGGCGGTCAACCGCGGGACCAAGTGAAAGAACTGAAACACGAAGCCGATGGTCTCGCGTCGCACGCGGGCCTGCTGCTCGTCCGGAAGGGCGCTCACCTCCTGGCCTTGCAGGCGGTAGTGGCCGGCGGTGGGCCGATCGAGCAGCCCGAGGATGTGGAGGAGGGTCGACTTCCCCGATCCCGAGGGGCCCATGATCGAGGCGTATTCGCCGGCGTCGATGTCGAGGGTGACGTCGTCGAGGGCGTGGACGGGCTGATCGCCCACGGTGAACACGCGGTGCACGTGGTCGAGCTCGATCATCGCCCGCCCGCGCCCGGCTCGAGCGTCGCGGGCACGCCGGCCTGCACGCCTTCCCGGGTGACCGAGGTCACCACGCGCTCGCCTTCCGACAGCCCCGCGGTCACCTCCGTGTACTCCCAGTTCGAGAGCCCGGTGTCGATCTCGCGCGAGGCGAGATACCCGTCGGCGTCGAGCACCAGGACGCGGGGGCCTTCGAGCACCGCCTCGGTCGGCACGCGCAGCACGTCATCGTGGGCGGCGAGCAGGATCTCGACATCGGCGCTGTAGCCGGGCAGGAGCCGGTCGGCGGTGTCGGGCTCGGTGAAGCGCACCTCGACCTCCACGGTGCGCGCCTGCTTCTCCACGTCGAGCACGTAGGGGGCGATGCGGCTCACCCGGCCGGCGAACCGGCGGTCGGGGAAGGCGTCGAGCGTGATGCGCGCCGGCATGTCGACCGCGATGCTCGGCGCGTCCACCTCGTCGATGGGCGCGCTGACATAAGGCGCGGAGGGATCGATGAGATCGACCGCCGGCGGCGTGGGCACCCCGATGGGCGAGGGCGTGACGATCTCGCCGAGCTCGCCGTTGACCTCGGCGATCACGCCGGCGAAGGGCGCGTGCAGGCGGGTGCGGGCCAGCGCGGCCTCCGCCACCGCCATGCGATCGCGCGCGACCTCGGCGTCGGCCCGCGCGGCCCGGCAGGCGGCCTCGAGCGCCTTGCTCTCCGAGACCTTGCGGTCGACCTCTTCCTCGGAGGCCAGGTCGCGCTCGCGTAAGCGCGTCACGCGCCGCGCCTCCCGGGCGGCGGCCTCGGCCTTGAGGCAGCTCTGCTCGGCGCGGGCGCCGGCCGCCTCGGCCTGGCTGCGCGCGAGCGCGAGCTCGGCGCGCACGTCCTCGTTCCACAGCGCCATCAGCAGCGTGCCGGCCTCCACCTGATCGCCCTCGCGCACCGGCAGCTCGGTGATCTGGCCGCTCGTGGTGGGGGCGATTCGTGCGCGGCGCCCGGCCATGATGGTGCCGGCGCGCGTGTTGGCGACGGTCGATTCGACGCGGCCGCGCGCCACTTCGGCGGCCTCCACGGCGACGGGCTCGGGGCGCAGCAGCCACCACATGCCGGCGGCGAGGGCGGCGCCCGCCAGCGCGAGCCAGATCAGCCGGCGCAGTGTCGCGGTCACCGGTCGAGACCTCCACGGGGCGTTCCAGGGGCAGTGTATCGGCGCCCTCGGGACGTCCGACTGATCCAAGGCAATGTTTCGCCCACCGAATCGAGCTCAGCCACGCCCGCCGCGTCGCAGCCGGCCGTAGGTGAGCGCGTGAGCCGCCACCCACAGCCAGTCGCGCCGGCCGAGCGCCGGCCGCGCGAAGAGGTCGTCGCGGGCGGCGAGCCGCTGGGCGATGCGCTCGCCCCCCAGCACGATCGCGCGCAGCTCCAGGCCGAGGCGGCCCGGCAGCTCGAAGGCGAGGCCGGCGCCCGAGCGCAGCAGGCGCCGGGCGCGCTCGAGCTGGTGGGCGAGCAAGGCGCGCATGGCCGCGTCGCTGCGGCGCTCCCGCCAGTGGGCCTCGCTCACCCCGAAGCGCGCGAGCTCGTCCTGCGGGATGTAGATACGTCCGCGCGCGCGATAGTCGCTGTCGAGATCCTGGAGGAAATTGAGTAGCTGCAGGGCGGTGCACACGGCGTCGGCGCGCGCGACGTTGCGCTCGCTCGCGTGGTCGAAGAGGTGCAGCAGCAGTCGTCCGACGGGGTTCGCCGAGCAGCGGCAGTAGGCCATCAGCTCGCCGAGATCCGCGTAACGCGTCTTGGTGACGTCCATGCGGAACGCGACGAGCAGATCGTGAAACGGGCGCCAGGGCAGGGTGAAGCGCCGCACGGCGTCATCCAGGGCCCGGAGCACGGGATCGTCGACGGGGCGCTCGTTCTCGAGCCGCTCGAGGCCCGCCCCGAGCCGATCGAGCTCGGCCAGGCGCTCCTCGCCGGGCCGCGCGCCCTCGTCGGCGAGATCGTCCGCGCGGCGGGCGAAGGCGTAGATCGCCGCCAGGGGATCGCGATAGCGACCGGGCAGGAGGACCGAGGCCACGGGGAAGTTTTCGTAGTGCCCGCGCGCGACGGCCCGGCAGTGACGGTAGGCGGCGGCGACGGTCTCGACATCGGTCCGGCGGGCGGCTGTGTTATGCTCCGGCGAGCGGTTCGCTGAGGCGTCGCTCATCCCAAGAACGAGCAGGAGCCGGTCGTCATGAGGCGTTTTTTCAGGCATTTCCTCATCGGTCTCGTGGTCGGCATCGCGCTCGGCCTGTGGTTCGGGGTGAACATCGGCCGTGACGCGCCGCTGCTGAGCAACCCCTTCACCGAAGAGCGCAATCTGGCGGAGAAGGCGCGCGACACGGCTACGAGGGCCATCGAGAAGGGCGCCGAGACCGCCAAGGAAGCGCTCGAGAAAGGGGAAGAGCAGGTGGAGCAGAGGGTCGACGACACACCCTGACGGCGGCGCGGCTCAGCCGCCCGACCCCTCGCCCTTCTCCGTCTGCGGGGTGCGCGTGACCCGTTCCAGCGGCTCGAGGCTCTCCACCTGCTTCTTGGAGTCCAATCCCATCTCGGTGAAGCGTCGTGCGCTCGGCAGCACCTGCCGCTCCAGCGAGCCCACCGCCCTGTTGTAGTGGTCCACGCTCGCATCGAGCGACTTGCCCACTCGCGCGAGGTGCTCGGTGAACGTGGCGATGCGCTGGTAGAGCTGCTCGCCGAGCTCGCGGATGCGCTCGGCGTTCTCGGCCACCGACTGCTGGCGCCAGCCGAAGGCCACCGCGCGCAGCAGGGCGATCAGGCTCGTCGGCGTGGCGATGATGACCTTCTGGCGCAGGGCGTTCTCGAGCAGCTCCGGGTCCTGGTCCAAGGCGGCGCTCAGGAACTGCTCTCCGGGTATGAACAGGACGACGAAGTCCGGCGCCTGCTTGAACTGTGTCCAGTACGCCTTGCTGGCCAGCTCCCGGACGCGCTCGCGCACGTTGCGCGCATGCCGCAGCAGATGCTTGTCGCGCTCGGCGTCGTCGACCGCCTCCGTGGCGCTCAGGTAGGCGTCGAGCGGCGTCTTGACGTCGACCACGATCTCGCGCCCGTCGGGCATGCGCACGATCATGTCGGGGCGCAGCGCGCCTTCCTCTCCGGGGCGATGCTCCTCCTCGTAGAAATCGCAGTGCTCGACCATGCCGGCGAGCTCGACCAGCCGGCGCAGCGTGAGCTGCCCCCACTGCCCGCGCACCTCGGGGCGGCGCAGCGCCTGCACCAGGTGCCGGGTCTCGGTCTGCAGCTGCTGCTGGGTCTCGGCCACGTGCTTCAAGTGCTGGCTCAGGGAGCCGTAGGCCTCCTTGCGCGCGTGCTCCATCTGCTGGATCTGCTTCTCGGTCTTCTCCAGCGCCTCCTTGATCGGCTTGACCAGGCTCTCGATCGCCTTCTCCCGTTGCGAGAGCTCGTTCTGTGACTGGATGTGGAGCTGCTTGAGGTTCTCGCGCGCAAGCTTGAGGAACTCCTCGTTGTTGCTCTTGAGGGCCTGGGCGGAGAGCGCGCTGAAAGTCTCGTTCAGCCGCTTGCGCGCCTCTTCGTAGGCGTTGGCCCGCTCCTCGCCGACGCGCCGCTCGGTATCGAGCGCGGCCCCGAGCCGCCGTGCCTCGTCACGCCAGCGCGCGATCTCGCGCGCGGCGCGCACCTGCGCGGCGAAATAGCCCGCGACCGCCGCCAGGACGGCCGCCAGGGCTCCCAACGCGATAGCCGCCGCAGCGCTCATCGTCCAGCCGTCGGTTTCACCCGGTACGATTCATATCGAACCGCCAAGGCGCCAAGAACGCGGAGATTTCCCGTGTCGTTCAAGGGCGTCCTTTCCCGGCGGCCTCGGCGTCTTGGCGGTCGGCCGTATCGTCCACGTTCCCTGATGTTGATCGTCGGGGATCAGGCATCGCACGCACGACCGATCCACCGCCTCATGGGCGCACGGATCCTTTGATCGCGGTCCACGATAACAGATCGCTAGGCCCGTCGCGGCCAGGCGCTATCGAGCCAGACGATCAGCGCGGCGGGACTGTCGAGCAGCGTATCCGCGCCCCAATCCTCGGGCCGATCCTCGCTCGGGTCAATGTAGCCGTAGAGCGCGACCAGGGTATGCAGGCCCGCGGCCTGCCCGGCCTGGACGTCGCGCTCGGCGTCGCCCACGTAGGCGCAGGCGCCGGCCGGGCAGCCCACGAGCCGGCAGGCGTGCAGCAACGGCTTGGGGTGCGGCTTGCGCTGGTCGGTGCTGTCGCCGCTGACGACACAGGCGGCCGCGGCGTGCAGCCCGGTCGCCTCGAGCAGCGGCTCGGTCAGCCAGCCGGGCTTGTTGGTCACCACGCCCCAGGCGAGCCCGCGGGCTCGCAGCCCCTCGAGCACGGCGTCGATGCCCGGGAACGGCCGGGTGCGGTCGGTGAGCCGCGCGCGGTAGCTCGCGAGAAACCGCTCCCGCAAGGCGGCGAAGGCGGGGTCGTCGGTGTCGACGCCGAACCCCAGGCGCAGCAGTCCCGCGCTGCCGTGTGAGACCATGGGGCGGATCTGCGCCAACGGCAGGGGACGCCGGCCCTCGGCGATGAGGACTTCGTTGAGCGCTTCCGCCATATCGGGCGCGGTGTCGAGCAGCGTCCCGTCGAGATCGAACAGCACGGTGCGCGGCGGCTGCCGCGCCGCGCGTGCTGCGCCGGCCCGGAGCGTCACTCAGGCCTCCTTCGTGCAGTGGGCGAGGTAGTTGACGTCCACGTCGGCGCCGAGGCGGTAGGTGCGGGTGAGCGGGTTGTAGAGCAGGCCGGTGAGATCCACCGTCATCAGGCCCGCGCCTCGCGCCCAGCCGGCGAGCTCCGAGGGTCGAATGAAGCGCGCGTAATCGTGGGTCCCCCTGGGGATCAGGTCGAGGAGGTACTCCGCGCCGACGATGGCCAGCAGGTAAGACTTCGGGTTGCGGTTCAGCGTGGAGAAGATCACCTGCCCGCCCGGGCGCGCCAGCCGCGCGCAGGCGGCGACGACGGCGGCCGGATCGGGCACGTGCTCGAGCAGCTCGAGACAGACGACCACGTCGAACGCCTCGGGGTGCCGCGTCGCGTACTCCTCGGGCGTCGCGCGCTCGTAGGTGACCGCCACCTCCTGCGCCGCCGCGTGCGCCCGGGCGACCCGCAGAGCCTCGGCCGCCATATCGATGCCGGTCACGGTAGCGCCCCGTCGCGCCATCGCCTCGGCGAGCAGGCCGCCGCCGCAGCCGACGTCGAGCACCCGCTGCCCGGCCAGACCCGCCCGGCGCTCGATGTAGTCCAGCCGCAAGGGATTGATCCGGTGCAGCGGCTTGAGCTCGCCTTCCGGGTCCCACCAGCGCGCGGCCTGCTCGTCGAACTTGCCGACCTCCTGCGGGTCGACGTTGGTCGTGGTCTCGCTCATGGCTCCAGTCTAGCCGCCCCGCCGCGTGTGCCCTAGCCTCCGCGCGCCTCGTCGGCGCGGCCGATCTTGCCCCGCCATTCACGCGCCCGCTCGAGCAGCTCGTGCTCGTCGAGGTGCGTGAGCACGCGACCCTTGAGCACATGCTGGCCGGCCACCCAGACATCACTGATCTGCTCGCGCCCGGCCGCGTAGACGATCTGCGAGACCGGATTGTAGAGCGGCTGCGTTTCGATGCCGTCGAGGCGCACCGCCGCCAGGTCGGCCGATTTTCCGGGCTCGATCGAGCCGAGCTCGCCCTCGAGCCCGAGCGCGCGCGCCCCGTCGAGGGTCGCCATGCGCAAGACGCGCGTGGCCGGCGCCGCGGCGGCATGCCCGGCGGTCACCTTGGCGAGCAGGGCGGCGCTCTGCATCTCGGCCATCATATCGAGGTCGTTATTGCTCGCCGCCCCGTCGGTCCCGAGCGCCACGTTCACCCCCGCGTCGATCAGACGCTGCACCGGACACAGACCGCTCGCCAGCTTGAGGTTGGACTGCGGGCAGTGCACGACGTGGGCGCCCGCCTCGGCGAGGTGCGTGATCTCGTCCTCCTCGAGTTGCGTCATGTGGACCGCGATGAGGTGGGGGTTGAGCAGGCCGAGCCGCGCGAGGTGCGCGAGGGGGCGCAGGCCCTGCGCCTCGAGCCCCTGGTGGATCTCGTCGGCGGTCTCGTGGAGGTGAATGTGGACGGGGAGATCGAGCTCATCGGAGTAGACGCGAAGGCGCTCGAGGGCCGATGGCGCGACCGCATAGGGCGAGTGCGGGGCGAAGGCGGTGTGGATCAAGGGATCGTTGCGATAGGCGTCGTGCACGGCGAGCCCCTTGTCGAGGTACTCCTCGACGCTGCCGGCCCAGGGGCTGGGAAAGTCGATGACGATGAGCCCCACGCAGGCGCGCATGCCCGCGGCGGAGGCGGCGTGGGCGACGACGTCGGGGAAGAAATACATGTCGCTGAAGCAGGTCGTGCCCCCGCGCAGCATCTCGGCGGCGGCGAGGCGGGTGCCGTCGGCGACGAACTCCTCGCTGACGAAGCGCAGCTCCGCGGGCCAGATATGGTCTTTGAGCCACTCCATCAGCGGCAGATCGTCGGCGAGGCCGCGCAGCAGCGTCATCGGGGCGTGGGTGTGCGCGTTCACCAGGCCCGGGATGAGGGCGTGCGCCTGGAGCTGTACAATAGCGGCCGGATCATAGCGGCTGCGGGCCTCGTCCCGGGGCAACACGGCGGCGATGCGACCGTTGCGGACGGCGACCGCGTGGTCTTCGCGCACGGCGCCGTCCGGTTCCACCGGGACGACCCAACGCGCCTCGATGAGAGTGTCGACGGGCTCCATGGCGTCACGATCATTGGGGCTTGCGGTGCGGCAGCGTCGAAATAGTGCCACAGGGTGAGCCCGGGACAAACCGCCCCGCGATGAGCAGCATCGATCATGACACCGTGCGCGCGGTCGCGTGGCGCGACGGCGCCCTCGAGCTGATCGACCAGCGCGCGCTGCCGCAGCGGCTCGAGACGCTGCGTCTGACCACCTGCACCGAGGTGCGCCAGGCGATCGCCGACATGGCCGTGCGGGGCGCCCCGGCGATCGGCATCGCCGCGGCCTATGGGGTCGTGCTCGCCGCGCGAGCGCGCTATGCGCGCTCGCGGCTTCACTGGCGGCGGGACATCGAGGCCGATCTCTACAATCTCAAGCAGGCGCGCCCCACCGCGGTCAATCTGGCCTGGGCCGTGGAGGCGATGCGGGCGCCCATCCCGCACGTGGAGGGCGATCCCGAGCCGGTGCTGCTCGAGGCCGCGCAACGGATCCACCGCGACGACGTCCGCGCCAATCGCACCATGGGTCGGCTCGGCGCCGATCTGCTCGCCCCCGGCAGCGGCGTGCTGACCCACTGCAATACCGGCTCGCTGGCCACCGGCGGTCACGGCACCGCGCTCGGGGTCATTCGCACCGCCTATGCCGAAGGCAAGGTGGCCGCGGTCTACGCCGGGGAGACGCGCCCATGGCTGCAGGGCTCGCGGCTCACCGCCTGGGAGCTCGCCCGTGACGGGCTCCCCGTGCGGCTCATCGCCGACGGCGCGGCCGCGGCGCTCATGCGCGCCGGGGCGGTGGATTGGGTGATCGTCGGTGCCGACCGCATCGCCGCCAACGGCGACGTGGCCAACAAGATCGGCACCTACGGCCTCGCGGTCGCGGCGCGCCACCACGGGATCGGCTTCATGGTGGTGGCGCCGAGCTCGACGCTCGACATGGCGGTGGCCTCCGGCGAGGCGGTTCCCATCGAGACCCGTCCCGCCGACGAGGTGCTCAGCGCCGCAGGCGTGCGGGTGGCCCCGGCCGAGGGCGTGGACGCCTGGAACCCCGTATTCGACGTGACGCCCGCCGACCTGATCGACGCCATCGTCACCGAGCGCGGCGTGGTGCGCCGACCCGACGCGGCCAAGATGACCCGGCTCATGGCCGGGCCCGAGTGTCGCGGTGCCTGACCGCAGCCCGAGATACCGGGGCAGGCGGAGCCCTTTCGCCACACGGCGGTGGATATCGGGCGATTTTCACACCCAATCCTGCCCCCGCAACCTTGTCCGGCGGCCTTCGGCTTGGATAAAACCCTCTGCGCGCGCGCTGCGAGGGTCGGGAGGCCCCGCCCGGCGGCGTCTCGGAAAGGGCTGTCAGAGGCCCTGAGAGCCGCTGTGGCGGGACGGCGTCGAGATGCAGCCCGGGGGTCGTTTGTGTTAAAGTATTTGCTTTGAGGTTTTTTGCTTCGCGGCCCCGCATCGGGCCGCACGCGCGCTTTTCGCCGCCACCCGAATAAGACTACTTCCCGCCTATGGCCGAGTTCGCCAAAGAGGTCTTCCCGGTCAATCTCGAGGACGAGATGAAGCAGTCCTACCTCGATTACGCCATGAGCGTGATCATCGGTAGGGCGCTGCCGGACGTGTGCGACGGGCTCAAGCCCGTGCACCGGCGGGTCCTCTACGCCATGCGCGAGCTGGGCGTCGATTGGAACAAGGCCTATAAGAAGTCGGCGCGCATCGTCGGTGACGTCATCGGTAAGTACCACCCCCACGGCGACGCGGCCGTCTACGACGCGATCGTGCGCATGGCGCAGGAGTTTTCCATGCGCTACCCGCTGGTGGACGGGCAGGGCAACTTCGGCTCGATCGACGGCGACCCGCCGGCGGCGATGCGCTACACCGAGGTGCGCATGGCGCGCATCGCCCACGAGATGCTGGCCGACATCGACCGCGAGACGGTCGACTTCGTCCCCAATTACGATGAGACGGAGCTCGAGCCGTCGGTGCTGCCCACGCGGCTGCCGAACCTGCTGGTCAACGGATCGGCGGGCATCGCGGTAGGGATGGCGACCAATGTCCCTCCGCACAACCTCGCCGAAACCGTCAACGCCCTCATCGCCCTGATCGACGACCCGATGCTGGGAGTGGCGCAGCTGATGGAGCAGGTGCCCGGACCGGATTTCCCCACCGCCGGGATCATCAGCGGCCGGCGCGGCATCCGCGAGGCGTACGAGACCGGGCGGGGCCGTATCTACGTGCGCGGGCGCACCGAGATCGACGTCGACGAGGACAGCGGCAAGAGCACCATCGTCATCACCGAGATGCCCTACCAGGTCAACAAGGCACGCCTGGTCGAGCGCATCGCCGAGCTCGTCAAGGAGAAACGAGTCGAAGGCATCGCCGAGCTGCGCGACGAATCGGACAAGGAAGGCATCCGGGTGGTCATCGAGCTGCGCCGCGGCGAGTCGCCCGAGGTGGTGCTCAATAACCTCTACCAGCATACGCAGCTGCAGACCGTATTCGGAATCAACATGGTTGCGCTGGTCGACGGCCAGCCGCAGACGCTCAATCTCAAGCAGATCCTCGAGGCCTTCCTGCGCCACCGGCGCGAGGTCGTCACCCGCCGGACGATGTACGACCTGCGCAAGGCCAGGGAGCGGGCCCATGTGCTGGAAGGCTTGGCCGTCGCGCTGTCCAACATCGACGAGGTGATCGGGCTGATCAAGGGCTCGGCGGGGCCGGCGGAGGCGAAGGACGCGTTGATCGGCCGCGTGTGGCCGCCCGGCATCGTCACCCGGATGCTCGAGCGGGCCGATGCCGAGGCCTCTCGGCCGGAGGACCTGGAGCCCGAGTACGGTCTCAAGGACGACGGCTACCATCTCTCCCCGACACAGGCGCAGGCGATCCTCGATCTGCGTCTGCACCGCCTGACCGGTCTCGAGCGCGAGAAGATCACCAACGAGTACAGGGAGATCCTCGACAACATCGCCGAGTACCGGGAGATCCTCGCCAATCCCGATCGCCTGATGCAGGTGATCCGCGATGAGTTCGTCGCGCTACGCGATCAGTTCGCGGACAAACGACGTACCGAGATCCAGGAGGCGCACGAGGAGTTCAATCCCGAGGATCTCATCAGCGAAGAGGACGTGGTCGTCACGCTGAGCCATGCCGGCTACGCCAAGTCCCAGCCGCTGTCGGCTTACAGCGCGCAGCGCCGGGGCGGGCGCGGCAAGGCGGCGGCGCGCGTGAAGGAAGAAGACTTCATCGACAAGCTCTTCGTGGCCAATACGCACGACACGCTGCTGTGCTTCTCGAGTCGCGGCAAGGTGTACTGGCTCAAGGTCTATGATCTGCCGCAGGCGGGGCGGACGGCGCGCGGGCGCCCGGTCGTGAACCTTCTGCCGCTCGAGGAGGACGAGCGCCTGAACGCCGTGCTCGCGGTGCGGGAGTTCGAGGCGGACAAGTACATCCTCATGGCCACTGCACGGGGTTTGGTCAAGAAGACCCCGCTCACGAGCTTTTTCCGGCCGCGGGCCAGCGGCATCATCGCGATCGACCTGCGCCCCGACGACCACCTCGTCAACGTCGAGCTGACCGACGGTTACCAGGAGCTCATGTTGCTTACCAGCAGCGGCAAGGCGATTCGCTTCAAGGAGACCGACGTCCGCCCGATGGGGCGGGTCGCCGCGGGTGTGCGGGGCATCCGACTCGAGGCCGAGCAGCGCGTCATCGCGCTCACGGCGGTGGGCGACGATTGCGTGCTCACGGTGACCGAGAACGGCTATGGCAAACGCACCCCGATGAGCGGCTATCCGTTGCACAAGCGCGGCGGCCAGGGCGTGATCTCGATTCAGACGACCGAGCGAAACGGTCCGGTCGTCGGTGCGGCTCGCGTCAGCGACGAAGACGAGATCATGCTCATCAGCAACGCGGGGACGCTCGTGCGCACCCGGGTGAGCGAGATCCCTCAGATGGGCCGCAACGCGCAGGGCGTGCGCCTGATCCGCCTGGGCGAGGGCGAGCGCTTGAGCGGCGTGGCGCGTATCGAGTCGCTCAACGGCGAGAACGGCGACGACGATTCCGAAGCCTGAGCCCGCCGGGCCGGGCGGGGCGGAGGCCGGCAGGCGCCGCCGTCGCGCCCGGGCATGTCTTTGCTCCGCCGCTGATCGCCGACCGCCTCAAACCGAGTGCTGACGTCCAAGAGGAAGGTATATGACACGCGCATACAATTTCAGCGCCGGACCGGCGATGCTTCCGACCGGGGTGCTCGAGCGCGCCCGGGAGGAGCTGCTCGACTGGGGCGGCAGCGGCATGTCGATCATGGAGATGAGCCATCGAGGCAAGGAATTCATGTCGGTGGCCGAGCGTGCCGAGACCGACCTCAGGGAGCTGATGAAGATACCGAATGATTACAAGATCCTGTTCCTGCAAGGCGGTGCGAGCTCGCAGTTCGCGATGGTGCCGCTCAACCTGCTGAGAGGGAAGGGCGGTGCCGATTACGTCAACACCGGCCATTGGTCGAAGAAGGCGATCGCCGAAGGCAAGCGTTTCTGCGACGTCAACGTCGCGGCGACCTCGGAAGACCAGGGGTTCACCACGGTTCCGCCGCAGTCGGAGTGGCGAATGAGCAAGGATGCGGCGTACGTGCACTACACGCCGAACGAGACGATCGCCGGCGTGGAATTCCACTGGATCCCCGACACGGGCGATGTGCCGCTGGTGGCCGATATGTCCTCGACGATCCTTTCGCGTCCGATCGATGTCGCGCGCTACGGGGTGATCTATGCCGGCGCGCAGAAGAACATCGGTCCGGCGGGGCTGGCGGTGGTGATCGTGCGCGAGGATCTGATCGGATACGCCGCGGACTCGGTGCCCGCGATGTTCAATTACAAGATTCACGCCGACAGCGGATCGATGTACAACACGCCGCCCACTTACTCGTGGTATCTGGCCGGCCTCGTTTTCGACTGGCTCAAGCGACAGGGCGGACTAGAGGCCATGGCCGATCGCAACCGGCGTAAGGCAGAGAAGCTCTACAAGGCGATCGATGATTCGCCGTTCTATCAGAACCCGGTCGATCCGCCCTGCCGCTCGTGGGTGAACGTGCCGTTCACGTTGGCGGACCCCGCATTGGACAAGACGTTTCTTGAGGAGTCGGACCGGGCCGGCCTCAAGACGCTCAAGGGGCACCGCTCGGTCGGCGGCATGCGCGCCAGCATCTACAACGCCATGCCCGAGGAGGGCGTGGATGCGCTGATCGAGTTCATGCGCGAATTCGAGCGCCGGCACGGCTGAGGGGCCGGCGCCGCCCGCGGCGGGGCGCGAGCCGTCTCGATCGCCAGGGTCTACACTGTGTTTTTCAGGGCAAGTGAATAGGGAGTAGGGAAGTCATATGTTCAAGATACTGATGTTGAACAACATTTCGGTGGCCGGCCTGGAGCGGCTCCCGCGCGACCACTACGAGGTCTCCTCGGAGATGGTGCACCCGGACGCCGTCCTGGTGCGCTCGGCCAACATGCACGGCGTCGACATCCCCCAGACGGTCAAGGCGGTCGGCCGCGCCGGCGCCGGGGTCAACAACATTCCGGTGAACAAGCTCTCGGAACGCGGCGTGCCCGTGTTCAATGCGCCGGGGGCCAACGCGAACGCGGTCAAAGAGCTGGTGATTGCCGGCATGCTGCTCGCGGCGCGCAATATCTGCGAGGCTTGGGATTATGCCCGCGGGCTGGAGGGCGACGACGAGGCGCTGCACAAGCAGGTGGAGTCCGGCAAGAAGCAATATGCCGGCTTCGAGCTGCCCGGCCGCACTCTGGGAGTAATCGGGCTCGGGGCGATCGGCGTGCGGGTGGCCAACGCGGCGCTCGGCCTCGGCATGAAGGTCGTGGGCTTCGATCCCGGTCTCACCGTGCAGCGCGCCTGGCAGCTCTCGTCGAACGCGCAGCAGGCGGCGAGCGTCGATGACCTGCTCTCGCGCTCGGACTTCGTCAGCCTGCACGTGCCCTACAACGACAAGACGCAGCATTTGGTCAACGCCGATCGCATGAAGCTCATGCGCGAGAAGGCGGTGCTCCTCAACTTCGCCCGGGATGCCATTGTGGACGAGGAGGCGATGGTTCACGCTCTCGACGAAGGACGTCTGGGGCGGTACGTGTGCGATTTCCCGACCAACCGGACCCGCCATCACGCTCGGGTCATCGCGCTGCCGCACATCGGCGCCTCCACGCAGGAGGCGCAGGAGAACTGCGCGATCATGGTGGCCGAGCAGGTCCGCGAGTATCTGGAGAACGGCAACATCCACAACTCGGTGAACTTCCCCGAGGTGTACATGCCTCGTACCGAAGGTCATCGCCTGGCGGTGGTGAACAACAACGTGCCCAACATGCTCGGGCAGATCTCGACCAAGCTCGGACAGGCCGGCCTCAACATCCTCGACATGCTCAACAAATCGAAGGGCGAGCTCGCCTACACTCTGGTGGACGTCGGCGGCGAGATTCCCGATGAAGCGATCGAGGCGATTCGCTCGATATCGGGCGTGCTCGCGGTGAGGACGCTGGAGCCCGCAGAAGAAGTGGAGCTGGAAGAGGAGCAGGAATAAGCCGCCCGGCCCGCGGCCGTCTTCCCATGTCGGAAAAAAAGCTCAAAGATATCCGCGAGCGCATCGATAAGCTCGACGAGCAGCTCCAGGCGCTGATCAGCGAGCGAGCCCGCCTCGCCGAGGAGGTCGCGCGGGTCAAGCGCGAGGGCGGCGACGGAGAGTGCTACCGGGCCGAGCGCGAGGCGGAGATCCTGCGCAACGTCAAGGCCCGCAACGCGGGTCCCCTCGCGGACGACACCATGATCCGGCTGTTTCGAGAGATCATCTCGGCGTGCCTCGCCCTGCAGGCGCCGTTGAAGGTCGCCTTTCTCGGGCCCGAGGGGACGTTCACGCAGGAAGCGGCGCTGAAGCATTTCGGCTTCGCGGTCGACACCCTCCCGATGGGCACCGTCGACGAGGTGTTCCGCGAGGTCGAAGCCGGCACGGCCAGCTACGGGGTCGTGCCGGTGGAGAACTCCACGGAGGGGGTGCTCACTCACACGCTCGACATGTTCCTGCAGTCCCCGCTCAAGATCTGCGGCGAGGTATCGTTACGCATCCACCTGCATCTGCTGAGCAAGGCACGACGGCTCGAGGATATCGAGCGCGTGGCCGCTCACCAGCAGGCGCTCGCGCAGACCCGCGAGTGGCTGGACGCGCACCTGCCGCGGGTCGAGCGTATACCGATGAGCAGCAACGCGGAAGCGGCGCGACGCGCGCGCGACGAGACGGGCACGGCCGCGCTCGCCGGCGACGGGGCCGCGCGGCTGTACGAGCTGGGCAGGCTGGCGAGCAATATCGAGGACGAGCCTTATAACACGACGCGGTTTCTGCTGATCGGGCGCCAGGCCGTGCCGCCGAGCGGGCACGACAAGACCACTCTGCTGGTGTCGACGCACAATCGGCCCGGCGCGCTCTTCCGCTTGCTCCAGCCGTTGGGACGCCATGGCATCAGCATGACGCGCATCGAATCCCGTCCCTCGCGGCGCGGCCTGTGGGAGTACGTATTCTTCATCGATCTCGAAGGTCACGCGCAGGACGCGAAGGTCGCCCGGGCCTTGAAGACGCTCGAAGAGGAGGCGACGCTGTTCAAGGTCCTCGGCGCCTATCCGGCGGCGATCGACTGAAAACCAGTGACTAGTGCCCAGGGGACCGTTGAGCAATACGATTAACCGCCAAGCCGCCAAGAAAATATCTCTGAATGAAAAGGAAAA
>JABAHQ010004412.1_pt2 | contig 42281 bp, 37 predicted proteins | sample 7062091 | NCBI WGS metagenome assembly JABAHQ01 (sample SAMN14534359, study PRJNA622989) | marine sediment metagenome | biome: marine biome [ENVO:00000428]; feature: marine pelagic biome [ENVO:01000023]; material: deep marine sediment [ENVO:00002113] | place: India: Gulf of Kutch | collected... | reverse complement strand
CCTCCAGCGTGGTCACCAGCCACTGGGCGCCCGCCGTCGACATCCGGGAAGAGGATGATCGATTCGTGCTGACCGCGGACGTGCCCGGAGTCGAGCCGAAGGACATCGACCTGCTGATGGAGGACGGTATGCTCGTCATCAAGGGCGAGCGCCGCTGGAGCGACGAGGAGCGCCGCGAGAGCTATCGCCGCGTCGAGCGCTCGTACGGTGTGTTCTACCGGCGCTTCGCGCTTCCGGACAACGCCAATCCTGAAGGGATCCAGGCCAAGAGCCGGGACGGGGTCCTGGAGGTCACCATCCCCAAGCAGGAGAAGGAACAGCNNTTAGGTTCTTCGCGGATTTCCGGGAGATGGGTGGTTTGGCGAGCTGGGTCCCGCGGCACGCGCCTCTTCGTCGCATCTGGGAGACCATCCTCGGCGCGGTTTCCCGATATTCCGCGAAGAACCGTTTTATCTTTACGCATATAATTGCCTTTCTCGCGGGGCTCTCGCCGAGCAGCGCATCCGCATACCGAGCGAAATCAGGAGACCATCTCATGCGCGTTGACCCGTGCCACCCGTTTCGTTGCCTGGCCGCCGTCCTCGTCGTCGCGGGCCTGGCGAGCGCCCTCCCCGCAAACGCTGCCCTGCCGCTGCTCGAGGACGATCGGGGTGTGCCCACCCTGGCTCCCGTGCTGGAGAACGTCACGCCCGCGGTGGTGAACATCTCCGTCATCTCGCGCGCGCCGGCCCAACAGAATCCCCTGTTCCAGGACCCGTTCTTCAGGCGCTTCTTCGACATGCCCGAGCTCCAGCCGCGGCCGCAGCAGAGCGCGGGCTCCGGCGTCATCATCGACGCCGGCAAGGGCTACGTCATCTCCAACCATCACGTGGTCAAAAACGCCGAGGAGGTCGTCGTCACCCTGAAAGACCAGCGTGAATTTCAGGCCGAGCTGGTCGGCAGCGACCCGGGCACGGACATCGCGCTCCTCAAGATCGAGCCCGTGAGCGACGTGAGGTCCCTGCACCTGGGCAACTCGGACGAACTGAAGGTCGGGGACTTCGTGGTAGCGGTGGGCAATCCCTTCGGGCTCGGGCAGACGGTCACCTCCGGCATCATCAGCGCGCTGGGGCGAAGCGGGCTGCGCATCGAAGGCTACGAAGACTTCATCCAGACCGACGCCCCCATCAACCCGGGCAACTCCGGTGGCGCCCTGGTCAACTTCCGGGGTGAGCTCATCGGCATCAACACCGCCATCATCGGGCCCGCAGGCGGCAACGTGGGCATCGGTTTCGCAGTGCCCAGCAACATGGCGCGGGCCGTGGTGGCTCAGCTCATCCGCTACGGCGAGGTGCGGCGCGGACGTCTGGGCGTGCTGGTGCAGGATTTGACGCCGGATCTGGCCAGCGCCCTGGGCATCGACCGCCAGAAGGGCGCCGTGGTCACTCAGGTCGAGGAAGGCTCGCCGGCGGAGCGGGCCGGGGTCCAGGCCGGTGACATCGTAGTCGCCGTCAACGACGGCGCGGTGGAGAGCGCCGCCGATCTGCGCAACGAGATCGGCCTCATTCCCATCGGGGAGGCAGTGACACTTACCGTCATGCGCGACAGCCAGCGCAGGCAGGTCCGGGTGCGCATCGGCGAGGTGCAGCCCGAGCGCGTGGCCGGCGAGGAGGCCACCCGCCAGCTCTCGGGCGCGGTGTTCAGCGATATCCAGCCCGGCAGCCCGCTGCACGGGCAGGTCGAGGGCGTCGAAGTCTCCGAGGTCGAGCGCGGCAGTCCGGCGTGGCGCGCCGGTCTGCGGGAGGGCGACGTGATCCTCTCGGTCAACCGCGAGCAGGTGACCTCGGTGGCGCAGCTCAAGGAGGCGCTGCGCCAGGCGGCGTCCGAGAATCGCGCCATCGCGCTCAACATCGCCCGCGGCGGTGCGCGCCTGTTCATCGTGATCCGCTGAGCCAGGCGCCCGCCGGCGCGCTCGTAAACGATGCCTGAACGCTGTCCCAGGGAGCTGATCGAGCTGGCGGCGCGCATCGCGGACGTCGCCGGCACCATCACGCGCAAGCACTACCGCACGGCGGTGACCGTCGAGGATAAGCCCGATGCGAGCCCCTGCACCGTCGCCGATCGCGAGGCCGAATCGGCCATGCGCGGCCTGATCGCGGCGGAGTGCCCCGAGCACGGCATCAGCGGCGAGGAGTTCGGCTTCGACCGCCCGGATGCGGACTACGTCTGGGTGCTGGATCCCATCGACGGCACCCGCGCCTTCATCTGCGGCATACCGCTCTACACCACCCTGGTGGCGCTCACTCTCGGGGGCAGACCCCTGCTGGGGCTCATCGACCAGCCGGTGACGGGCGAGCGTTGGGTGGGGGCGAGCGGATGGCCCACGACGCTCAACGGGCAAGCCGTACGCACCCGCCGCTGCCCGGATCCGGCCGAGGCCTATCTGTGCTCCACGACGCCGGCCATGTTCGAGGGTGCCGACGCGAGCGCCTTCGCGCGCGTCGCGGAACAAGTCCGATCGGTGCGCTACGGCACCGACGGCTATGCTTACGGCCTGCTCGCCGGCGGCTGGGTGGATCTGGTGGTGGAAGCCGATCTCGCCCCCTACGACTACCTCTCCCATGTGCCCGTGGTGGCCGGCGCCGGCGGCGTCGTGACCGATTGGCAGGGCCGCAACCTGGATCTCTCCCTCGGTGCCGCGCGCATCGTGGCCTGCGGCGATCCCGTTCTCCACGCCCGGACCCTCGAGCTGCTGAACGCCGCCGAGCGACCCCACCCGGAATGAACGCCGCCGGCTGCGAAGCGCAGGAGCTGAGCCTCATCACTCCCGATCTGCGCCTCGCCGCGCAGGCCTGGGGCGAAGGGGATGCGGCGCCGGTGCTCGCGCTGCACGGCTGGCTGGACAACGCCGCGAGCTTTGCGCCGCTGGCACCCTGGGTACCGGGGGTGCGGATGGTGGCCCTCGACCTGCCCGGGCACGGACGCTCCGAGCACCGGCCCCCCGGTATCCTCTATCACTTCGTGGATTTCGTCGCCGATGTGGTAGCCGCGGCGGACGCGCTGGCATGGGAGCGCTTTGCGCTGCTCGGGCATTCCCTGGGCGCAGCCGTCGCGAGCTTCGTGGCCGCCGTGGTACCCGAGCGCGTGAGCCGTCTGGCGCTCATCGAGGGTCTGGGACCGCTCACGGCCGCACCCGCCGATACCTCCGCTCAGCTCGCGGCGTCGCTGCGCGAGCGGCGCCGCCTGCGCGACAAGCGGCTCCCCGTGTATGCGAGCCTGGAGGAAGCCGCGCGCGCGAGAGCGGCCGCCGGGCAGGGGATCACCCTCGAGGCGGCGATGGCGCTGGCCGCCCGCGGCACCCGACGCGAGGCGGACGGTGTCAGGTGGCGTAGTGATCCGCGACTCACGGTTCGATCCCCGGCCTATCTATGCGAGGAGCAGGTGCTGGCGGTATTGCGCTGCATCGAAGCGCCCGCGGCGCTCATCCGCGCCGGCTCCGGAATTCCGCATACACGGCCGTTTTTCGCCGAGCGCGGCCGGCAGGTGGCGCATCTCGAGGTGATCGACCTGCCCGGCGGGCACCACCTGCACATGGAGACGCCACGGGCGGTCGCCCGGGCCCTCGCCCCCCACCTCGCGGAGCGCTGACCACGGAGGGTACGGCTTGCAGCTTGGACTCCGGGGTTTCCTGCGCGACATCGGCACGCTACGCACGGTGCTGCTGGCGGGCGTGCTCGTCGTGGCCGCCACCGCGCCCTTCGCGGGCGGAGCCGTTCGGTATTCGGGCTGGGGCATGTACCCTACGCTCATCGCCCCCACCCTGGCGGTGATGCTCTTTTTCGTGCTCGCCCTCGACATCCTCATGACAACGGTCTTCATGCACGAGCACCAGGGACCCGAGCGGAGGCGCTATCGAAGCATCCTGCGCGGCGAGGGCCTCGTCCTGGTGCTGCTGCTCCTAAGCTGGCTGCCCTTCTTCGTACGCCTCCTGCGAATCTGAGCGACACGCCTGCGGTTCCCATAAAGCTTGCCCTGACGGTCTGCCATCTGGTTGAATATTCTCAATTTTTATATCCATCGCAGCAGATGGGAGCGCCTCGCGTTAACGCTATGTGCCCGCTTTCCTCTCGTCCCGGGCCGTGCAAGGAGCTGGACTTCCCGGAGCCCGACGCCCTCCTGGCGAGCCGAGAGTTCTCGCAGGACGCGCGGGTTCCGCATGCGCTGAAGCTCGCGGCCGTTCTCCAGAGCGTTCTGGAGCTGGAACCGCTGCTGCGCCTGTTCTCGCGCGAGGTCGCTCAGCGGGTACCGCACAGCGGCCTCGTCTACCACCACGAACAACGCGGGCTGGACGTCGTGCTCGGTCGCAGAGCCAGGCACGCTTGCGCCTATCGATTGAGCGTCGAGAGGCGCGATGTGGGTCACGTCATGTTGCTGCGGGGGCGCTCCTTCACGCAGGTCGAGCTCGCGGCGTTCGAGGAGCTTCTGGGCGGGCTGGTCTATCCGTTGCGCAACGCCTTGCGCTACCGAGACGCCCTGGAAGCGGCACTCACCGACCCCCTCACCGGCGTCTACAACCGCAGCTTTCTGGATGGCTCGCTCAGGCGGGAGATCGGCCTCGCCCGCCGCCACCGGACGCCCCTTTCACTGCTCATCCTTGACGTGGACGGCCTCAAGCAGATCAACGACCGGCACGGTCATCGCGTGGGCGACGCCCTGATCCGGGCCGTGGCCAACGCGGTGGCGGACTGTCGGCGCAAGACCGACATCCTGGCCCGCTACGGGGGCGACGAGTTCGTGCTGCTGCTCACCAATACCGGCCGGCGCGGTGCAGCCGTGCTCGCGCGCTACATTGCGGACAAGGTGGATGGGCTGCATCTGGACCTGGACGGGCGCACGTTGAGGGTGAGCGTGAGCCTCGGGGCCGCCACGCTCACGAAGGACGACACAGGCGCGGACCTTATCGCACGCGCGGACCGCGCGCTCTACGCCGCCAAACGCGAGCGCCGGCGCATCGACGCCACGTCGCCGACGATCCGCGAACCCCGTAGCCGCGGGTAGCCCGAGTCTTCTCCCCGGAACATCGGGTTGACCGCCAGCTCGCGAAGGACGAGCGCCGCGAGGGCTACCGCCGCACCGAGCGCGTGTTCGGCACCTTCTATCGCCGTTTCGCCCTCCCGGCCGGTGCCGACGCCGAGCGGGTCTCGGCCACCTGCACCAACGGCGTGCTGGAGGTCGTGATACCCAAGGAGGAAGCCTTGAAGCCGCGCCGTATCGAGGTCAGCGGCTGAACGAAGTCAACCCTTGAATGGCGAAAGCGGGGCCCTGCGCCCCGCTTTTTGCTTCTCGTAAAAGAGTATCAGAAGCAGTACCGCATGGTGGTGAAGTCCGAGCGGAACTCCTTGACCCGGGACTTCCAATACCCCTGCCGGCGCTCGTCACCCTCGCGGATCATCTCCGCGAGCAGCGCCGCCAGCGCCCGGAAGTCGTCCTCCTTCATGCCGTAGCGGGTCATCTCCTGCGACCCCATGCGCACGCCGCTCGAGGCGGCAAAGCTGAGATCGTCGGCGAACGCCTGCGGGTTGGTGATGACGTTGTTCTGCTCGAACAGGCTCGAGACGAACTCACCCTTGGCGCGCCCCGCGCGCAGCAGCACCTGGTGAGTCTCGGTGTAGTCGAGCGCGGGGTCGCCCTCCACCGCCAGCCCCTCGTCGTGCAGGGCGCGGGCGAAGGCCCTGGCGTTTGCGATCACCTGCGCCGGGTACTCGTCCTTGAACCGCAGCATCTCGTAAGTCGCACCCAGCAGGCCCAGCAGGGTGCCCAGATGGTGGTTACTGACGTGCCCCGGGAAGGCGCGCGCCTCGATGTAGCGCCACAGCGGCTCGAAGGGCGAGCCCGGGCCCATGTTGCTCAGGATGACGCCGCGCTGGGGGCCGAAGAAGGTCTTGTGGGTGGAGCCCGTGATCACGTCCGCGCCCTCCGCCAGCGGCGCCTGGTAGTGAGGTCCCAGGAGCCCGAGCACGTGGGCGCCGTCGTACATGATCAGGGGGCGCCGGGGATTGTCGGCGCCGAACTCGCGGTGCACGAACTCGGCGATCTCGCGTACCGGCTCGCGGTGGATGATCACGCTGCGGCCGAACACGATGAGCTCGGGCCGGGTCTCGGCGATGAGCGCCTTGGTCTTCTCGACGTCCACGCGGTGCGGGTTGTCCTCGCGGATCGGGAAGCGCTCCACCGCGGGCAGCTCGGTCTCGGGGTCGATGGCCACGTAGTTCTTGAGCGCCCCGCCCACCTGCGCGCTCAGATGGCCGCCCTTGTTGAGATCATGCACCAGCACCCGGCGCAGGGGCTCGCGCGCCTCGCCCCGGCGATGCCGGTTTTTGAACTGCTTCAGCCCGTCGTAGACAGTGTCGTTGGCCATCTGCCCGCTGATGACCCGCGCCTCCACCTGGGTGCAGTCGAAGAACGTGCGCAGCGCCGCCTTGAGCTCCTCCTCCTTGTCCATGATGAAGGCGGTCCCCTTGTAGTAGCGCACGTCCGGCGCGTCGGGCCCGAGCGCGGGCAGACGGTTGTGCTCGTTGTAACGGCCCGCAGGATCCGCGATGCACAGCTTGTCGACGTAGCGCGAGGCCGTCTGCTCCGACGGGATCAGGTTGATGCACTCGCGCCGGCGCCACCGCGTGTTGCGGCTCGCCTCCTTGGCGAGACGTGCCGCGCGCTCCTCGACCTCGGCGACGGGCAACCGCTCCTCGCGGCGGGGCGCCTTGAATCCGGTGTAGGTGCGTGCGTAAGGGGCGGTCGGCCACAGGTTGCGCTCCACCAGCTCGGCGTCGACGGTGTTGCCGCGCTCGTCGGCCACCTGCAGCACCACGGGGCGATCGCTGCGGTACTGGATGTCGGAGTCGATGAGGGCGAGCGCGATGGGGCGCAGATCGTGCTCCTCGGAGGGCAGGGCGGTGATGCCCTCGCCGTAGAACCGGGCGTAGGGCACGGTGGTCCCCGAGGTCACATACCCCACGTGACGGCCGTCCCGGTGCACCTTGAACCCCTGACGCAGCGGTCTTCGGCTTCCGAAGACGGCGATGGGCTGCACCAGGCGCGGCAGCACGCGCTGAGCGAGCGGCGTGTCCAGCTCTCCGCGGCGGATGCGCACGAACTCCGCGCGCTGGCGCTCCAACGCCTCCCGGCCGATGTACTCCTGCGAATCGGGCGCGCGCACCCCGTAGAGCGCGAGACCGTTGGCGAAGATGGGGATCTCCCGGCCCTCCGGGTCCTCACCGAGCTCGTGCCCGTAGAGCGGCAGGCTGGCTTCGAGGCGCAGCGAGTCGCGGGCGCCCAGACCCACGGGCACCGCACCGTGCCCCACCAGCCGCTCCCAAAGCGGCTGGGTGAAGGCGCGCTCCGCGAAGAGCTCGAAGCACACGGACTCGCCCGTGTAGCCGGTGCGTGCCACGACCACGTCGTGGCCTTCGATGCGCACGACAGCGAGGCGGTTGCGCTTGTTCTCCGGCAACGCCCGCCTCGGGATCAGGTTCTCCAGAATCGCGGAGGCGTGCGGACCCTGCAGCGAGATCATGCCGAGCTCCTCGCTGCCGTCGGCGAGCTCCGCGCCGTTCCCGACGCGGCGGCGCAGCCAGTCCCAGTCCTTCTGCCGGTTGGCGGCGTTCACCACCAGCAGGAAATCCTCCTCGTCGAGCTTGTAGAGATAGGCGTCGTCGAGCGCCCCGCCCCGCTCGTTGGCGATGAACGTGTACTGCGCCTGCCCGGCCTCCAGCCGCCGCGCGCTGTTGGTCAGGGTGTAGCGCAGGAACGCCTCCGCCCCGCTTCCGCGCACGCGGAAGCGCCCCATGTGGCAGACATCGAAGATGCCCGCATGACGCCGCACGGCGAGATGCTCGCGGATAATGCCCGTGCGGTACTGCACGGGCATGTCCCATCCACCGAAATCCACCATCTTGGCACCGTGGCCAACGTGCCAGTCGTGGAGAACGGTCTGAAACAGATTGCGGGGGCGAGAGTCGGGCATGATGACGTCGCTCGCGTGAGTGATACCGGCCGGCTCAGCATACTACAGGTTGCCGCCTGACGAGTCGTTCCCGCTCTGCACCAGAGCGTGCGCCCAGTCCAGTATCGGCCGTACGCGCTCGGCCAGGCGCTCGCGTGCGGCCCGGTAGGCAAGCCAACGGAACTCGTGATGCTCGGGGCGGGCGAGCTCGGGGCTCACCGGCAGGTGCACCTCCCCGCGCGGGGATTCCGCCACGTAGTAGCGCGCCACCTTGCCGCCGCGATAAGGCGGCGTCTCCCGATACGCGCTCCCCCACCGGAAGGCGAGATCGGAGAGGGTGGTCTCCTCCTCGACCTCACGCACGGCGGTGCGTATGGGATCCTCTCCGCGCGCGACCTCCCCCTTGGGGAAGTCCCAGTAGCGATACGCACGCAGCAGCAGGTAACGCGGCTCCTCGTCGAACCAGCGCACTACGACGACCCCTGCCGACAGAACCCTGGGCATTCCGTTAACCATGTTAACGAAGCCGTGCGCGCTTTTCTGACTCAGATCGACCACCGCGCGGGACGCACAGCCCAGACTCTCGAGCGCACGCCGAAAAAAAGAGAGAGGGAGCGCGTGCCCCGGAGCCCATCCACCCCGAAGCTTGCAGCTGGAATGGTGGGCTTCGCTTCGCTCACCCCACCCTAAGGCCGTACGAGCACTTCAACGCCAGGCGGCGGTATGGCGCTGACACCGAACAGCCACGCGTGTCCGTGCCACACGGCGAAGAAGGCGAGCACCGCGATCAGCGCCTTCCACGAGGCGAGCTCGGCGAGCTTCAGCCGGTTGCGCCCGCTCAGGATGGCCACGAAAGGCACGTTGGAGGTGACGGCGGCGAATCGGTTCCAGCGGTAACCCAGAGCCCGCTTGCGCTTGGCGTCGATGGAGCGGGTTCCGAGCACCGTCAGCAACACGAAGGCGCCGAAGAGGATCAACGCCGCCGCATCCCCGTTGATCACGAGATGCGTGGCCGCCCAAAGGAAAGCACCCCACAAGAAAGGGTGCCGGGTCACACGCAGGATGCCCCTCGCCGGCTGCTCCGCGTCGAGCGTGTGCTCCTGCATGACGGCGCCCGGATTGGGTGTCAGCAGGCCGAACACCATGAGCACGAAGGCCACGAGCATCACCACCACCGCCACGGGCATCAGCGCGTGGAGCTGTCCCCACAGCGGGGTGTAGCCGCTCGAGCGCGCTGCTCCGTAGGCGAGTGCGAGCCAAACGATCCCGGCGAGCGAAGCGAGCGAGAAAAGCGCGAGATAGACGCGCTCGCCGATGCGGGCCGTGACGGCATCGCGCAGGCGCGTGCCGGAGACCAGCAGGTGTATGCCGACAAAGAACGCGGCGGCCGCCAGCAAGTTCAGCACCGATCACCTCTCCCCCGATATCGCCCAACCTCTGAGCGCGAGCCAGCATAACGCGCCGAGAGCGGCGCCCACCAGCGCGCCCGCCACGATATCCAACGGGTAGTGAACTCCAACGTAGACGCGACTGTACGCGACGAGAGCGGCCCACGCGAAGAGCCACAGCGCGTGCGCGCTGAACCGGCGCAACACCAGCGAAAAGAACGTGGCTGCCGCGAAGGTGTCGGACGCGTGCCCGGAGGCGAAGCCATAGCGCCCGCCGCACTCGACGACCAGATGCACCTTTTCACGGAGCGCCGGATCGTGACATGGCCGCAGGCGCTCGAAGGCCGGCTTCATGATGCCGCCCGTGATAAGCTCGGCGCCCCCGACGACCAGCGCCGCGGCGAGCAGCACCGAGGGCGCGCGCCGCCTGAAGCATCGGATGCTCACGCCGATGAGCACGAGGTAGAGCGGGACCCACGTGTACTTGTCGGTGACGGCGGCCATGACGCGATCCACCACAGCGCCGTGCCATCCGTTTAGATAAAGGAACAGTGCGGCGTCCCATTCGAGCAGGGTGTCCATCATGCTCCGTCACAGGTCCTCGGGACCTCTGGCCCCTTCAGCGGAGCGCTGCGAGCACCCCGAGGAAGCGCTCCACGTCGCGATCGCTGATCCACAGGTGCGGCGTCGCCCGCATGGAGCTGCCGCGCACGCTCACGTAAACGCGCTCGCGCGCGAGGCGTTCGGGGAGCGCGGCGGGCGGCCCCCCGGGGAAGCCCAGCCCGAGAAAGTGCGGCGCTCGCAGGTGCTCCGGGCCGGCGGTGAGCCCGAGCGCCCGCGCGCCCTCGGCGATGCGGGCGGTGAGCGCTCCCAGAGTGCGGGCAATCTCGGGCACCCCCCAGCCGCGGAGCTGGCGCAGGGCCGCCACTGCCATCGGCATGAGGGTGAAGTTGCTGCGCTCGCCCACGTCGAAGCGGCGGGCTCCAGGCTGAAAATCGTCGCGATAGTTGACCAGGCCGGCGAAGTTCTCGCTGCCCCCGCGCGCGATCCAGCTATGCTCCAGCGGGCGGCCGTCCTGGCGGTGCGGGGCCACGTACATGAACCCCAGGCTGTAGGGGCCGAGGAGCCACTTGTAGGCGGCGCACACCGCGAAGTCGGGCCGCACCGCGCTCACGTCGAAGGGCAGCGCGCCCAGGGATTGAGTGAGGTCGACCACCAGCGCCGCGCCGAGCTCGCGGCAGCGCGCGCCGACGCGCACCAGGTCCAGGAGCCCACCGTCCGTCCAGTGACAGTTCGGCAGCGCCGCCACCGCGGTGCGCTCGTCGAGACTCTCGAGCACCGCCGCGGTCCAGTCCCCGTCGGCGGGGCGTCCCACCGTGACCACCTCGGCGCCGCGCTCGGCAGCCAGCATCCGCCACGCGTAGACGTTGGAGGGAAACTGCTCGGCCAGCACGACGATGCGCTGACCGCGTGTCACGGCCAGGTTGGCGGCGGCCACCGCGATGCCGTAGCTGACCGCCGGGATGACGGCAACGTCGTCCGCAGACGCACCCAGCAACGCACCGAAGAGCGCCCGCGCCTCCTCCGACTCGGTGAAGAAATGCTCGGGATACAGATTCCAGGGGTGGCCCTCCAGCGCGATCCCTCCCTCGCCGGCCTCGCGCACGCTGTGCAGGAACGGTGACAGGTACGCGCAGTTGAAGTACGCCACCTCCTCGGGGATATCGAACAGATGCCGCTGGCAAGGAATCATGATCACTCTCGGGAACCCGCCCGCTCCCGACTACAGCGCACCCCCGCCACGGCGTCAACCGAGCGGGCGGCGCCCGCCTGCATCGAAGACGCCCCCTGCCCGTGCGCGCCGGCCGAGCGCCGCAGGCGCGCCATGCGCGCCTCGCGATGGGTGATGTAAATGGCAGCGCCCGCGATCATCACGGCGCCCGGCCAGAACCAGGGGCTCGGAACCTCGGCGAAGGCGAGATAGGCAAAAAGCGTGATCAGCGGCAACCGCGTGTACGCAAAGGGGAGCACGGCGGAGGCGTCGGCCTTGGTGTAGGCCCGGGTCATGAGCACGTGTGCCGTGGCGGCGAGCACCCCGACGCCCACCACCCAGGCGAGCGCCTGGGCGCTCGGCCAGCGCCACACGAACAACGCCGGCACCAGGGAGAGCGGGGTCAGGAACAGATTCATATAGAGCACGATGGTGCCCGGGGGGTCGTGGCGCGAGAGGGACTTGACCAGCAGCACCGCTGCGGCCATGCACACCGCGGCCCCGATGGGCAGCAGCGCCACCGCAGTGACCTCGACGACGCCCGGACGCAGGATGACCAGCGTGCCCAGAAAACCGATCACGGCGGCGCTCCAGCGCCGCACGCCCACCCGCTCATGGAGAAACAGAGCGGCGCCGGCGGTGGCGAAGAGCGGCGCCGTGAAGTTGAGAGCGACCGCCTGGGCCAGGGGCATCAGGGCGATGGCGGTGAACCAGGACAGCATGCCGCCAAGACCGACCAGGGCGCGCACGGCGTGGCGACTGAGGTGCTGTGTCCTGAGCCCCGCCACGCCCACGTGCGCGAGCCACGGCAGCATGAACAGAAGCGCGAACAGGTTTCGGAAGAACGCGATCTCCACCGGACTCAGCTCGGCGGAGGCGAGACGGATGAGCAGCGTCATGACGGAGAAGCACACCGCCGCCCCGGTCATGTAGAGCGCCCCCTGCACCGGCGCCGAAAGATCCGTCGTTCGCAGCAAGAGACCGGCCGCCCTTCCCTTCAGCGAGCACAAAGGCGCTAAGCATACCGCACCCAGGGGTCAGGTCTCGCGAGGATCAGACCGGGGATCTCGGAGGCGCTCAGCCGCTGGCCGCACCGAAAGTATCAGCCCGCTCAGAAACACGGCGACACCGGAATGGCCGGGTACCCACCATTTGGCTTCGAAGATGCCGCTATCGCTCAATGGTGGGCGTCACCTTCGGTTCAGCCCACCCTACCGACTTCTCCACCCACACGGAGGACGATGGACGCCTTCGTGGTCCGTCAGAAGTAGGATTGCAGCTCCCCTCTGCGGCGCACGTCCAACGTGGCGCAGTGAAAGGAGCCGCCGAACGTCGAATACTCGAGGAAGTCGCAAGGAATGGGCTCGAATCCCCATTTCTTCAACGCTTGGATCATGCTCGGCTGACCCTTCTCACATACGATGCGTTTTTCGTCAAGCACCAGGACATTGACGTTAATCCACTCGCTACACATGGACGCCGCGGTGATGCTTCCCGAGACCGGATCCGGCTCCGGGGCGACCAAGATGTCCCAGCTGTCGAGAATCGAAGGGAGGCGAGCGATGTCGATGAACTGCGGGTTGATCAAGACCTTCCCGGGCGCCAGCGGCATGAAGCTCGAATCGATGTGCATGGGATGACGGCAGCGACTTTCGATCTCGTGGATCTTGTACTCTGGGCTCAGATGCCGTCGCATCCACTCGATACCGCTACGATTCGTGACGTTGCTTCGAATCACGAACAGGTCTCGGCCGCAACGGACGAAGTCGGCCGCATCGAACACGGGCTCGAACTCGCTCGTCACGTATCGCATGGGCTCACCTTCTTCGGGGGGCACGTAGTCGTAGTCGTACAAATGGTCGGCGAGCTCGGGCTTCGGTGCGGAGGTCCACTTGGCGCCTTCGGCAAAGTACCTCTTGAACAGAGACCTGTATGCAAAGCCCTCGAAATAGCGGCAGCGCCATGACATCGGTGCTTCGATGATCTCGTCGCCGACGACCATGAAGCCATCGCGCGGACAGCTCGCCATGTGACCTCTCGCCGACCAACCGGGAATTCGATACTTGGGCCTGTGGTCCCTGACCTCAGGCCGCCTCACGGTAACGCCTTCGGCCTCGAGCAATCGGATGAACGCATCGAGCTGCTTCTGGGCGCGTTTGACCATCAATCTTGGATAGTGCCAGCCGCCGAAGATCTTGAGCAGCTTCGCTGCCGCCCTGGGGACGTTGTGAGTCGTGACCGGGTGGCTGTCCGGTATCGTTGCACCCTCGAGCCCACCGACGATCACCTCCTCCAACGGGTCCCATTCGTTGTGAGAGTTAACCGGACATGACGCGACGGCGACGGCTTGCCGTTCGTTCCTCACCAAAGTGCCCATCATCGCAACGTACTCCAGCGTGCGGTCCGGGCATCGATGTCGGGTCCGTAACATGGTCACGCGGACCGCAGTCGGTCTGTGCACATATATACGTTCTAGACGTCTATTGCGAAGATTACATACTCGTGAACAGCGGCGCAGGACCAACGTTGCCGCTCGGGATTCAGCGGGCGCGCAATGCGGGAAGAACGAGGACCACCGAAACGATTAGAATCAAGGTCAAGATTTCCCGCCAACCTATTGATTCGCCAAGCATAAAACCGCTCATGAACACCCCTACGACGGGGATCGCGAGGGTGCCCATGGCGGCGATGCCGGCGGGGAACAGGCGCACCACCGCGAACCACGCCCAGCGGGCAGAAGATCATGGGCAGGGCCAGGACGTACGCCGTCGCCAGCAGCGCGCGGGTGCCGTACGCCGCGGGGTCGGGCACGCCGTCCACGAGCAGGGCACCGAGGGTCACCGGCACCGCGCCGGCGTCGGAATGTTCCACGGAAAGCGTTTCATGAGAACGGTGCCGCTGCCCACGAGACGGCGGCACCCCGCATGAACACCACCCCCAGGGGCGCTGCGCCCACCGCGGCGATGTCGGGGCCCATGAGCACGGCCAGGCCCGCGAGCAGCAGAAAGCCCGCCCGAGGCAGCTCGTCGGCGCCGGCGTGCACCGACAAACCGCTTCGCGGGCCCCGCGGCCGAATCGTCACTTCACCTTTCGGATATCGTTCCGAGGGTTGGCGTTCCTCGCGAGCTAACTTCCGGGCGGTCGATAGGCGATGGATTTTTATTATCGTTTGTCAGCGCGCCCTAAACCGTGCGATCTGCTCGTCTCTGCGATATCCTCGATATCGCCCCCGTAGTACAGACCGGACTGCCCATTCGGTGATCAGGTGATCCGCCCACCGCTGACCGTTCGCCGCGCCGGCCTCGAGGAGGCCGACCTCATTGCCGATCTGGGAGCGCGCACCTTCAGCGCCGCGTTCGCCGTCCAGAACCGGCCGGAAGACATGGCCGCCTATCTGGCGGAAAGCTTCTCGCCCGAAACCGTGCGTCGGCAGCTCGCAAACCCGGACTGGCTCTTCCTGATCGGACTCGATGGCGAGAATGTCATCGGTTATGCCGCCTTGCGCAAAGGGGAGGTGCCGGCATGCGTTCGCGGCCCCGCACCCGTGGAGATCGTGCGCATCTATGTGGAACCGGGCTGCATCGGTGGCGGCTACGGCTCAACGATGATGCAGGCCTGCCTGAAGGAAGCGTCCGACGAGGGCCATGCAACCGTATGGCTCGGCGTGTGGGAGCATAACGCCCGTGCGATTGAGTTCTACACGCGCTGGGGGTTCGAAGCGGTTGGCTCGCACACGTTCGTACTGGGCAGCGATCCACAAAACGACATCATCATGCAACGGGATGTGGTGGGAAAGGCGCCATGAAAGGGAGCTGCCAACGCCCTGGCAGGGTTGTCGCGGTCTGTGGCCGCGAACCGCGCAAAAAGACTCAACGGGCGCGCAAGGAAGGCAGGACAAGGACCACGGAAAGAGACGATAGGATGAGAAGCAGCGCGACCAACTCTTGCCAACCAACGGATTCTCCGAGAACCAACGCGCTCAGAAACACGCCGACCACCGGAATGGCCAGGGTGCCCATGGCGGCGATGCCGGCGGGGAACAGGCGCACCACCGTGAACCACGCCCAGTGGCAGAAGATCATGGGCATGGCCAGGACGTACGCCGTCGCCAGCAGCGCGCGGGTGCTGTAGGCCGCAGGGTCGGGCACGCCGTCCACGAGCAGGGCACCGAGGGTCACCGGCACCGCGCCCGCGAGAAGCTGCCAGCCGGCGAGCGCCGTCGTCGGAATGTTCCACGGAAAGCGTTTCATGAGAACGGTGCCGCTGGCCCACGAGACCGCGGCGCCCAGCATGAACACCGCCCCCAGGGGCGCTGCACCCACCGCGGCGATGTCGGGGCCGATGAGCACGGCCAGCCCGGCCAACCCCAGGATCAGCCCGAGGACCTTGTAGGCGGTCAGCCGCTCCCCCAGCACCAGGGTCCCCAGCCCCGCCGCCCAGGCCGGCATGGTGAACGCGATGATGGCGGCGCGTCCCGCCGCCATCAGGCTCACCCCGTAGGCCGAGCACAGATGCCAGCCGACGACGTTCAAGGTGGCGCAGAGCAGCAGCGGCGGCACTTCGGAGGCGGGCACGCGCACGTTGTGCCCCACGGTGCGGGCGATGAGGAGGATCCCCGCGCCCCCGCCCAGCAGACACACGCTGCGGAAGGTCCACACCGGGATCTCGCTCACAACGATCTTCATGACCGGCCAGTTGCTGCCCCAGAATACGGCCAGCCCGGCGAGCAGCAGAAAGCCCGCCCGAGGCAGCTCGTCGGCGCCGGCGTGCGCCGCACTCCGGGCGCCGGCCGGCGCAGCGCTCTGGCGTGTCGAGTCGTTCACGAGGTAAATAACCGGAGTAGTTGTCCCTGCGCCCCGAGCGGCGCGGCGTTCAACCTACCCCGGTGACTGGAACATTGTCCAACCCGACGCGACATCGGCGAACGCTCAACACCGTAACGCGAGCCTTCACTCGCAGGACCCCGGGGTACGTGCCGCGCAGTCGCAAGGGCCGTGGTGCGGGGCCGGAAGCCAAGGCCCTTGCGCAATCGGACGCGGCCGCCGCATTGCCGAAACCGCTGGTGGCCCGCTCAAGCACGGCCCGGCCCCGCCCATCTTCACCTCGGCACGTCGGCGATCCGGGCCTTGCGACAAAGCGGCGCGTGCCCCGAGGTCCGTATACCTCGAGGGGTCGCGCCGGAGCAATGCAACCGCTCTACCGGGCGTGACGACATTCGGTTGATTTTCACCATGAACGCAGCCAGCATGCGCGCTTTGCTCGCGGCCGCCCTGGCCTTGATTGCCGGCGCGTGCGGCGCGAGAACCGCGGACGAATCCGATCCCATGCCGACGCCCACGGCCTTGCAGGTCTGCCCCGATACGCCCAACTGCGTCTCGAGCCTGCCGCAGGAGGCACCCGAGCGACGCGTGGCACCCCTCGCCTTTGACGGCGGCGCGCAGAGCGCGCGCGAACGCCTGCGCAAGGTGATCAACGCCATGGCCCGCACGCGCATCGTCGTGGACGAGGGTGACTACCTGCGGGCCGAGTTCCGCAGCCGCCTGTTCGGGTTCGTAGACGACGTGGAGTTCCTGCTGGACGAAGACGCGGGTCTGATTCACGTCCGTTCCGCTTCGCGCGTCGGTTACTGGGACCTGGGCGTCAACCGCCGACGCGTCGCAGCCATCCGCCGCGCTTTCGCCGGGAATCGCTAGCCCCCGCCCGTGTCCGAGCCGCCGATAGCCAAACGCGAAAGCCACGTCCGCGTGCGCCACGGCGAGCGCGCCGAGGATCCCTACGCCTGGCTGAGGGACGACAACTGGCAGGAGGTGATGCGCTCGCCCGAGCGGCTGCGCGACGACATCCGCGAATACCTCGAGGCGGAGAACGCTTACACCCGCGCGGTTCTCGCTCCCACCGAGACGCTCCAGGACCGGCTCTTCGACGAGATGAAGGGGCGCATCAAGGAGGACGACGCCTCGGTCCCGGAGCCGGATGGGGCCTTTGCCTACTACGTGCGCTTCGACACGGGCGGACAGCACCCGATCTTCTGCCGGCGCCGCACCGAGGATGCGGCCGGCGCCGAGGAGATCCTGCTGCACGGCGATCGCGAAGCCGAGGGACATCCGTATTTTCACGTCGCCGCGTGCGAGCACAGCCCGCAGCACCGCCTGCTCGCGTACGCGGTGGATCTCACGGGCTCCGAGTTCTACACCATCCGCTTCAAGGATCTGGACACGGGCGCGGTGCTCGAGGAGGAGCTGCCCAACGCCCAGGGCGGCTGCGTGTGGGCGAACGACGGCGCCACGCTCTTCTACACCGTGCTCGACGAGCACCACCGCCCCTCCCGGGTCTTCCGCCACCGCGTGGGCACGCCGGTCGCGTCGGATGCGCTGGTGTACGCCGAGCCCGATCCCGGTTTTTTCGTCGGCGTCGATCGCACCGAGAGCCGGCGCTTCATCCTCATCGACGCGCACGATCACGAGACCTCCGAGGTGCGGCTGATCGATGCGGACGCTCCGCAGCGCGAACCGATCCTGGTGGCACCGCGCGAGCGCGAGATCCTCTACGACGTGAGCCACCACGAAGAGCGCCTTCTCATCCTGACCAACGCCGACGGGGCCGAGGACTTCAAGCTGGTGCAGACGCCGGTGGACAACCCGGGCCGCGCGCACTGGCGCGACCTGGTGGCGCACCGCCCGGGCACACTCATCGTGGCCTTCACCGTGCTCCGCGAGTACATGGCGCGGCTCGAGCGGATCGACGGGCTGCCGCGCATCGTCGTGACGCGACTGAGCGACGACGACGAGCACGAAATCGCCTTCGGGGAGGAGGCCTACAGCCTGGGGCTGAGCCCCGGCTACGAGTTCGACAGCCGCAGCCTGCGCTTGACGTACAGCTCGCTCACCACGGCGCAGCGCACCTTCGACTACGACATGCAGACCCGTGCCCGCGTGCTGCGCAAGGAGCAGGAGGTGCCGAGCGGGCATGATTCCGGCGACTACGTCACCCGGCGGTTGTTCGCCACGAGCCACGACGGCGAACGCGTACCGATATCCGTGCTCCACCGAAAGGACACCCCGTTGGACGGCTCGGCGCCGGTCCTGCTCTACGGGTACGGCGCCTACGGGCTTGCCGTGCCCGCCGCGTTCGGCACCAACCGACTCAGCCTCGTCGATCGCGGCTTCGTCTATGCCATCGCCCACGTACGCGGCGGCACCGAGCGGGGATACCGCTGGTACCGCGAAGGCAAGACGCTGAAGAAAAGGAACACCTTCCTCGACTTCATCGCCGCTGCCGAGGCTCTGGTGGCGGCGCGCTACACGCGCGCCGGACGGATCGCGTGCCACGGGGGCAGCGCCGGCGGCATGCTGGCCGGCGCCGTTGCCAACATGCGCCCGGGACTCTTCGCCGCCGTGGTGGCCGAAGTGCCCTTCGTCGATGTGCTGAACACCATGTGCGACGACACGCTGCCCCTGACCCCGCCCGAATGGCCGGAGTGGGGCAATCCCATCGCCGATCCCGACGCCTACGCGTACATCAAGTCGTACTCGCCCTACGACAACGTCGAGGCCAAAGCGTATCCGCACATTCTGGCGACGGCGGGACTCGCCGATCCGAGGGTGACCTACTGGGAACCCGCCAAATGGGTGGCGAAGCTGCGGCGCCACAAGACCGACGCGCATCTCCTGCTGCTCAAGACCAACATGGAGGCGGGACACGCGGGCGCCGCAGGGCGCTTCGATCACCTCAAGGAGATCGCGCTCGTGTATGCGTTCCTCTTGAAGGTGTTCGAGCGCGCGCCGAGCGCCTGAGCGCGGCGCGCTGGCGGACATCCACGAACGAGTTTCCAGTCCCACGGGAAGGGTGTTCCTGCGCCCGTCCGGCGGAGCGGCGATGCGGGCCACGCTTTCGCCGCCGCGCCCGCCGGGACCCGGCACCCCGAATTCAGAACACGTCGCCGACCGTCGATACAGTCTCCGGGCCAAGGGGCATCGGCACGGGGTCAACGACTTTCGATGGGCCGTGGAGCACACCGCTCAGGCAGACGGGCCGCCCGGCGGCGGCGCGCTCGCGGGCGCCCCGACGCGAAGCTCGTGCGGGCTCTGATCGCCGCGGCGCTGATGTTCTGCGCTACCCAGGCTCTGGCCATCGGGCTGGGTGACATCCGCGTCGACTCGGCCCTCGGCCAACCCCTGCGCGCCACCATTCCCGTGCGGCTGCCGCGCGAAGACCCGTCGCAGCCCCGGGATTTGAACGTCGATATACCCGGGTATCGCGAGCACGCCCGCCTGGGACTGCCCAACCCCATCGGCGTCGATGATCTCCAGGCGCTGGTCGTCACCGGTCCGGACGGCGATCCTTACGTGCAGCTCACGTCTCGGCGGGCCCTGAGCGAGCCCGCGCTCAGCTTTCTCGTGCGTTTGACCTGGGACGAGGGACGTCTGGTGCGGGAGTATTCGGTGCTGCTCGACCCGCCCGCTCTCGCCCACTCTGCGCCGCTCGACTCCGAGCCCGAGGCGCCGGCCCTGCCTGCGGCGCCCGCGCAGGCCGTCGCCCCCCGCCCGGCCCGATCCCAGCCGACACCGCCGCCCCCGAGCGGGGCGCAATCGACAGAGGCGCTCGCCGGGGCGTCGGAGGCGGGCGAGCGGTCCTACGGTCCGGTGCGGCGCGGCGAGAACCTGTCACGGATTGCACTCGAGAACTACCCCGAGCACCGCGCAAACCTCGCGCACATGGTGCGCGTGCTGTTTCGGCGCAACCGCCACGCTTTCGTGCACGACGATCCAAACCTGCTCATGCAAGGCTCGACGCTGGTGCTGCCGGGGCGCGTGGAGATGGACCGGGCGGTGGCCCGGCTGGCCGCCGAGAAGCCCACCCGGCTGGCGGCGGCTCCGGACTCCCCGGATGCCGCCGGCGCAGACCCCGCACCCGCCGCCCCCTCTGCCCTTCCGCAGGAATACGGGCCGGTGCAGCGCAACGAGACCCTCTACGAGATCGCGGAGCAGCTCGTGGGGGATCGTCGCACCGGCGTGCACGAGCTCATGCAACGCATCCACGAGCGGAACCCGGACGCGTTTATCGACGGCGACGCGGACCTGCTCAAGGAAGGAGCCGTGCTGGAGATACCGAGCGCCACCGTCACCGGTCTTGCACGCGCCGAGCCCGAGAACGCACCCCCCGCCCCCGCCGACGAGCGCCTGCGGCAGGAGCACGAGGACGTGAGACAGCTCCTCGGCGCGCTGCGCGAGGAGCTGACGCGCGAGCGCGAGCACCAGCTCGAGCTCCAGGAGCGCTTCGCCCTGGTGGAGGAACGCTTGCAGGCTCTCTGGATCGTCCTCGACGATGCCAAGGATTATCGCGAGCCTGCGGGCCCCACCATCGAGCACCCTTCAAACACACCGGGCGCGCGGACGACGCCGGCGGACGCGGAGCCCACCCAGGCCCAGGCCGCGGAGGCCACTGTTCGCGAAGAATCACCGGTGCCGCCCGACGAGAACCCCCCCTCGCCGGCCGGCACCGCCACGGCCCCGGCGCCGAGCGCGTCGATCGCTCGCACCACGAGTCCGCCCTCCCCGGCGGCATCCACCGCCGGGGCACCGGACCCGTCGATGGGGCAGACGGAATCGGCGCCCCCACCGGAACCCCCGGCACAGACGGTTTCGCGGGCGCGCGAGCGATCCGGTTCGGGCCTCGGCGAGCTGCTGAGGGAGCTGCCCAAGCAGGTCGCTATCGTACTCTCCCTCTGGCTCCTGATCGTGATCGGGCTCCAGTGGCGCAACCGCAACAAGCTCACGCCCGAGGAGGATCTGGCCGACCGCCGCCGGCAGCAGGCACAGAGCGTCAAGCAACGCCTGGCCCGGCTGCGCGAACGCCACAACGAAGGCTACAACCGCAACAAGCAGCCGAGCGACCAGCGCTCAAAGCCCGCCGACGCGATGGAGACCCAGCGCTGGAACGCCAAGCGGTTGGCCCAGGAGGCCGCAATCTATTTCTCCTACGGCGAGCACGAGCGCGCCATGGAGTGCATCGAAGAGGCCATTGCGCTCGAGCCCGCCTGGATCGGCAATCGTGTGCTCAAGCTGCGCATTCTCGAAGGACTCGGGCGCAAAGAGGAGGCGCGCACGCTGGCGCGCCGGTTGATGGAGCAAGCGCAGCACCTCCCCAAGGATCTACGCGCGTACGTGGAGGAGATCAGCCGGGGCAAGCATCGCGCCGCCTAGCCGCATCTCTCACCGGTCCACGGCTATCTCGGCCCCACCCGCTTCACGAACTCCCACACGGGAAGCGCCGCGAGCCCGCCGATGACGCCTGCCAGATAGCTCGGCAGCCGCGCACCGAAGATCCCGTCCCACACCAGGCCGGCGACGAAGCTCACCACCAGCATCGCCCCCAACGTCACCAGCAGTCTTTGCCAAAGCGGCATACCTTCTCCCTCCCGCCACCGCCGTACCCCGGTACAATTCACTCATGGACCTTCCATCGGATCTGCTGCCGGCGGCCCTGCACTGGATGGGCCACCTGATTTTCTGGTCCATCGTCGGGCTCACGCTTTGGCGCGCGCGGCATACGTGGGCGACGCTGCGCCACCCGCACGTCCTCTTCGGCGGGTGCGTGGCCGTGCTGATTCTCTGGCAGATCAAGGGTGCCGTGCCGCCGGCCCCGCCGGTGCATCTGCTGGGCGCAACGCTCCTCACGCTCGTCTGCGGATGGCGCTTCGCGCTCGTAGGCTTGTGCGCAGTGCTCGCGGGACACACCCTGAACGGCGCCGCCGGGTGGGCGAGCTTCGGAGTGAACGGGCTGATGAGCGTCGCCCTCCCGGTTTTCGTCAGCTTCTGGCTGGCGCATCTCGTCCGCAGACGCCTGCCCGCGAACCTGTTCGTTTACGTCTTCATCGCCGGATTCGCCGGCGCCGCCGCGGCCATGGGCGTGGTCGGCCTCGCCAGCGGCGCATTGCTCGCCGGCGCGTCGCCCCTCGACTGGAGCGCGGTGGTCCATGGCCACCTGACATCGTATCTCCTGCTGCTCTTTCCCGAAGCCTTCCTCACCGGCATGGTGCTCACGCTCCTGGTGGTGTTCTACCCGGACTGGGTGGCCACCTACGACGCACGCTACGAGGGCCGGGCGTGAGCGGCGCTGCGCCGGTTCGGGTTGCGGCTGCGGGCAGATGCACTATTCTACCTCTCGAGCGCATCACCACAGCGATAGCATGAGCGAGGATGACCCAGGCAGCGCGCGTGGTTCCATCGAGCACCGCGCGCGGAGACAACCGATAGCGGACCGTGTGCGCCTCGGCGGGCGCGGCCCCACCGTTTCGTGCGGGAGCGATGAATCACCTCGACAAACCGCTCTTCGTCTACGGCACGATGCTCGACCGGGACGTGGCCGAGATCGTGCTGGGTCGCGTGCTCGATCCCGCCCGCGTCTGCCGGGCGTGGCTGGACGGCTACCGTGTGGTGCGCATCCGCGATGACACCTATCCCATGCTGATCGAAGCGCCCGGCGAGCACGTCGCCGGCGCGGTCATCCACGATCTCGACCGGACGGCTCTCGATCGCGTTCGCTTTTTCGAGAGCTACGAGTACGATTTCGTCGAGTGCACGGTCCGCATCCCGGATCACGGATACCGCCGCGCCGCCCGCTTCGGCGCCGCGCACGAGCCGCCGCAGCAGCCCGAGCCCTGGAGCCTCGAATGGTGGCGGGCCACGCACAAGGATCGCTTCTTGCGCTACGTCCGCGACTTCATGGCCTTCTACGGGTGCGGGACGCTCGACGAGGCGGAGGCGCGCTGGCTCGAGCTCGAGCGAGAGGACGAGCGCCGCGCCCGACAGCGGACGCAGTCGGCCTCCGCGAACTGAGCGTTCGCAGACGCTGAGGCCGCCGCTAATGACCGCGCCCGGCAATCCTTCTCTGCCGGGCAGCTAGAATTGCAGCAGGAGATGCGCTGCGCCGGCTTGCCCGGATAACCGATGCTCTATCTTTCCCGCCGGTAGCGGGCCACGGCCCGCTCGAGCGCCTGCGCCAGCGCTTCGCGCAGCTCGGGGGGATCGAGCACCTCGACCTCCGCCCCGTGCTTCAGGACATCCATGATCAGCTCGCGTGGATCGCTGTAGGGCACCTCCAAAACGTAGTACCCCTCCTCGTCACGGTAACCGCGCTGCTGCGGGTGCCAGCGCTCGTCCGCCACCCAGCGCGCGCGCAGGGGTGTAAAGCGCAGGCGCGCGGTGCGGGTGTCGCGGCCCGCGAAGATGCCGTATCCGCTGCCGAGCTCGGCATCCAGGGTCCCGTCGGCCACGTCCTGCGCCGTCTGCTCCAGCATCCGCGCGTCGCGAATGCTGTCGACGGCGAAGCTGCGCAAGCCCCTGCGCAGATGACACCACGCGTCCAGGTACCAGTTGTCGCGGTAGTGCACGAGGCGTTGCGGCGAGACGTCGCGTTCCGTCGTCACGTCCCGCGCGCGGTTGTAGTGAACGAGGTGCAGCCGCCGGCGCGAGAGCAGCGCGTCGCATACGGTTTCGAAGTGGCGCGGCATCACCGGCCGCGCCGCCATGTCCAGGATGCGGATGCGCTTTCCCACCTCCACGGCGGAATGGTCGCCGCTCTGCAGCAGCATGCGGATGCGGGCGAGGAGCGGCTGCACGTGAGGCTCGAGCAGGCCGGGCTGGATGTTCTGCAGCAGGTGCTGCATGGTGAGCAGCGCGTGGATCTCGGAGGCGTTGAACCACAGCCCCGGCAGTGCGAAAGGGGGCGCGTCGGGGTCTTGCGCCTCGTAACGATACCCGCCGTGCGCGCGATCCCACACGATCGGCGCGTGCAGCCGGTCGCGCATGTACTCGAGATCACGCTTGAAGGTCGCGCGGGATACGCCGAGCTCGTCCAGAAACGCCTCCAGCGGCACGCACCGGCGGTCGTTCAGGAGCCGATGGATCTTGTAGAAGCGCTCGGTCCGATCCATATCCGCACCCAGGATTGTAAGCTGTCTGGTGTGGGAGCGCTTTGTAAGCGCGACGGTCGCGGATTGGAATCCGCCCCCACGGGCGTCGGTTCCCCGCGGCGGATGGTCTTGGGGTAGGAGCGAGCTTGTTCGCGAACGGCGCGAGCGCGGACGTGTTCGCGGCCAACGGTCGCTCCTACGGTGGAACTTGGCACCGTAGGAGCTGATAGCCGCGAACATCGCGGACCGAAGTCCGCACACACAGGCTCCGCTCCCACGAGTCCGCTCCGGCAGGAATCCGCTACACCGCGTCGGCCATGGCGACGGGCAGCGCGAAGCGCTCGGCGTACTCGCGCACCCAGCACAGGGTATTGACCAGCTCTAGCTGCTCCACCGTGGCGCAACGAATCGCGGTGAGCGCGGGGCTCGCCACCACCAGCGACAGGCAGCGGGCGCGCGAGATAGCCACGTTCAACCGATTCTTGTCGTAGAGGAACTCGATATTGCGCGGCAGAGACTCGGCGCTCGAGGTGGCGAGCGAGACGATCACCACGGCCGCCTCCTGGCCCTGGAACTTGTCGACCGTGCCGACGCGCGCCCCCTCGGGCAACGTGCGCCGCAGCAGGTTGACCTGGAGATTGTAAGGCGCCACCACCAGGATCTCCTCCGCGCCCAGGCGCCGCTGCTTCCCCTCACGATCGCACCACGACTGCTCCAGCAGACTGGCATAAAGCTCGGCCACCACCGCCGCCTCCGCCTCGCTGCGCTGCGAGCACCCCTCGTGGGCCACGGCCACGAAGCGGATCCCGCTCGGGCGAAGGTTCGGATGCGACTCGTCGCGCAGCACGAGGCGTTGGCGCTGGTTGGCGCCCTCGGGCTCGAGGCGTCCGTCGTAAACGGCGTCTGAGATGAACCGGCACACGTCCTCGTGCATGCGCCAGGTGGTACCGAGGAAGACGCCGCGGTGGGGCGGAATGGTCGCCGCACCGTCCAGGAGATACTCGAGCACCGAGTCGCCCGAGCACCCCGGATGCACGCCCTGCACCGGCTGCCCGAGCTGCATCTGATCGCCCAGCAGCACGATGTTGCGCGCGCTCGTGCCCATGGCGACGAGGTTGGCGAGGGCGACCTGACCGGCCTCGTCCACCACGAGGTAATCGAGTGTGTGGTCCAGCTCCGGACGCGCGAACAGCCACGCCGTCCCGGCGACGAGCCGGCGCTCCTCGCCTAGCACGGCTTCGTTGGTGAAGACGTCGTCGATGTAAGCCCCCCTGAGACAGGTGTCATCGCCGCGGCTTCCCGATTTCTTCACGCCGGCGAAGTCGATGCCCTCGCTCGCGGCGCGGCGCTCCACGGCCGCCAGCAGATGGTTGATGGCCTTGTGGCTGTTCGATGACACGCCCACGCGAAACCCGCGTTGCAGCAAGCTCACGATGAGGTGGGCGCCGGTGTAGGTCTTGCCCGCCCCCGGCGGCCCCTGAATGAAGAGGTGACTACCGTCCAGATGCGCCACCGCCTCGACGGTTTCGCGCAGGTGCTCGCGTACGTTGCGCACGACGGGCTCCCCGGGCGCGCGTCCGGCGATGCGCGGGGCGGTCTTCTCCAGCACCGAGCGCACCGCCCGGTAACGCTGTGCGCCGCTCACCACCGCATCCGCGAACCGGTACAGGGCGTCGGTCAGCACGCCCGTGTCCACCGGCCCCCTGGGGATCAGGGACAGGCGCTCGGGCGGCGTGCCCTTCTGCGCGCTCACCCTGAGCGTCACCTCGCACCGTGCCTCGTCGAGCGCGTGGATCGTCCCGAGCTCCTGCCCGGTATCGGCGCGCCGGCAGCGGTCCCCCGCCCGCAGCTTGAACTCCTGTTCGGGAAAGGCGTAGCGGTAGAGGAAGGAACGCTTGTCCGGCTCGGGCGGGTCGTCGGGATCGCGCGTGCACCCGCCCAGGCACGCCACGTCCTCCACGAGCTCGGCCTGGCTCATCTCCTGACCCGCGAACATTGCCCACCACTCGGGCTTGGCGGCGCGCCGGTGGAAGTCGAGCAGATGATAGACGAGCTCGCGCAGGCGCTCCTCGGCCGTCCGGCGGTGCCGATCGCCGCTGCACTCACCGAGCAGCGCGCCTCCGTATGCTTTCAGGCGCGCCTCCGCCTGCGCCGCCTTGCTCCCGGCGCTTGCCGCCCGCGCCTCTTCGGTATCCGGGGATGGCGCTCGCGCATCCCCGAGCCACGGCAGCTCGGCGGGGCGCAGCTCGAGCAGCCACTCTCTGAGCCCCCAGGTCGAGCGGCAGTCGTCCTCGTTGTAGCGGCGGATCTGCTCGAGCAGCCGCGCATCGCCGCTCTCGCGCCAGCGCTCGTAGCACACGATGCTCTCACCCGCCTGGGTTACATCGCCCGAGCGCCCCTCCATATAGAAAGCCTCTAGATTCTTCAGCGAGTAACCCGGCTCCGAGATCCGCAGGCCCTCTCGCACCACCTTGTACAGGTCCACAAGCCGGCGCCCCCGCAGCAGAGCGTCGACCTGCGCCTCGCGCGTGCCGTGCAGGGACATGAGCCTCTTCAGCGCGGTCTCCTCATAGTGCCCGTAGTGATAGACGTGCATGTTCGGAAAACGGAGCGCCCGCTCGCTCACGAAATCCACGAAGGCCTCGAAGGCCAGCCGCTCCTGATGGCGATCGTGGGCCCACAACGCGCGGTATCGCGGCTCGCCGTCCTCGCGCCAGCACACGCCGAAGAGGTATTCGAGCCCCTCCGGCTCGTAGGGATCGCCCTCCATGTCGAAGAATATGTCGCCGGCGTCGGGCCGCGGCAGGCGCTCGAAGCCGCGCGTCGTTCGGGCATCAGCCGGCAGCAGCTCGTAGCGGCGCACGCCGCTTTGCCGGGCGCCGAGTTGGAGCGCCGCCTGCTGGCGCAGCCGCGCCAGGGTCTCGGGCTGCATCCCGGGCACCGATTCGGTCCCGGAGAGAGCGGCAAGCCCGGTCAGCGTCGCCACCCCCGCCGCCTGCAGCTTGCGTATCTGCGAGCGGGTGATGTTCGCCACCTGGTTCAGGTGGTCGTCCGCGCGCCATTGCGCCTGGCACAGCTCCCGCCAGTGGCAGAAAGCGCAGTGCTCGCACGGCTGGGGATACGTGTCGGGCTGCTCCCGCACGTGGGCGAGGAAGCGCTCCTTTACCGTGCGGTAGTAGCGGAAGAAATCCGACACCCGCAGGCTGCGCTCGGTCCCGTCGCCGAGGGCCAGGTGCATCACGCGCGGCAGAGTGCCCTGCACCTCACCCAGGAGCTCGGAGTAGAGGCAGAGCTGAATGACGAACTTCGCCTTGGGGCTGCGCGCGAGCTTCGCATCGAGCACCTCGTAGCGGTAGGCGCCCAGAGTGCTCGGCCCCTCCACGCGGCGCAAGAAGTCGGGCTGGCCCACGAACCCGCCAGAGCAGAAGGCGGCCTGGTAGATCATGGGGGCGCCCTTGCGCATCGCCTCCACGGTCCGCGCGGCGCGCTCCTCGAGGCGCAAACGCTCGTCCGAGAGGTCGATCACGATCACGCCCTCGGCCTCCAGACGCTCGCGCCACGCCGCCTCGTGCTCGCGCCCTTTGGCTTGCACCAGAGCGGTCTCGATGTCGTCCGCCGCCCGCGGTAGCGGGGTGTCGAGGTCCATCCGATCGAGGGTCGTCAGGTGCTCGCACTCGAGGTAATGGACCAGGTCGCTTCCGGAGAAGCGGATGCCGTTGGGGACTTTGTGCATGGAAAACCTCGTCCGCTCCACCTCCGACGCATCACCGCTCGCTGTACTTCGCGCCGTCCTCCGCGACCACCAGCGCGATGCGCCGCTCCTCGCCCGACTCCGCCGCCCCCTCCTGCATCTCGTCGGCCTGCACGCTACGCGGATGCGCCTCCACGGGCGTCGGGGTCTCGATCTCCACGCCGGCCGGCGCCGCGTGCAGATCCTTGAACTTGCGGCCCGTCACCAGCACGCGCGATTCCAGTGAGCCCACCGCGCGGTTGTAGCTCTCCACGGCGCTGCCCAAGTTCTTGCCGAGCTTCGCCCAGTGTCCGGCCATGTCCGAGAGCCGCTTGTAGAGCTCGCGCCCGAGATCGCTGATCGCCTGAGCGTTGCGCGCCAGGCTCTCCTGGCGCCAGCCGTAGGCCACCGCGCGCAGAAGCGCGATGAGCGTGGTGGGCGTGGCCAGGATCACGCGCTGATCGACGCCGAACTCGATGAGGCCCGGGTCCTGCTCGAGCGCGGCGCTGAAGAAGGTCTCGCCGGGGAGGAACAGCACGACGAACTCGGGGGTGGGCTCGAACTGGTCCCAGTACGACTTCTTGCCCAATGCCTGCACGTGTTGGCGGATCTGGCGGGCGTGGTCGCTCAGCTTCGCGCGCCGCTCGGCCTCGTCCTCGGTCTCCAGCGCGTCGAGGTAGGCGGCGAGCGGCGCCTTGGCGTCGACCACGATGTTCTTGCCCCCGGGCAGCTTCACCACGAGGTCGGGCTTGAGGCGTCCGTCCTCCCCGGTGGTCCCCGCCTGCTCGAAGAAGTCGCAGTGATCCACCATCCCTGCCATCTCCACCACGCGGCGGAGCTGGATCTCGCCCCAGCGCCCGCGGACCACCGGCGAGCGCAGCGCCTTCACCAGGTTGGAGGTCTCGCTGCGTAGCTCCTTCTGGGTCTCGAGCAGCGATCGCACCTGCTGTTGCAGCGACTCGTAGGCGCCGACGCGGGCTTTCTCGAGCTCGTTGATCTTGCCGTCCACCTTCTCGAGGGACTCCCGCACCGGTTTGACCAGCTCGTCGACGGCCTTGCGCCGCGCGTCCAGATCCCCGCGCGCGCTCTCCTGGAACTTCTCCAGCGTGGACTTGGCGAGCTCGAGGAACTGCTGGTTGTTACTCTTGAGCGCGTCCGAGGACAGGGCCTTGAACGCGTCGGACAGCTTGACCTGCGCCTCGTTCACCAGCGCGAGCTTGTCCTCCGCTGCTTTGCGCTCCTTGTCGAGGGTGGTCTCCAGGCGTGATTGCTCGCTGCGCAGGCTCGTGACCTCGGATTGCAGGCTGCGTCGCGCCTCCTCGCGCTCGGCCAGCTCGGCCTTGAGCGCCTGGATCTGCTCGTCGCGACCTGCGAGCCGCTCCCGCAGCGTGGCCTCCTGCACTCCGGTCTCGGCGCGCCCGCGCTCGTAAGCCGCGCGCGCCTGCGCGCGCCCGAGGTACCAGGCGCCCACGGCGCCGACGACCAGGCCGGCCAGTGCTGCGATCACCATCTCCCACATTACGTTCATCCTCCCCCGGTCAGCCCGTCCCCGCAGCCCCCTCGTTGGTCACCCCGAACGGAACGTGGCCAGTGGTCACGTGCTCGGCCGCCGACGCGCAGTGCCTGCGCTGGTCGTCGAAGAAAATATCGGCGCCGAACGCCTTAAGGAACTCGCCCTTGTCGAGTCCGCCCAGGAACAGCGCCTCGTCGATGCGGATGTCCCACGCCCGCAGGGTGCGGATCACGCGCTCGTGGGCGGGCGCGCCGCGCGCGGTCACCAGCGCCGTGCGGATGGGCGAGCGCCCCGCGGGATAGCGCGACTGGATCCGATGCAACGCCGAGAGGAAGGGCTTGAAGGGTCCGCCCGAGAGCGGCTCGCGCGCCGCGGAACGTTCGCTCTCGGAGAACCGGTCGAGCCCGCGCTCCTGGAATACGCGCTCGGCCTCGTCCGAGAAGATGACCGCGTCTCCGTCGAAGGCGATGCGCAGCTGCCGGGATTCGTGGCGCTGCATCCCCGCCGGCACCATGGTCGCGGCGGGGAAGCCGGCATCGAGCGCCGCGCGCACGTCGTCCGCGTCGGCGGAGAGGAACAGGTGCGCCCCGAAAGATCCCACGTAGGGGTAGGGCGGCTCCCCGCCGGTGAAGGCCGCACGGGTGATGGCCAACCCGTGATGCTGGATGGAGTTGAATACGCGCAGTCCGGTGTCGGCGCTGTTGCGCGAGAGCAGGATCACCTCCACGCCGGGCGCCTCGCGCTTCGCGTCGTTGAGCGCGAGCAGCTTCTCCACCACGGCGAAGGCCGGCCCGCGCTCGAGGGGATCCTCCTCGTGCTCGATCTGGTAACGCGAGTAGGCGTCGACGCCCTCGCGGTCGAACACCCGGTGGCTCTCCTCCAGGTCGAAGAGCGCGCGCGAGGAGATGGCGACCACCAGGCGATCGTCCTCCCGGCCCGCCAGGCTCCGAATCCCGGTGGGCGCTGGTGGCCGTGACTGCGAACGATTCACCATGGGAGAAGGCAGACTCCGGGCGTTCACTTGCCCCCTATTGTCGGTGACCGGAGGCTCACCAGGTGAGCCTGTGGCGACGCCGTCGCCTCGGGCACCGGTCAAAAAGATACACCTAGCTTCACGCCACCAGGTTTTGTTGTCAAGCGAACGGGTGGCCACTATATGTTGTGTGGCGTGGATTTCCGGCGAACCGGTGACCCTCCCTCGCAGCAGATGCTCCCGGCGCCCCTGCGGCGCGCCCTGCGGGCCAAGCATGCGCTCACTCTCGCTGCACGGCCGAAACTCGCCTTTTTTCGATTCGCCTGCCCAGCAGACTCAATTTTTGAGAATACGAACCGACAAGAACTTCGAAATCTTAAAGGGTGAGCAATCCTTGAGGCATTGTCCGAGCTGTCACTCGGGGCTCGAGATTACCGGCCTGCGCTGTCCGAGCTGCGACCTGGTTCTCTCCGGGCGGTTCCCCAGCCCCCGGCTTGCGCGCCTGTCGGCGGAGCACCTGGCGCTGACCGAGGGCCTGGTGCTCGCCAGGGGCAACCTGAAGGAGCTGGCGGGCTCCCTCCAGGTGAGCTATCCGACCCTGCGCAAGCGCTTGAACGATCTGATGGCCGAGCTGCGCCGGCTGCGGGACGCGGACGAGCGGCGCGCCGCGGGCTGGCTCGACGCGGTGGAGCGCGGAGACATGAGCGCCGAGGAAGCGGGCCGGCTGATGAGGCACCTGCGCGGTGGAGCCTGAAGATCGCATCGATCGCATGCAGGCGGCGGGGGTCATCACCCCGGAGCAGGCCGCCATGCTGCGCGCGAGCCTCGAGCGCCGCACCCCCGCCCGACCGCGGTCGCGCCCGGGCGCCCATGCCTGGTATCTGAGCGCCGCCCTCGTGGCCGCCCTGGCCATGCTTGTCCTGGCCGGGGCGCTCTCGAGCGGCGACGGCGCGCTGGTACAGGACGTGGCCGAGAGCATGAATCAACCGGGAGGTAGCGCAATGAACAAGGGTGTCTCTTCCCTCGTGGCCGTGGTTTTGCTGCTGGTGGTGCCGCTGCTCATCTGGTCCTGGCTGCACAACGACCTGGTGAGCAAAGAAGAGGCCACCTACGCCGCGTGGGCCCAGGTCGAGAGCAACTACCAGCGCCGCGCGGACCTGATCCCGGCGCTGGTGGAGACGGTGTCGCGCTACCTGCGCCACGAGTCGGACACCCTGACCCGCGTGGTCGGGGAACGCGGCGAAGGGCTGGAGCGCTTCCAGAAGACGGTCGACGGGCTGCTCGCCGCGCAACGCGAGTCGACGGAGCAGATGGCCGCTCTGGAGGGCCGCCCGCCCGCCGACGAGTCCACCCTCGAAGCCGTGGCGCGCGCGCAGGAGTCCGTGGGCGCGCGCCTGCGCGGGCTGCTCGCCCTGGCGGAGGATTACCCAGAGCTGCGCTCGGCGGACCACTTCCTGGAGCTGCAGGCGCAGGTCGAGGGCACGGAGAATCGCATCAACGTGGCCCGCATGCGGTTCAACGAGGCGGTGCGCGCCTTCAACGGCGCCACCCGCCGGCTGCCCGGGAATCTCGTCGCCGCCGTCGGCAACTTCCGCCGCAAGGCCTATTTCCAGGCGGAGGACGACGCGCGCGATGCGGCGCCGTTGGGTCTCGAGTAGGCACCTCGCACCGCTTGCGCTCGGCCTGACGGCGCTCCTCATCTGGGCCGTGGCTCTCGCTCCCGGTCCCGACCGCGACCCCCCTCTGCTGTACGACCGAGCGCAGCTCATCGCCCCAGCCCAGCGTGAGCAGCTCGCGCGCCACCACACCTACCTGCGCCGCGACCACGACATCGACTACCGCGTGCAGACCGCGGGCGATGTCGGCGACATCAACCGCTTCGCGGTGGAGCGCTTCGCCGCCCTCCGCGTCGGCAGCGCGAGCGGCGCGGGCCGCGGCCTGCTATTGGTCATCGACCCCGTCCGCGATCGGGTCCGTCTCGAGGTGGGGCAGGCGCTGGAGGGCGTGTTCCCCGACGCCTTCATCGCCTACCTCGAGCACCGGCAGATGGTGCCCTTCTTTCGCGAGGGGCGAGTGGCCGACGGCATCCTGGCCACCACCGAGCTCATCGTCACGCGCGTCCAGAACGCGCAGGCCCGAGCCGCCCTCGAGGGGGAGATTCGCCTGCCGGGCAGCGGCGGCGGCGGTGCCACCACCCGCGCACGCCTCGGCGCCGGGCGCGATCCCCGCCAGCGCCAAGGCGGCGGCCCCGTGGCCGCCGGCTCCGACCCGGCGGCCACCCTCGCCGCCTACTTCCGGGCCATGGACGAGCGCAATGCGGACCCGACCCTGGCCGTCTACAGCCGCGAGACACGCGAGATGCTCGCGCGCTGGACGGTGACCTCGGCGCAGATGGACAACGTGCTGCGCACGTACCGCCAGTGCCACCCCGAGCCCGCGCGGCTCGACCCCGAGGGCGCGCACGCGGTCATCCGCTATCCCGTCGCCGAGCGGCGTTGCGCACCGTGGTTTCTCACCCGCGAGAACGGGCGCTGGCGGCTCGACCTGGTGACCTCCCAGTACGCCATTCGCTTCGGGCGCAGCAACGCCTGGCGCCTGGCGAGCGACCTCCCCCGCCCCTATGGCTTCGCCTTCCGGGACTGGCGGTTCGACGCGAACGGCTTCCCGCTCGCTGGCCTGCCAAGATAAGACGTGCCAATTCAATGAGCGGCTTGCAAGCAGACGAGCGGATATGCCACCTTGATCGCAGTAATGGGGTGGGCGCGCTCAAGAATCGGGGCGTGCAGCCGCCGGGACCAGCTACGAGAGAGCGGCGAACGATCGTATGGCTAAGGAGCTCGTCTGCTGGCAGTGCGGTGCGTCCCTCAAGAGCGTGCCGCTCCCGCTTAGCCGGCTCGCGGAATGCCCGCGCTGCCGGGCCGATCTGCACGTGTGCCGCATGTGCAAGCACTACGATACCCGCTACATCGGGGAGTGCCGCCACGACCGTGCCGACCGCGTCCTCGACAAGACCCACGCCAATTTCTGTACACACTTCCGGCCCAGACCCGATGCTCACGACCCCGCGGCTAACGCCGAGGCCGACGCGGCGCGCGCGCGCCTGGAGGCCCTCTTCGGGATGCAAGAGGATCCGGAAGATCCCTCCGGCGAGACACCGGAACAAGACGAGCAGCCCGCGGCAAGTGAGCGCGGCGAGGGCCCGAAATCCGAGGCCGAGCGCGCCCGCGAGCAGCTCGAAGCGCTGTTCGGCGGCCTGGACAAGAAAGAGGACGGTTGAGCTACTCGCCGGCGCGACCGCCCGCAGAGGGCGCCCCTCGGGGCGTGTCTCAACCAGGCGTGACCGTGTGGAGCGGCGGGGGACGAACCCGTGGTGCGGCGTCGGCGGCGTGCGCCGATTGCGCGAGCGTCGCCAGATAAAAGGCGGCCCCGGCAAGCACAATGGCCGGTAGGACGAATCTTCGTAACATGCTCCCCCCTGTTCTTGTTCGCGTTGTCGGGGCGACATGTTAGCGTGCGCCGTGCGGCGCCGCGACCCCGGCCCTCATTGGGAGGAGGTGGCTGCTTCGACCACCAGCGTCCCTTCCATCCCCTTGTCGCGATGGCTCTCGAGGAAAAGGAGCTTCTTATCGCAATAGAAGGTGTACGTTCCCGGACTCCGCGGGACGAAGGTGATGGTGGTGGTTGTGCCGCCGGAGACATCCACCTCGATGTCGAGCCCGCCGCCGCGCAAGGTCAGATTGTGCGGCGTGAGCCAGTCCTCGTTCACCAGCGTGAGCACCACCGGGCGGCCCGCCACGACCTCGATGGTGTCCGGGTCGAAGCGGTAGTCCGCGAGCACCACGGTCAAAGCCTGCGGCTGCTGAGCCCGTGCCGCGCTGGGGACGCCGGCCCACGCCGTCAGCGCCACCACGCACAAACCGATCCGGATTCCCAGCCCGCATTTCTTAGCAGCGCACGCTAAGCCCACCACGCTCATGAACGTTTCCTCCCGGGCGCTCACACCGGTGCCGAGTAATACATGTTACGCGCCACGCCGCTCTGCGTCGCGAGCGAAAACACGGCGATGGACGCGCTAAACTGTGGCCCCATCATGCGCTGCCCGCACTGCCAGACCGAGAACCGCGAGGGCCGGCGCTTCTGCGCGCGCTGCGGCGCAACCCTCGCGCAGCCCTGCCCCGGCTGCGGCTTCGCCAACGAGCCCGGCGAGGACTTCTGCGGCGGTTGCGGCAAGCGCCTCGGCGCGGCACAGCCCGCCCGCACCGGCCCCGAGACCGCGGACGCCGAGCGCCGTCAGGTCACGGTCATGTTCTGCGATCTGGTCGGCTCCACCGAGCTGTCCGGGCGCCTCGACCCCGAAGACCTGCGCGAGCTGCTGCAACGCTACCAGGCGAGCTGTGCGGAAGTCGTCGCCCGCTTCGGCGGCCACATCGCGCGCTACGTCGGAGACGGTCTGCTCGTCTACTTCGGTTATCCCGACGCGCACGAGGACGACCCGGTACGTGCGGTGCAGGCCGGGCTCGCCATCGTCGCCGCCATGGAGACGCTGAACCGCGAGCTCGGGCGCGCCGACGTCACCCTCGCCGTGCGTGTCGGTATCAATACGGGCCGGGTGGTGGCCGGGGACATCGGCAGCGGCGAGCGCCGCGACGCCATGGCCATCGTCGGCGAGACGCCGAACATCGCCGCGCGGTTGCAGGCGCTGGCCGAGCCGGGCGCGGTGGTCATCGGCCACACCACCCGGCGGCTCGTGGAAGGTCTGTTCGTCTGCGACGCCCTGGACGAGCAGCGCCTCAGGGGCGTCCCCGTTCCCGTGCAGGCGCATCGGGTGCGCGCGGAGAGCGAGCTGCGCAGCCGCTTCGAGGCCGCCGCCGCGCGCGGGCTCACGCCCCTCGTCGGCCGCGAGCAGGAGGTGGCGCTGCTGCTCGAGCGCTGGGAGCAGACCAAGGACGGGGACGGTCAGGTGATATTGCTCTCCGGCGAGGCGGGCATCGGCAAATCCCGCGTGGTGCGCGCGTTTCAGGAAAGGGTGCGCGACGAGCTCGAAACCCGCATCCTCTATCACTGCTCCCCTTACCACCAGAACAGCGCGCTCTACCCCGCCATCGATCAGCTGGAGCGCGGCCTGCGCTTCGAAACGAACGAGAGCACCGCGCGCAAGCTGGAAAAGCTCGATCGCACGCTCGCCGAGCTGCGGCTCCCCGTCGCCGAGCACGGTCCCGTGCTCGCTGCGCTGCTCTCGCTCCCCAGCGAAGGGCGCTACCCGCCGCTGGCGCTGAGCCCGGACGAAGCCAAGCAGCGCACGCTGGAAGCCGTGGTCGCCGTGTTCGAGGCCATGGCCGCACGCGCGCCGGTGCTGATGGTGGTCGAGGACGCGCACTGGGCGGACGCCTCCACCGTGGAGCTGCTGGACCTCATCGTCGAGCGCGCGGCGTCCGTGCGCCTGTGTCTGATCATCACCTTCCGCCTGGAGTTCGACGCGCCGTGGCGCAGCGGAGTCGGCCACGTCACCGCCATCAGCCTCAACCGCCTGGGGCGACGCCAGACCGCGGCGCTCGTGTCCTCGGTGGCGCGCGATCAAGGGCTCGCGCCCGAGCTCGTCCGCCGGATCGTCGCCAAGACCGACGGCGTGCCGCTGTTCGCGGAGGAGCTCACCAAGGTGCTGATGGAGTCGGGGGCCCTGGCCCCGCACGCGAGGGCTCTGGAGAACGCCGCGCCCGAGCTCGCCATCCCCGCCTCGCTCCAGGACTCGCTCATGGCGCGCCTGGACCGCCTGGGGCCGGCGAAGGAGATCGCCCAGCTCGCCGCCACCATCGGGCGCGGGTTCGGATACGAGCTCCTGAAGGCGGTGGCCCCCGCATCCGCGGAGGAGCTGCACGCGGCGCTGTCGCGGCTGATGGAATCCGAGCTCGTCTATCGCCGCACCCTCACGCCGGAGACGACCTACGAGTTCAAGCACGCGCTGGTGCGCGACGCCGCCTACGCGTCGTTGCTGCGAAGCCGCCGCCAGCAGTATCACCGCCAGATCGCGGAGGCCCTCGAGGAGCGCTTCGCGCACGTGGCGGAGACGGAGCCGGCGCTGCTCGCCCACCACTACACCGAAGCCGATCTGGCCGAGCGGGCGGTGGGCTACTGGCTCACGGCGGGCGGGCTGCTGCACGAACGCGGGGCCACCGACATGTCCATCGACGCCTACCGCAGGGCGCTGGACATGGCGCAGGACGAGACCATCCGCTGCCGGGCGCTGACCGGACTGGCCGCCGCCATGCGCGTCGTGGATCGCTACGACGAGGCGCTGCAGGCGCTGGCGGCGGCCGAGCAGATCGCCGACGCCCGCGGGCTGCTGGCCGAGCGCTCAGCCATCCACCACCTGCGCGGCAACCTGTACTTTCCACTCGGCAAGATCGATGCCTGCCACGAGCAGCACGAGCGCGCGTTGGGCTTCGCGCAGCGGGCCCATTCACCCGAAGCCGAGGCGCGCGCCCTCGGCGGGCTCGGTGACGCCGAGTATGCGCGCGGGCGCGTGATCACGGCGCACGATTACTTCGTCCGCTGCATCGAGGTGTGTCGCCAGCATGGATTCGAACGCATCGAGGCCGCCAACGCCGTCATGATCGCGGGCACGGAGCATTATTTCGAAGCTCTGCGCAAGGCGCTGAACGACGCGCAGGCCGCCCTGCGCATCGCGCAGCGCGTGGGCCAGCACCGCGCCCAGATTGTGGCGCACACCGTCATCTACCACGCCCTGTTCGACATGGCCAACACGCGGGGCGCCGCGGAGCACGTGGAGCAGGCCCAGGCGCTCATCCGCCAGACCGGTCACTGGCGCTTCGAACCGGAGAACCTGAACTACCTGGCCAAGTTACGGCTGCTCGAGGGCGACCGGGCGGGTGCCACCGCCCTGCTGGAGCAGGCGTACGAGCTGGCCGAGAAGAGTGGCATCGCGTACACGGGGGGTCGCCTCCTCGGGACCCTCGCCCTCGCCACCGACGATGCGCAGCAACGTCGCTGGGCCTTCGCCGAAGGCGAGCGCCTGCTCCACGCGGGAGCTGTCAGCCACAATCACCTCTGGTTCTATCGCGAAGCCATCGAGTGCTGTCTGCAAGACGGCGACGGCGAGGGCGCCAAGCGCTACGCCGACGCGCTCGAAGCCTACACGCGGGCGCAGCCGCTGCCTTGGGCCGATTTCTTCATCGCCCGAGGGCGCGCCCTCGCCGTCCGGGGCCGGGGCGGGCGCGACGAGGCGTCGCGCGGCGAGCTGGAACGACTGCGGCAGGAAGCCCGGCGCCTGGATCTGTACATTGGCCTTCCAGCGCTGGAGGAGGCATTGTCGAGGACCCCGTGAGCGCGTGGGAACGCTTGACGACAAGTGGTTGAGATCCCATAATTTTAGGTTCAGGTTTCAGCCCCCAGAGGTTGTATGTTACCCGACTGATATCCACGCCGCTCTCGAGTCGAGTGGCGTGAAGGCTCACAAGTAACGCGCTTGACTGCGGGAGGGATGCGGATGTCAGCCAACACCTCTCTTGCGCTCGTTCGATCTCCCTTCATGGAAGAGCCCGAGCGGGAAACCCACATCGCTCATTGGCCCGAGTACGGCTCGCCGGACGAGACGCGTACAGATCACTTCGTGCGCCGCGACGGGTGCGAGTACGCGGGCACGCATCTCATCGCCGACTTCTGGGACGCCGGGGAGCTGGACGACCTCGCGCGCATGGACGACGCCCTGCGCGAGGCGGTGCAGGCCGGCGGCGCGACCCTGCTCCACGTCCACCTGCACCGCTTCACTCCGAACGGCGGAATCTCCGGGGTGGCGGTGCTGGCCGAGTCGCACATCAGCGTGCACACGTGGCCGGAGCGCGACTTCGCCGCCTTCGACGTGTTCATGTGCGGGGACGCCGACCCCGAGGCGGCGGTCGCCGCGCTGCAGCGCGCCTTCCGCCCCGGGCGTCTGGAAGTCCACACGCACCGGCGCGGGGCCGTGGACCGATGATCACGTTCACCGAGCGGCTCGCGCCCGAGGACTGGACGCAGCGCTTCATCGTCGAGGAGATTCTCTACCGGAAGAAGACGCAGCACCAAGACCTGGTCATTTTCCGAAACAACGTCTTCGGGCGGGTGCTGGCCCTCGACGGCGTCGTGCAGACCACCGAGGGCGACGAGTTCGTCTACCACGAGATGCTGGCGCACGTGCCCCTGCTCGCGCACGGGCACGCGCGGCGCGTGCTCGTCATCGGCGGCGGCGACGGCGGCATCACGCGCGAGGTGCTCAGACACCCGGGCGTGGAACACGTGACCCAGGTGGAGATCGACGGCGATGTCGTGGAGATCTGCAAGGAGCACCTGCCGTCGCTCTCGCAGGGGGCTTTCGACGATCCGCGCCTCGAGCTCGTCATCGACGACGCCGCGCGCTTCGTGCGCGAAGCCGGCGAGCGCTTCGACGTGATCATCTGCGATTCCACCGATCCCATCGGCCCGGGTGAGGCGCTCTACACCCGCGACTTCTACGCCGGGTGCCGCGAGCGCCTGCGCGAGGGCGGGGTCTTCGTCGCCCAGAACGGAAACGTTTTCACCCAGCTCGAGGAGATCGTCACCACCGCCCGGCGTCTCGGGCCGCTGTTCGCCGACTGCACCTTCTACGCCGCCGCGGTCGCCACCTACGTTGGCGGCTTCATGGCGCTCGCCTGGGCCACCGATCACACCGCCCTGCGCGAGACTCCGTACGCTGTGCTCGCTCAGCGCTACGCCGACAGCGCCATGCGCACCCGCTACTACACGCCCGAGCTCCACCGCGGCGCCTTCGCGCTGCCGCGCTTCGTCCTCGATGCCATCGCTCAACCCGATCACGGCTGAAACACAGCTATTGCCTCCCGGGACGGCCAGCCCCCGCGAAGGGCTCCGAGGCTGCGCGTGTTGCGGCGCGCTGTAGCGCTTGCGGCTGGTTGACGGCTAAGATAGCCGTGTGGAAAAGGCCACCATATCCGAGATCAAGAATCGCCTGAGCGCCTACCTCAAGAAAGTGCGCGCGGGGGAATTGGTGATCATCGTCGACCGCAATCATCCCGTAGCCCGTCTCGAACGGGTGACGGCCGAGACCCATCCCGACGAGCGTCTCGCGCGCCTCGAGCGCGATGGCCTTCTGCTTCGGTCCACACAGCCCATGCCCATGGAGCTACTCAAGCGCGCGCCGCCCAAGGCTGAGCGCAGCGTGCTCGACGCCTTGTTCGAGGAGAGGCGCGGCGGTCGATGAAGTTCTGGGACACCTCGGCGGTCATCCCCCTGCTGGTCTCGGAACCCCATCGCGATCGCCTCCTCGCGCTCCTGGAGGAGGACCCCACCATGATCGTTTGGTGGGGCACCGCGCTCGAGTGCATGTCCGCCATCGCCCGCCGCGAACGGCAGGGTCACCTGCGCACCGACGCGTCCACCCAGGCGCTCGAGCGCCTGCGCGCGCTGCAGCTCGCGTGGCAGGAGATCGCCCCTTCGACGCCGGTGCGGGGCGCCGTGCAACGCCTGCTGCGCTTGCATCCCTTGCGCACCGCGGACGCCCTCCAGCTCGCCGCCGCGGTGGTCGCCGCCGAGCACGAGCCGGCGGCGCTCGATTTCGTCTCCCTCGACGAGCGCCTGAACGTCGCTGCGCAGAAGGAAGGGTTTCACGTGGAGCGGCCGTATCCGGCCGAGCGCCTCACCCGCAGCGACCAGATACCCCCTTAGCCCGCCCGAATCGGAACGCAGTTCTCAAGTTATCGTCCGCGGCGGCCGACAGTACGGGGCATGCATCGTATCGACCCTCGCTCACTCCTCGCCGCCGCGCTGATCCTCGCGGCGTACACCGGGGCGCGGCCGGCGACTGCCGACACCGCGCAGGCGCTCTTCGAGCGCGCCCTCACCTACACCGTCGAGATCCGCACCCGCATTCCGGTTGCGTTCATGGAGGATCAGAAAGGCGCGTTCGCGGGCGCCGGATTCGTGGTCGATCGCGCGCGCGGCTGGGTCATGACCAACGCGCACGTGGTGGGACACTCGCCCTCGCGGGTGAGCGTCTCGTTCCATGACCAGCCCTACCGCCCCGCGGCCAAGGTGTACGTCGACCCGCACCTCGACGTGGCCGTCATCGAGACCGAGATCCCGGAGGGCGCCGTGGTGACCGACGCCCAGCTCGACTGTGAGGATTTCCCGCACGTGGGTCATCAGGTGGGCGCTTTCGGCCACCCCTGGGGGCTGTCCTACACCGGCACGCGCGGGATCATCTCGGGCAAGACCTCGCGCCTCGGCACGGAGACGCTGCAAACCGACGCCGCGATCAACTCGGGCAACTCGGGCGGGCCGCTCATCAGTCTGGAGACCGGCGAGGTGGTGGGCATCAACGCCGCGCGCGTGAATCACCAGGCCGACCAGAACACGAACTTTGCGGTCCCCGCCCCTTACGCCTGTCGCATCTTGACGCTGCTCCAGGCGGGGCGCGACCCTTCGCCGCCGGCGCTGCGCACCATCTTCGTCAAGAGCGACCGCAACGAGCCGACGCTGAAGGTGGCGAGCTCGTATCTGGACGGATCGCTGCTCGACCTGCGCCCGGGGGACTGGATCCTCGGCGTCGCGGGCGATTCGGACGTGCTGGGCAACGAGACGCAGCTCATCCATGCGCTGCGCGGGCGGCTGGACGACGTGGCCCTGCGCGTGCATCGCGACGACGAGACGATGGTGCTCAAAGGCTCGCTGCCGCCCACGCCCCTCATCACCGAGCGGCGGGGGCTGTACCTCTCGGGCATGCTGCTCGCTCCGCTGGAGGTGCGCGATGCACGCGAGATGCACGGCGAGCCGCTGCTGCTGGTGCACCACGTGGAGCCGGGATCGGCGGCGGCCATCGTGGGGGTGGGACGTTGGACCCAGCCCACCCACCTGAACGATCGGCCCATCGCCTCGCTCGAGGCGCTGTTCCGATCGCTGAAGACGCTGCGCCGACGCAACGAAACCGCCTCGCTGCGCTTTCGCCAGATCGCCTCGGGCACCGACCAGGTGTGGGATTACTTCGAGCGCACGGTGCCGGTGGAGGCGCTGCGCTGGATAGAGAGCGAGACCCGCCGCGCGCGCCACGCTCGCGCCGAGTTCGAGCACCGCGGCGGGCCGCTGTAGCCAGACCTCAGCGCTGGGCGTCGTCCTGCGTCGCCACCTCCAGCTCGAACGCTTCGCGTCCGCCGAGGACGAACACCGCCCGATCCCCGTACTGGCCGTCCACGCCCAGTAGCAGGGTATTGACGTCGTAGTGATCCACGTCGATGCGCATCCCCTGTGAAAAGCGCCACTCCACATCCTCCACGGTGGGGAGCGCGGGGGACGGCGGCACGTAGACGGCGTAAGTGACGCCGGGGCGCATGCGCAGCCGCGGCCTGTCGGCGCCGACCTTGTACATGGGCACGCCGGGTCGCTCGGTGCGAAAACGCCAGGTCTTCTGTTGCCAGGCGCCGTCCACCCGGTACTTGACCTCGGCCCGGTAGAGGGTGTCCCAGGAAAGACGCACCAGGGGAAACAACGCGAAGTCGAAGCGGGTGAGCTTGGCGTGGGGATCGTTGCTTGCATCGAGGACGCGTGCGCTCAGCGGCTCTTCGCTCCCCTCGCGGTAGAGCGTGAAGTCCAGGACCTCGACGCGGCGGGCCCGATAGGGGTTGAACTGCACGGTGACGGGGTAACCCGACAGCCGGTAGTCCGGCAGGGGATCGGGGATCTCGTTCGCGAAGACGGGAGAGACGCCGGCGGCGCCGTCCGGCGGCCACACCGCGAGTGCAGGATTCAGAACACCCACCTGCCGCGCGGCGCTCGCCTCCAAGCCGACCTCTACGGCCTTCTCACTCCGGCAGACGTTGGAGTAGTACTCGCTTGCCCCTACCGTCATCGAATCCGGACCCGCGCACAGCGCGTTCTTGTGGCTGTTGCCGGTCTTGAACACGAAGGCCTCTTCGCGCCGCCCTGCGCCCGCCTCCACCGCTTCACCGATCCCCACGGCGTCGTGGTCGAAGC